>OBLU010005487.1_pt1 | contig 11362 bp, 12 predicted proteins | sample 1518681 | NCBI WGS metagenome assembly OBLU01 (sample SAMEA3539304, study PRJEB22396) | soil metagenome | biome: tundra; feature: field; material: soil | place: USA | collected 2010-05 | depth 0.15 m
ACTCGCCGTTCCTCATGCGGATGAAGAGGTCGAGGTTTTCTTCGATGGAGCGGTCGCGATAGGGGCTGTTCTTGCCGGGCTCCGTGAGGGTGCCGCGGTGCTGGCGGATCTCGTCGGCGGAGAGGTCATCGACGTAGGCGTTGCCGGCCTTGACGAGTTGTAAAGCCCACTCGTAGAGCTGGCCAAAGTAGTCAGAGGCGTAGCAGAGGCGGTCCCACTCGAAGCCGAGCCAGCGTACGTCCTTCATGATGGAATCGACGTACTCCTGCTCTTCTTTCTCGGGATTGGTGTCGTCGAAGCGCAGGTTGGTCTTGCCGCCGAACTCGTCCGCGAGGCCGAAGTCGATGCAGATGGCCTTGGCGTGGCCGATGTGGAGGTAGCCGTTGGGCTCGGGGGGAAAGCGGGTCTGGACGACGGCGTCGCCGTACTTTTTGGTGCGGACATCCTCGGCGATGAGATCTTGGAGGAAGTTGGTCGAAGTGCGAGCGTCGTGAATTGGAGCGTCGGGGTTTTCCGGATTCGAGTTGGTCATAACGGCGATTCCTGACTGGCTGTGCTCAACCAAGTAATTCAAGCGAGCGGTTGAAGGCTTTCTTCGGCCTGGCTGATGCTGGCAAGGCAGAACTCGCGGCCGAGGACGGCCAAGGTTTCAAAGAGCGGCGGCGCACTTTTACGTCCGCAGACGGTGACCCGGACGGCCTGGAACATGGGACCGGCCCTGAGGCCGAGCGAAGCTGCGGCCTGGCGCAGGGTCTGTTGGTCCAGCTCGTCCTCGGTGCAAAAACAGCGGTAGGCGTGTTCGTCAGTACCGTGGGCAAAAAGCCAGTTGAAGAGGGCTGTGCGCACGCCGCCTACATGCAGGTAGCCGGTGGGTGAAGGGGCGAAACGGACGCGAGGAGTTTTTGCTTTGGAGGGAGCTGAATCATGCATTGTTTAGGCTTCTTCCCTTTCACGATGCTAGCATTCGCCCCCTCTCGTCAGGCGAAGACGCGGCTCACACCTGGGGCGGAATCGCCGGCGGCGGAGGAGAGTACGGCGGCGGCGCCCAGGCTTGCTGGGGCGCAGGCACAACCTTCCATTCCCCAAAGGCCAGCACGTACAGCAGAACCAGCATGCCCAGTGATGGAATCAGACACAGCATCGAGAGCCACGGTGAGTAGCCGGCCTTCTTGCAGATAAACCAAAAAGGCACAATGATGATCAGAATCACCACCAGGAAGATAATGGGCATGATGGCCAACATGGCCAGAGCAATATGCTGTGCGGCTGTCGTATCGGGCTGGTCCTGCAGGAGTAGCGCCAGAAAGTGCATAGGGAACACTCCGAATGTGAGATGGAAACTCGATGCAAAGGTAAGGCCAAACGGGAAATTCTGCAATGAAAAAAAGCAGAGATTAAGACTCCTGGGAGGGAACGATCTTCTATTTGGAGAAGGCGATGACGTAAAGAATGACGGTGTTGACCAACTTGACCAACTCCGAGATTGGTGCCACAATTGGAGATGAGGTTGACCAACTTGACCAATCGAGCTGGTTGGCTCATCCTCGGAGCATCGGAGGCGGTATTGTGGCGAACACGCAGGTGAACCTGTACGAGGCCAAGACGCAGCTTTCCAGCCTGGTGGAGCGGGCTGCGAAGGGCGAAGAGATTGTGATTGCCAAGGCGGGCAAGCCGATGGCACGACTGTCTGCCGTAACGGTGGAGGAGCAGACTCCTGAACCACAGCCGTTTGGCCAGAATTTGCTGGGGTTGCCCAAGCTTCCCAAGTCTTTCTATAAGGATATTCCGATCGAATATTTTCTTGGAGACGAGGAAGATCCGTTGCGTGAGGTTCTGCGTTGATTCCTGCGGGATATTTGCTTGATTCCCACGTATTACTTTGGTTGGATGGCGAGCCTGAACGGCTGGGGAGAACACCTCTTCAGGATCGATTGCCGCGCTCCAATATTTTCGTCAGCGTGGCTACCGCCTGGGAATTGGGAATCAAATTCGCCTCGAATAAGCTGGACCTGCGGGTTCCGGTCAGCGAAATGACTTCAGTTTATGGTTTCACGGAGCTACCGATCACCTTCAAGCATGTGGAGTCCGCCGCTGCACTTCCATTTCACCATCGCGACCCGTTCGACAGGCTGCTCGTAGCGCAAGCGCTTGCGGAAGGCCTGGTTCTGGTTACCAGCGATAAGAAGCTAGCGCAGTATGGGGTTCCGGTCCTGCTGGTCTAGCTGCTATTCCAGCGGCAGGCCGTCGAGCGAGAGCAAGCGCCCCACCGGGTACTCGCCCACATGGTTCTCCAAGTACCACGGTGATCGCTCGTAAAAGAATTCGAGGCGGGCAGTGGTGCTGGCGGCAAAGCGCGGGTCAGACTGGATGCGCTGCTCGAACTCGGCTTTCAGCGCCGGGTCTTTGGCCAGGTCTTCGCGGGCCAGCTTCTCCAGCACATATGCCTCGCCGTATTCCTTTTGCTCAAAGATCGGGTCGAAGAAGCCCCAGCGCAGGGCAGAGTCCGGCGCATCCGGTTCCAGCCAATGGATGGCAACTTTGGCGAGCCGCTGGTTGAGCGGCACCACCACCGATCCGGCTGGAAAGGTGAGCGATTCAGTGATCAGTGTGCATTGCCCGTAGCGGCCAGGCATGGCGCCCGGGTCCTCACCGGGAAAGATCGGGTGGCGTCCCTCAAAGGGCTTGTCTTGCCACTGCATTCCCTCGCAGCGGTAACGCTCCACCTTCCCGGTCCAGGGCGCGGTGGTGCGGCGCAGGGTGATGTCGTGCGCGCTGAGCACTTCGATCACGTGCGTCCATTGCGGAGGAACAATGTAGCCAGCGGGCGGGTTGGTTGAGGCCGTGACCTTGGCCCCGGTGGCCAGGGGAAGCGTCACGTTCCAGGCCTGATGCGAGTATTGGACCCACATGGCGCCGGAGACTTCGCTCAGGGCCCGCGTAAACTGCCAGCCGTGAAAGACGATCGGCGTGGTCTCGCCGTTTCCTTCAATGGCCAGCGGGAATCTCTCATTGCCGAGGGCATCCGCGCCGAGTTTGGCCGCGTCGGCATCGGCCTCATGATTTAGGGCAATCAATTTGGTCGTGTCGCGGTTCATCACCTCGAGCAGTGCGCACAGAATCTCGTAGTTTCCGGTCACGCGGGTCTTATAGTCCTTCAGCATGTGCAGCTCGACGAGCAGGCCCGGACGATCTTCAAGGATCATCTGGCCGGTAGAGAAGCGCGGCGCATTGGGGCTGAAGCTCAGCCCCTTCGTGGGGTCTGTGTCGTCGTTCAGGTTGATCAGAGCAGGGAAGGCGAGGTGGCCGGCGGCGTTGACCTGTGCGGCAAGTTCCGGCGTAACTGAGTTGCGAATCCATTCGGCAGTTGCCGGGGCAACGTCTGGCCCCGCATCGATTGCGAAGGTCACGTCGTACTGGTAGTCCATGCCGTCGGTCACGTGGTCGTCGACAAAGAAGTCAGGCTGCCAACGATGAAACATCTTGAGGAAGGCGCGGGTCTCAGGGGCGTCGGCCTTCATGTAGTCGCGATTGAGATTGATATTGCTTCCGTTGCCACGCCACCCGGCCAGCTCCGGCCCGTTCTGGTTGATGCGGTTATAGGCAGAGCGGCGCTCATGGCCGTCGATGTTGTAGACCGGGATGAAGACGAAGACGACGTGGTCCAGCAGCGAAGCTTTGTTCTTGGTGATGGCAACATCGCGCAGTAGGGCAAGGCAGGAGTCCTTGCCGTCCATTTCGCCGGCGTGGATCGAGTTCTGCACCAGAAGAATGGCGCGACCCGAGGCGTGAATTGCTGCGGGCTCAAAAACGCCATCTTTGGACGCGATAATGATCTTGAGGTCGCGTCCCTCGCCAGTTTTGCCGAAACTTTCGATCTTGACCTGGGCAGGGTTGTCTGCGGCGATGCGCTCTAAGTAAGTGACGGTCTCGGCGTAGTCGGGGGAGGTGCGATAGTCGCTGATCTCGGCGGGGGTGCGCCAGTCGGGGGTCCGGGCTGCTCCTGCGCAGGCGAAGGAAGCGAGCAGTGCAGTTGTCAAGAGTTCAGCGCTGCGCAGATTCATTGAGTAGAAGCCTCCGGGGCGTGCATGATTCTTGTGCAAACCGATCCCGGCATGAATAAAAATCATGCTACCATTTCTCCATATGGCTACGATTTTGCACATCCCGCTGCATGAATACCTGAGCCTCAGCTATAGGCCAGACTGCGAATACGTGGATGGAGAAATCAGGGAACGCAATGTGGGCAAGTACGAGCACGCGCGAGTTCAGGCATTGCTTGCTCGCTGGTTTGGAAACCATGAGCAAGAGTGGGGAGCCCAGGTCGTGACCGAACAGCGCGTCCAGGTGTCGCCGACTCGTGTCAGGATTCCAGATGTGACGCTGCTTGCACCCGGCGCCCAACCGGATGTAATCGTTGAGCCGCCGCTGCTGGTCATTGAGATACTTTCTCCCGACGATAGCTACTCCGATACCCAGGAGCGAGCTCGAGATTATCGGGAGATGGGCGTGGGAACGGCCTGGATCATCGATCCGAAGACGCGGACCGGTCGCGTGTGTTCAGGAACGGAATGGGTTGAATCCTCCCGCCTGGAAGTCAAGGGAACGCCGTTGTTTGTGAATCTGCCCGACATCTTCAACCAGTTGACCCATGTCTGAGGACTGCGCCCATTCTGCAAGCTCAGGGCACGCTGTCCAGCGAAACTCCCAGTTCTTAGAATCGAGACCTGGGCCACCCGGCAGCCGCACCGAGAAATGTTTGGGAAACTACGATAGTCATAGACGAACGTGTCGCAAGCGTGGCATGCCGTTACGCGGCGACATCGAAGCGTTGAATTTTCGGTCGCTTTTTGTGGGATGCTTGCCACATATCGTAACCAGCTTGTAGGTTGTACCAAAAGCTTGCGTGGGTTCCGAGTGCGTCCGACAAGCGCAGAGACATGTCCGCCGATATGCCCGACGCGCCGTTGAGAATGCGCGACAGCGTGGTGCGCGAGACATGCAGACTCTTCGCGGCAGTGGTTACGTCCCTGTCGCCAAGGTATTCGCGCAACACCTTGCCCGGATGCAACACCTTGCCCGGATGAGGCGGATTGAACATTTGCGTCATGATATTAGCTCCCGTGATAGTCCTGATAGTCAACGAGAATTGCGTCTCCTGCCTCGAATCTGAAAATGAGTAGCCAGTTGCCGTTGACCCGAATGGACCAATGGCCTTTCAGAGTGCCTTTCAGTGGGTGTAAGCGCCATCCCGGCGTGTTCAAGTTGGCAGGCGATTTTGCCGCATCAAGAGCGTAAAGATGAATGGAGAGCTTCGCGGCATGAACTGGTTGAATCCCCACTTTGCTTCCGGTCTTGAAGAATTTCTCAATTCCAGCGTGCCGAAAGCTCTTGATCATGTGTTAAGTGCAGCGCCTCACGCACATCCCGTCTAATCCCATTACCCTGGCCAGGCGCCCCTCAGTTCTCGACCCTGAGGCCCATGAATTCAGCAGGTCGCGAACCTGCATTCCGAATACTCAGTCTAGGTAATGTCCTCCGTGTCGTAGACCGGAGCCACGCGCTTCTTCGGTACGCCGTGAACAGAACTGAGCAGGTCTTCGACGACGTCTTCGAGCTGGCGCTGGGTTTCGATGACGGCGCTCATGCTTCTTACGTCGTCAGGCTCTTGCACGCGCTCGACGAGTGCGACAGCGTGGCATTGTGCGACATGGTCGAGGTTCAGGCCCTCGGGGGTCTTGGCCTTGATGCTGACCTGATCGATCTCCACGTTCAAGAGATCGGCGACGCGGGCGCGCATCTCGCCGGCGATCGGGCCGATCTTGGGCGCGGCAAGCACAAGCGTGGTGTCGATGTTGACGATGCGGTAGCCGGCGTTTTGCAGTTCCTCCATGGCCAGATTCAGAAAGATGGCTGAGTCGGCGTCTTTCCAGCGCGGGTCCCCGGGAGGAAAGAAGCTGCCGATGTCGCCGGCGGCCACAGCGCCCAACAGTGCGTCGGTAATGGCATGCAGCAGCACGTCGCCATCGGAGTGGCCGGCCAGGCCCTCAGGGTGCACCAGCGTCAGTCCGCCAATGCGCAGCGGTACGTCTTTCTTGAAGACGTGCGAGTCGTAGCCAAATCCGATGCGTGTATCCATGGTTACCGTGCCTATTTCTGCGGAAGATAGCCGCCGCGAGTGCGAATCCTCGTCGACCGGGGTCAGCGGGCGCGCTGGTGGAGGTAAAACTCAGCCAACTCCAGGTCGCCCGGCTGCGTAATCTTCAGATTAACCTGAGAACCGTGCACCACGGCTACCGGCAAGCCTGCGCGTTCCACGACCGAGGCCTCGTCGGTGCCGATAAACCCGTCCGCCGTGGCCTCGGCAAAGGCCCTTTGCAACAGGCCGTAGCGGAAGCCCTGCGGCGTTTGCGCCAGCACCACAAACTCGCGGGGAATGGTCGAAGTGATGAGTGCGCCGTGAGCGGTGCGTTCAACTTGCTTGATGGTGTCCACGGCAGGCAGGCCAACAATCGCGGCTCCGAATTCCGCCACTGCATCAATGGTGCGGTCGATGGTGGACCCATCGATCAGGGGCCGAACCGCGTCGTGAACCAGCACGATGTCGTCAGCTTCAGCCGGAAGCGCGGCCAGGGCATTGGAGACGGACTCCTGCCGGTTGTCGCCGCCCTCGACCACATGCACGCGCCCGGAAAAGCCATGGTCGGCCGCGTACTCGGCCACTTGCGCTTGCACGCGCTCCATTTCTGGCTTGCGGACCGCAACGTAAATAGATGTGACCCGCTTCACCGCCGCAAACGCGCGCAGCGAATGAATCAGGATGGGCAGGCCGTCGAGCGCGAGAAATTGTTTGGGCTGCGGCCCCGCCATCCGGGTGCCCAGACCAGCAGCGGGAAGTATTACGAATACTTGCATAACGGGTGAAGTATACAACGGGACTTGCATCGCGCGGACTTTCTCGCCGGTGATTCCGGCGACCTGCTTCTACTCGTAGAGTGGCTCGACGTAGAGCATTTCGCTGGTGGAGCGGAAGCCGAGTGACTCATAGATGGGCCGGGCGGTATCGGAGCTGTGCAGCGCAACCACGCGCAGGCCCCGATGGTGGGCTTCGGCCAGGCAAAGGTCTACAAGAGCATGCGCCAGGCCGCGCCGACGGTACTCCGGCTCCACAAAGACGTTCAGCAGGTAACCACGTTCCACTCCTTTGGGGTCCAGCGGCTGTGGCGGCCAGTCCAACACAAGGATGCCGGCCGAGGCCACCGGGCGGCCTTCGTCTTCCGTGATCCATCCTGAGTATTTGCCTTCGGCAATCATGCGCTCGACCCAGGGCTCAAAGTTGCGGCTCATGGCGTCGAGAATCGACTCCTGCGTCCGGCCCATGGCGGCGAACATTGCTCGTCGATGGGCGGTTACGACTGGGGCATCGGCTGGGGTAGTTGCGCGTGTCTCCATTCCTTGGAGTATAGGGGAGTTTCCGGCAGTTTGCCCTGCAACGGCAGCAGTCCTGCGGCCGACGCACTATGATTTTGGGATGCGCCCACGGGTCTCTCCAGGTTTGCCGATCGACACGATGCTGCTCAAGCCTGGCTTGCGGCTGGCTGTCGGTCTTTCCGGCGGCGCGGACTCCGTGGCGCTGGTGCGAGCGCTCAAGGACCGAGCCGGTGAGTTAGGGCTGGTGCTGCACGCGGCACACCTGCACCATGGCTTGCGAGGAGAAGAGGCGGACGCCGATCTGGAGTTCGCCCGTTCGCTCGCAGTGGAGTTGGGTCTGTCTTTCCACGAGGCGAGGGTTGACGCAGCAGGAGAGGCCCGCAACAACGGCGAGTCCATTGAGGAGGCGGCGCGGCGGCTGCGCTACGCCTGGTTCCGGCAACTGATGGCCTCGGGCGAGGTGGAGGCTGTGGCCACGGCGCATACGCGCGACGACCAGGCGGAGACGGTGTTGGCCAAGTTTCTCCGCGGCGCCTGGACCGAAGGGCTGAGCGGCATCCATCCGGTGGTCGAGTTTCCCGAAGGCCGGATCCTGCGCCCGTTGCTGGGGGTAACGCGGGTGGAAGTTGAAGCGTACCTGCGCTCATTGGGGCAGAGCTGGCGAGAAGACTCGTCGAACGCCGACCCAGCTTACACGCGCAACCGTGTCCGGCACGATCTGTTGCCCTTGCTTGAAGGCTGGAATCCGCGGTTGCGTGAGCACCTGAGCCAGATGGCCGAGCTTGCCAGGGACGAAGAGGCATGGTGGCAGGCTGAGATGGGCCGCCTTGCGCCGCAGTTGTTGCTGCAGGGCCGGCCGGTTCGAGGTGGGGGGCGAGCTGCCGGGGATGCATTGGCTCTGGATGTCACAAGGCTTGCCGCTCTGGCCCCAGCGGTGCAGAGGAGGCTTCTTCGTTATGCGGTGGGCCAGTTGGGGGCAGCGCCGGATTTTCAGGCGACGGAGGCGTTGCGCACCTTGGCGCTGACAGGGAGGGCCGGCCAGAAGTGCCAGTTGGCTCAGGGGTTGAAGGCCGAGCGCACCCCGCGCGAGCTACGGTTGGCTGTCGGTCAGCCTGCGGCGGACCGGACCGTCGGATCGAAGGTGCCTTCGGAGTACAGTGCGGCGATTCCGGGCGAGATTGAGGCTCCATCCTTCGGACTGCGGCTGCGGATTGAGTTCTCAGGGCGTGCGGCAGCGGCTGAAGGTCCGGCGGCTTCCGGCCAGGTGGCCACGCTGCGGAATTGGCGACCGGGCGACCGGGTCAGGCTGCGCTATTCGAGTGGACCGCGCAAAGTGAAGGAAGTGCTTGAACGGCTTCGCGTTACCGGCAGCCGCCGAACAGTTTGGCCTGTGCTTGATGTCTCCGGCCGGATCCTCTGGATGCTGGGTGTGGAGCTGGAGACAGCGCAGGGAATTAACGTTGTGGCGACCGCTATGGGCGAGGCGAGCGGCAGCGGCAGCGCGGAACCCCTTTCTTCTGGAACTTTTGATGTAGGTGAATGACCCGAAGCTTGCAAAGAATCGACGGTTGGCTTATTCCAACTTTCCGACCCTTCGGAGTACAATCGACCTTACTGCTCATCCAAGCGGCGGCACACGCGTGTCGACCGCAAGGGCGTTGTGTACTTTCTGTGACTTTCAGCAAAGTGCGAGCGTCTAAAAGGGTGATGTGGGCGGTGATGGAAGAAGATTAAACGGCTTCCCCCCCGCAGGGAAAGAGGAATCCTGGTGAATTCGACAGTTAAAACGGTCATGTTCTGGGTCTTTATACTCATGTGCCTCATGTTGCTTTGGACAGTGGTTCAAAAGAACACGGGTGCGGGCAAAGACCAGGAAGTCTCCTACTCCGATCTGTTCGATAAGGCGCAAGCCGGTTTGGTGCAGGATGTGACCATTGAGGGCAACGAGCTTCATGGGCACTTCAAGGCTACGCCCAAAGATCAGTTCCACACCACGGTTCCTTCGAACTATCAGGATCTGGAGCAGGCGCTGCGCGCCGACAAGGTTTCCCTGGCAATCAAGACGCCGCAGACCGGTTATCTGATCCCGTTGCTGATCAACATTGGCCCGTTTGTGCTGCTCGGCGCAATCTGGTTCTTCATGCTCCGGCAGATGCAGTCTGGCGGCAACAAAGCGCTGTCGTTTGGCAAGAGCCGCGCGCGCCTGCTCTCAATGCAGCAGAAGAAGATTACCTTCAAAGACGTGGCCGGCGTGGATGAGGCCAAGGAAGAGCTCAAGGAGATCATCGAATACCTGCGTGAGCCGCAGAAATTCCAGAAACTTGGCGGGCGCATTCCCAAGGGCGTTTTGCTCGTCGGACCTCCAGGAACCGGCAAGACCCTGCTCGCGAGGGCTGTGGCCGGCGAGGCCAATGTTCCGTTCTTCTCCATCTCCGGATCGGACTTTGTAGAGATGTTTGTCGGCGTGGGCGCCAGCCGCGTTCGCGATCTCTTCGAGCAGGGCAAGAAGAATGCTCCCTGCATCATCTTCATCGACGAAATCGACGCTGTGGGCCGCCATCGCGGCGCCGGCCTCGGCGGCGGACACGACGAGCGTGAGCAGACCCTCAACCAGTTGCTGGTGGAGATGGACGGCTTCGAATCGAACGATGGCGTGATCCTGGTGGCTGCCACCAACCGCCCCGACGTGCTTGATCCCGCGCTCCTTCGCCCCGGCCGTTTTGATCGCCGTGTCGTGGTGGGCTTGCCGGACGTGCGAGGGCGCGAAGAAATCCTCCGCGTGCATGTGAAAAAGGTTCCAGTCTCCGACGACACCAACCTGAACGTGCTGGCTCGTGGAACACCGGGCTTCAGCGGTGCGGATTTGGCCAACATGGTCAATGAGGCCGCGCTCAATGCTGCCCGCATGAATCGTAAACAGGTCACCATGTACGACTTCGAGCTCGCCAAGGACAAGGTGCTCATGGGCGCCGAGCGCAAGTCGATGCTGCTGACCGAAGAGGAGAAGCGAGTCACCGCCTATCACGAAGCGGGCCATGCGCTGGTGTCATTCAGGCGCGAGCACTCTGACCCGATCCACAAGGTCACCATCATTCCCCGCGGCATGGCGCTGGGCGTTACCATCTTCCTGCCAGGCGACCGGCACAACTACACGCGGGAATACCTTGAGGCCAATTTGGCCATTGCCTACGGCGGGCGCGTGGCAGAGGAGATCTTCCTCAACCAGATGTCCACGGGCGCAGGCAGCGACATTGAGAGCGCAACCGATCTGGCCCGACGCATGGTCTGCGAGTACGGCATGAGCCGCCTTGGTCCTCTCACCTTCGGCAAGAAGGAAGAGCAGATCTTCCTTGGCCGCGAGATCGCACAGCATCGTGACTTCAGCGAGGAGACGGCTAGGCAGATCGATCTTGAGGTTCGCCGCCTGATCGACGAAGCCTACCAATCGGCGCACGCGCTGGTTGAAAGCCACAGCGACGCAATGCACCGCATCGCCGCAGCCCTTCTCGAGCGCGAGACGATCGACGCGGAAGAAGTGAGGATGCTGATCGAGGGCGAGGAACTGCCCCCGTTGCGTTCAGTCCTGGCTTCGCCGACAGACAAAGGCGACAGCGGCGTGCAGCAGGTGCTCAAGCCCGAGAGCCGCGGCGGTCCCAACTACCCGGAGGGTTCGCCTTCACCGGCATAAACCGAAACGAATCCTGCTAGAAGCAGAAAGGCCACTCCAACGCGGAGTGGCCTTTCTATTTGCATTCTTGCTCGTGTGAGGCAGAAGGCGTTGCGAGAAGATCAAAACAATCCGGGAACCAGTGCCCATGTTTGCCGGCGATAGGCCTCGTAGCCCGGACCGAATGCCTTATCAGCCCGTGGTGCAAGTCTAGGTTCGTTTTCCGGATTTTGTTGGAGTATCCACAGGGATCGTTCGTAAGCTGTA
>OBLU010005488.1_pt1 | contig 11361 bp, 11 predicted proteins | sample 1518681 | NCBI WGS metagenome assembly OBLU01 (sample SAMEA3539304, study PRJEB22396) | soil metagenome | biome: tundra; feature: field; material: soil | place: USA | collected 2010-05 | depth 0.15 m
GCGTCTGGACCGTGGTGGGGGTTGATGTCGGCGGGGGGATCGACCCCGTATCCCCCACATTGCTCTATAAGCTACGGTGCCGATATTGATCTCCAGCAGACGGACGGGCCGTATGCCCTCTGACGTGCAGAAACGCTGCCTGCCGTCTAGGGCAGCTGCTGGTCCGGAGTCACTCAGGGGCCAGAACCAGGCTTGACGGCCAGCGGAACCGACTCGAACCCCCATGAAAACCGACTTGAACCCCCATGGCGCAGTGAACGGCCGCGGTGCGGCGTACTGCAAGCGAATCGCCAGCCTGTGCACTGGACCGGGCGTCGGCGTCCGCGAAGGTCCCAAGAGCTTCAATCACGCGAAGTGATCGATCACATGGTCGTTAACCGGGCTAATGCGCGCCTCCCTGCCGACTCGGTGCGGCTGAGAACTGCTCAGACTGGGATGGTGGCCGCATGCAGATCACCTTTTCGGGGCGCAGCTCCGGCCGTCTCTACGGGATGACGGTGAAGGGTCGCATCATCTCGTTGTCTTCGTGCTCCACGATGTGGCAGTGGTGTACGTAGCGCTGCGGCCCGGCGACGCCCTTGGGCAGATCGAACTTGGCGCGGATGGTGGTGAAGTAGCCCGGGTTGGCTTTGACCGTGTCCTTGAAGCCGCGCTCGTCGGGTGTGGGTGGCTCCATCGGGCCGGTGGCGAACGGCTGTGGGCTTATTCCGCCGGGCACCCCCGTCGGGCTACCGTATTTGTTCTGGTATGCCTTGACGTTGAACGGGGTGCGGCCGACCACCTGGAAGGTGACCAGGTGCACGTGCATCGGGTGGGTGTCACTGGTCATGTTCACCCAGACCCAGTCCTCCACGGTGCCGGCTTTCGGGGTCTCGGTCACCGGTTCCTGCTCGTAGTCCATCCCGTTCAGGTTCAGGTGCCAGGTGGCCGTCTCTGGGGCTATCTCGTTGAGTGTGATGTACCGGGTCTTGCGCGGGTGGTGCAGGCTGGCCCGCTGGCCGGGCAGGCTGTCCGGGATGTGCCGGGGGCCGGGGTGGGTGACCGAGGTGCTCACACGGATCTGCATGACCGCTTCCAGCGGCGGGGCCGGCGTGGACACCGGCGCCACCGGCGTGCTGTTGCGCAGTTCCAGGGTGCAGCCGTCCAGGCCGCGGAAGTCGATCAGGACGTCGGCCCGCTCGGCCGGGGCGAGCACAAGCTGGCGGACCGGCACGGGCATGTCGAACAGGCCGCCCTCGGCGCCGACCTGCCACATCGGCAGCCCACGCAAATGCAGGCTCATGATCCGCGCGTTGCAGCCGTTCAGCACCCGGAACCGGTACATCCGCGGCTCGACATCCAGGTAGGGCCAGACCTTGCCGTTGACCAGCATGTGGTCACCGAAGTACTCGCCGATCCAGGTCACGCCCGGGATGTCGCTTACCGGGTAGCGGAACCTCCCGTCCCGATGGAACTGGCGGTCCTGGACGACCAGCGGGATCTCGTAGGCGCCGCCGGGCACCCCGATCGGGTTCGGCTCGGTGCCGGTGTCGTAGGCGTCCCGGATGAGGTAGCCGGCCGCCAGGCCGGCGAATACGTCCAGCCGGGTGGTGCCCATCCCGTGGTCGTGGAACCAGCGCAGCGAAGCCGGCATCTGCGGCAGCTCATTGCTGTAGTAGACGTGCTGGGTCTCGCCGGGGGCGTAGCCGGCACCGTTGTCCGTCGCGGGGTTGCCGTCGCTGGCCGCCGCAACGAAGCCGCCGTGCAGGTGGGTCATCGGCCGTACCTTCCGGCCGTTCCCGTGGGTCAGCCGGGGGTCCACCGGGATCCAGTCCGGATAAACGTCAGGCAGGTGGTTGGTGTAGCTCACGTGCAGCGGCGTGCCGCTGTGCGCGACAAGCACCATGCCGAACGAGCCGGCCTGGCCCGCCAGGCCGGAGCCATCGTCATATGCCCACACCGGGGTCGGCGGCAGGTCAGGGTGCAGCCGGCGGCGGATCTCCCGCTGGGAGAACGCGTACCGGTTGGTCCCGCTGGGCGTGGCGACCACGATACCGTTGCCGGGCACGGGCACCGGCTCGCGGAACTTCCTGAGCCCGTCGCCAGCCAGCCTCAGCTGGGCGCTCCGCAAGTTGGCCGCCAGGCCACGCTGTGCCGCGGGGATGGCCAGCACGGCGCCTGCCCCCACGCCGTATTGCAGGAATTGCCTGCGAGTCGTTCCTGCCATCGTCTTCTCCTACTCTGCCAACCGGGCCACCAGGACGGACAGTCACCATGAACCGCTGTGGCAGCCCCGTCGGCTCCTGAACGTGGAGCCCCACTTCTGGGTTTCTTCTGCGTATCTTCAATGGCGCTTGTTTCATTTGATAGGCCGATATCCCATCCCGTTAAGGCCCAATAGTCCCGGCCTGCGCTGCCTTAAGTCCCATGCGGAAATTCCTGACGGTCGGTCCTGTGGCGGCGCGTGCCAGCGCAGCAACGCATCGCCGACGTCAACTGCACAGCTCTTGGAGGCTGCTCCGCACTTCATCCGGCAACATCGTCTGCCCGCGTTGCCGCAATCTCGCCGCGCAGATCGCCCAGTTCGGGCACGACGATAGCGACTGCCTTCAGGGATAGCTCGCAGCCCATTAGGCGGCTCGGGCGCCCGCGAGCCGCGGGCGCGGATCAGTTCGAAGACGGCCAGCCAGTCGGCCGACTCCGACCCGCCCAGCACGCAGTCGGGGGGAGCACTCCGTCGCCGTTGTCGAACATCGCCAGCAGATCCGCCGCGACTACTGCGGAGGGCGCGGGATCGGGATAGGTGACGCGGGCCGCCCCGCGCCCCGGCCAGGCGACCGCGGTGAGACCGGAGTGATCGGGTGCCGGCGTGCCTGAACCGGTGCTTCTGACGCCCGGCTGGCCTGAGTGTCACAAGCCGATGGAATGCTGGCTCATGTCGGAAGCGCATGCGAGGAGGACACGCGATGCTAAGCACCAATTTCGTGGACGGGGCGCCGGTCTGGGTGGACCTGGGCGTGCCCGACGTGGCCAGGGCAGCCGAGTTCTACGGCTCGGTCTTCGGCTGGAAGTTCGAGTCGGCCGGGCCGGAAGCGGGCGGCTATGGGATGTTCACGCAAGACGGCAAGGCGGTGGCCGCGGCGGGTCCGCTCACCGAGCAGGGCGCGGCCCCGTCCTGGACGCTGTACTTCAGGACCTCCGTCGCCGACCCGACTGCCGGGGCGGTCAGGAAGGCGGGCGGCACGGTGCGGGCCGAGCCGGCGGACGTGATGTCCGAGGGCCGGTTCGCGCAGTTCACCGACCCGGCGGGGGCGATGTTCGCGGTCTGGCAGCCGGGGAACACCAAGGGCCTCGGCGCCGTGAACGACCCTGGCACGCTGTGCTGGACCGAGCTGGCGACGCCGGACGTGGCCCGCGCCAAGTCGTTCTACTCGGACGTGCTCGGCTGGGAGACCGACGACCAGCCGATGGGCGAGTTCACCTACACCGTGATCAGGCCGGCCGGCGGCGGTGAGAACAGCGGCCAGGGTGGCATCATGCCGCTCAGCCCGGAGATGGCAGCGGCCGGCGCCACCACCCGGTGGCAGCCGTACTTCGAGGTCGCCGACTGCGACGTTGCGGCAGCCGCGGTGACGGCGAACGGGGGGACCGTGGTCGTCCCGGCCAGCGACATTCCCGGCGTGGGCAGGTTCGCGATAGCGCTCGACCCCGACGGGGCACAGTTCGCCGTGATCGCCAGCGTCCCAGCCTGAGAACGCCTGCCCCACTGATCGGTCACGCTGGCCGGCAGCCGTCGCCCACTGATGTGCTGCCGGCCAGCTGACGATCCAGGTTGCCGGGTCAGGCCGTGCCGCGCGATCAGGCCCCCGGCTGACCGAGCTGCACGGCATACCCCTCGGCGAGCCCCGAAAGCAAGCGGCAAACGCGGAACTGTCCGCAGCGCCGCGGACGCATACAGGCCAGTTCGGCTCGGACTGCGGACGGCTTATGCTGCCTGCCAGCGACGCCCAGAACGGCGGCTACTTGCGTGGGCGGGGGCGGCACAATAGCTCCCCGGATTATCTATAGACAGTGCATAAAGGAGTATCCGGCAGGAGCCGACTGGAGGCTTCAGCTCGCGAATTACTACGTGGCCGGCCAGTGGTGGCCGAGGTAAGGCTCTGGGTGATCCTTTGCCCAGCGGTCGAGGATCGTCGCCAGGGCAGCGGCCTGCCCACCTCCGGCAGGCAGATTCTTCTTCAGCACGAATGCCAGGACGATGTCGCGCTCGGACGCGAAGTCCGCAACGTTCTCGGTGACGACCGCCCGGCCTTCGGCCCGGGCGGTCGCCGCCACATGCGCATCCGCGGCACCACGAAGACCGATCTCGGCGACGTGGACTGCGTCATGACCGTATGTCTCGCGCAGCATCACCGCGGTGCCTGTGGGGAACATCTCGTCGAGCAGGAAGGCAGTCACGCCAGCAGCGCCTGCCGCTGCTGGGACAAGCCGCGGCTTCGCTCTGCCGCGGCCTGGTTCCGCTCGATTCGCTCCCGGATCTCGGCGGAGTGCTCGGTGGCGTAGTCGAGGGCGATCCTGATCAGCCGGGGATGCAGATCGGACTCTGCACTCAGCAGGCTGATCCGCTGTTCCTCACTGCCGTCGAGTTCTTGAAGGCGTGCGACTAGTTCCCAGACGTCGGGGCCCGCGGCCAGGGCCGCGCGCCGGTCATGTGCTGGGCCCCGGAAGATGGTCCCCGGGTAGTCGAGCTGATCAATGCCTTCCACAATGAGCAGGTCAAGCAGAGCTGTAGCGGTCATGCCCTCGCGGGCGGCGCGTGTAGCGAGCCGGGTCCTGGCGGAGTCGCTGATGCGAAACGATGTGCTGGTAGCCATGATCATCTCCTTTCATCTCATCAGTGTACCCCGATGTAGTGCAGTTGCGGTACAACTCTTGGCTTGGTGATCGTCAGCGGCCCTCAGGGCCCGCGAATGCTCTGTAACCGAGCGGCGGATCCATGGGTGAGGGGCAAGGCCTTTTCTGGCTCTGTGCGTGTCAGCGAATCTCGAAACGGGTGGATTCTGTGGCTGGAGGAAGAACCGTTCTGAAATGGCCGTCCCCTGTCCTCGCATCAGAATGGAGGGCCGGTCCCGGTGCGCCTCGGTACGCTTGCCCGGTGGCTGGGTTGAGCAAAGCAGAGCTTGCAGCGATGGCCGAGGAAGCTACGGTCGACGCTTACGGCGACGACGAGCAGGCAATGGGCTTCCACGCGATGATCGTGGACAGCCTCAAGATCCCGTTCGTGACCAGTGTCTTGGGCGTCGAGGTCACCGTGGAGAACATCGGCCTTGCCGAGGACAACAGCATCCTGGCCATGTGCGCCCGTGGCGGCATCCGGCAGGCGGTCCGGCTGCTGGATCTTCCGCTGCCAGACCCGCCGCCTGTTGGCGCGCAGTGGATCGATGCCTATCGGCACTGGCTGGGCTGAGCAGCATGGGGAAGATCCCGAAGTCCCTTCCGCCCCAGGCGCAGGCCTGGACTGAGGCGCGCCAGCGGTACCACCTCTCGTACGCGCAGGTGCAGATGGCCCGCGAAATCGGCCTGAACCCGCGCAAGCTCGGCAAGATCGCGAACCACCGGCAGGAACCGTGGAAAGCGCCATTGCCGCAGTTCATCGAGGATCTCTACCTCAAGAGGTTCGGCCGGGAAAGACACCAGGCTGTCACGTCGGCCGAGAGATGGGCGCGGCCGACCGCGGCAAGGAAGGCGACGCGCAATGCTGCAGCTGCGGACGGCTGCAGTGAGCAGCGAGCGCCATAGCTGCCATGATCGATCCTGATGAACTGAAGGTGCCGAAAGCGCTCCGGCCAGTGGCTGATGAAATCGTGGCTATCACCGACTCGGTGTGCCTGGCCGTTCTTGATGAGGAGTATGCCGATTTGGCCCGGCGTGCGGTGGCGAAGCTGGCTCGTAAGCGGCCGTCGCCGCTTCTGCGCGGCCGCCGGGCCGGCTGGGCGGCTGGGGTGGTGTATGCGCTGGGTCAGGCCAGCTTCCTGTTCGATCCTGCGATTGGGCCAACGGTGACAGCTGACCAGCTCAGCGAGGCGTTCGGCCTAGCCAAGTCCACAATGGGCAGCAAGGCCAGGCAGGTCCGCGACCTGCTGGGAATCAGCCCCTTCTCGCCGGAGTTCGAACGGGCTGATGTGGCCGCCGCGAACCCGCTGAAGTGGATCATCGAGGTGGATGGGCTGGCCGTGGACGTCAGGCATGTCCCGCTGGATATTCAGGTAGCGGCGTTCGAGCGTGGTTTCATCCCCTACGTGCCTGCGCTGGGCCCAGACGGCACGGCGGCCTTGCCGGAGTCATGGCTGATGCAGGCGGCAAGTATCGCTCCGCCGTCAGAGCTAGACGGCCTGCTGGAGCGCTGCAGCGAGCTGAAGCGCCAGCTGGTTGAGTTCGCTTGTTCACCGCGCTTTTCCGAGCAGCTCGGCCAGACGCTTAAGGAGCATGCCACCGGCCCGGTCGCCAGCGAGGCCGACGTCACCAATCTGGTAGACCATTTCATTCTGCAGCACCCGCTGGCTGACGGCCGCACCGTGGCGGAGGTCTTCGCTGCGGAGCGTCCCGATCTCACCGATGACGACCGCCAGGTGCTGCAAAGCTGGCGCGAGGTGGTGGAAGAAGTCTTCGAGATCCGTGAGCAGGCCGGGGACTCGATCACCGCCACCAGCCTCGGTGACGAGCGGATCTACCGGATCCGGGCCAATGCCGGGCCTGCGGCCTTGGCGCCGATGCGGCCGGGCTGCTTTATGACCGCCCGCATCGTCCCGGCCGGCGATGACTGGATGCTCAGCGGGGCCCAGCAGCTGTACGCCGCCTCGGAGCGGTCCGCGATGCTCCGGCTGGCCGCCGAACTGGCCACTGGGCATCCACGCGCCAGGACCTCGACGAAATGAGGATGAGCAACCGCCGGTATCCCGGGGCTAAATCCCACCTCAGGAAGCCGGAAGCAGCCGGACACGGCTGGACCGGATCAGTGCTCCGTGGCTGAGGAGTGGTTGAGCGGCAGCCTTGCCGCGTCTTAATCCACCGTTAGCGCAGCTCAGGGAGCACTTGCGATCATGCCGGCCAACGCCCTGTAAAACCGTCGGCTTAGCCTAATGGGGGCTACCGGGCTGGCCTGCAGGGGCGGACTCGGTTCCGGTAGCGCCCAGCGGGTGAGCACTTGCTTAGCCAGGCGGTCGATGCCTGAACGTAGACCGTGCCCCCGCTGGCCGCGAGGAGGACAGGACCGCTGATGGGGTGGCGTGCCCGCTGGTAGCTGGCGTGAGCACTGATCCATTAGGCCGCTGGCGTCCTTCTCCGTGCTGCCGCTGACATCGGATGCCGGGCGCGGGAGGTGGCAGTGCTGTTCGCTGGTGATGACTGGTCGGAAGATCATCATGATGTGGAGGTGCAGGACCAGCCGGGCCGGGTGCTGGGGCGGGCCCGGCTCGCGGAGGGCGTTGCGGGGATCACCCGGTTCCATGAGCTGATCGGCCGGTTCGCTGATCCGGATGCCGGGCCGGACCAGGTGATGATCGGGATCGAGACTGACCGGGGCCCGTGGGTGGCCGCGCTGATCGCCGCAGGTTACATCGTGTATGCGGTCAACCCGCGGCAGGCGGCCCGGTACCGGGAGCGGCAATCGACCTCGGGAGCCAAGAGCGACGCCGGGGATGCGCACATGCTGGCGGATATGGTGCGCACCGACTCGCATCAGTTGCGGGCGGTGGCGGGGGATAGCAGCCAGGCCCAGGCGGTCAAGGTGGTGGCTCGCGCTCATCAGGCCCTGATCTGGGAACGCACCCGGCACGTACTGCGGCTGCGTTCCGCGCTGCGGGAGTTCTTCCCCGGCGCCCTGGAGGCCTTCGATGACCTGACCGCCCCCGACGCCCTCGAACTGCTGGCCAGGGCGCCGGACCCGGCCAGCGCGGCCCGGCTGAGCATCGCGCAGATCACCGCGGCGCTGAAGCGGGCCCGCCGCCGCAACACCGCGGACAAGGCGACGCGGATCCAGGCTGCCCTGCGTGGCCAGCAGCTGGCCCAGCCCCAGGTCGCCGCTGCTGCCTACGCCGCTACCGTGCGGGCCGCCGCCGCGGTGATCAGCGTCCTGAACGAGCAGATCGCGGTGATGGAGGCCCAGGTGGAGTCCCATTTTGGCGAGCACCCGGACGCTGAGATCATCGTGTCCCAGCCGGGCCTGGGGAAGGTCCTCGGCGCCCGGGTGCTCGCCGAGTCCGGGGACGACCCGGACCGCTACACCGACGCCAGCGCACGCAAAAACTACGTCGGCACCAGCCCCATCACCCGCGCGTCCGGTAAGAAGAAGGCCGTGCTCGCCCGGTACGTGCGCAACCGTCACCTCGCCGATGCGCTCCATCAGCAGGCCTTCTGCGCACTGACCGCCTCCCCGGGCGCCCGCGCCTACTACGACGAGCTCCGCGGCCGCGGCACCAGCCACCATGCCGCCCTGCGCCAGCTCGCCAGCCGCCTGGCCGGCATCCTGCACGGGTGCCTCAAAACCGGCACCCCCTACGACGAGGTAACCGCCTGGCAGCACCGGCTCGAAGACGCCGCTTGACAAACAAACGCCATGGGGTGTCTACGTTGGTTCGAACCCAACACCTGCCACCATCAAAACCCCAGGTCAGCCTAGGTACCGAAGATCATTCGGTGCGTACGAGGGGAACGGTTCGCGGCACCGTCGACGCGGTCCGCTCCCAGGCTCAGTGAGGCCGCCAGGATCATGGACGGCCTCCTGATCAGCGGCAACGTCATCCGGTGCCGGTCAAGCCGGTCCAGGCCCGTCCGCCCTGGCGCCGCATTGGCGGCCATCCGCGGAACTGGCGCGGAACAGCATCTGAGCTTGTCGTTTAACCTGCCCGGTTGACGTCGGGGTTTTCCGCGGATCTTGAACCGGTATGCCCGGCGTGTCGCCGTAGATGAGTGCGGCCTCCGCATGATCATGTGTACTCGCCAAAGAACCCATGATCACTACGAAGGCCGTGATGGACAGCTTGCAGGACTGTGCCGCTAGTGCCGGGCCACTCGCCGCGCTGTCGCGGTTCCGGCTGGATTTCCATGCCTGCCTGACTGCCCGAGGGGATGAGCTGTGCGAGCTGGCCGATGCGGTGCTGTGCGCGGACGGGCCGGTCAGGACCCTCGCGGGGCTGTCGCTGGCGCCGGAGCACCGGCGCGGTCACGGCGCGCTGTATGACGCGGTGAACCACGGGCGGATCGACGTGGCGCGGCTGCGGCGGTCGCTGGCGGGGCTGCCGTTACCGCGGGCGGCCGGTGGGCGGCTGATCCTGGCCGCCGATGTGAGTAACTGGCTGCGGCCGGGTGCGGCGACCAGCCCGGAGCGCCTGTTCTGCCACGTCTACGGGCGCGGGAAAGGCCAGGCGCAGATGATCCCGGGGTGGCCGTACTCGGTGATCGCGGCGCTGGAGCCGGGCCGCACCTCCTGGACCGCGGTGCTGGACGCGGTGCGCCTGGGCCCCGATGACGACGAGACCGAAGTGACTGCCGCGCAGGTCCGCGAGGTCGTGACCCGGCTGATCGCCGCCGGGCACTGGCGTGCGGGTGACCCGGCCATCCTGATCGTCTTCGACGCCGGCTATGACGTGTCCCGGCTCGCCTGCCTGCTCGCCGGCCTGCCCGTGGAGTTGCTCGGGCGGTTGCGCAGCGACCGGGTGATGCAGTTGCCGGCGCCGCCACGCCAGCCCGGCACTAGGGGCCGGCCCCGCAAGCACGGCGGGGAGCTGGCCCTCGCTGACCCGGCGACCTGGCCGGCCCCGCAGGTCACCACCACCACGGTGACCTCCCGGTACGGAACAGCCGTGGCCGCCGCCTGGGACCGGGTGCACCCGCGGCTGACCCACCGCGCCGCCTGGCTCAACCACGACGGTGACCTGCCAGTCATCGAAGGAACCCTGATCAGGCTGCGAGTGGATCACCTGCCTGGTGACCGGGACCCCAAGCCCGTGTGGCTATGGTGCTCCCGCACCGGAGCCCTCTCAGAAGACGTGGACCGGCTGTGGCAGGCGTTCTTGCGCCGCTTCGACCTCGAGCACACTTTCCGCCTGTTCAAGCAGGTCCTCGGCTGGACCGCCCCCAAGATCCGCGACCCGGCCGCCGCTGACCGCTGGACCTGGCTGATCATCACCTGCCACGCCCAGCTGCGCCTCGCCCGGTCACTGGCCGCCGACCTGCGCCGCCCCTGGGAACGCCCCGCCCTGCCGGGACGGCTGACCCCGGCCCGCGTCCGCCGGGGATTTCGGAACATCCGCGCGAAGGCCGCCCAGCCCGCCGGTGCACCGAAACCCGGCAAGCCCGGCCCCGGACGCCCGCCCGGATCGAAGAACCGCCACCCCGCACCCCGCTGTGACGTGGGAAAAACCACCAAGAGGGAACGCACCCTGAAGGCACGGCGCGAACGCACAGGTTAAACGACAAGCTGAGACCCGGCTGCGAATGCGCGAGGAGTACGGCCTCAGCGGGGCCGAGTCGGGACTGCTCGTCACCTGGCTGTCAAGGTCCTGGAGCGGGAGATCCGCGCCGGCCACCTCCCCGACCCGCCTGCCCGGGCACTGCAGGCAGCGCGCCAGAGCCTCCAGCGCGCCGAACGGCGGCTCGGCCAGCGTTCTCTCTGCCGTTCTTCCTCGCTCGGAGTGATGCTGTCGTTTGACGTAGCCCGAGGCGGGTCCCTTATGGCTATGTCAGTCAGTGAGCAGATGCCCCTCGCGGATGTGAAGAACCGGCTCTCGGAGGTCGTGGACCGCCTGGAACGCGAGCACGGCCGCGTCGTGATCACCAAGCACGGCCACCCCGCTGCCGTGGTCATCAGCGTGGAAGACCTGGAGTCTTTGGAAGAGACCCTCGACGTCATGGGCAGCGCGGCGCTCCTGGATGACATCCGCGAGGCGCTGGCCGAGCTCAGCACTGCCGATGCACCCGTGCTGACCAAGGACGATGCACTGCGCCTGATCGCTGACCGGTGAGCGAGGGCGACTACGTGATCGCGTGGACGGCACCGGCCCGCCGTGCGCTGGCCCGGCTGCCGGAAAAGGTCGCCACCGCGGTGGTCGAGTTCCTGTACGGGTCACTGGCCGCCAGCCCGCACCGGGTCGGCAAGCCGCTTAAGCTCGGGCTCGACGGGCTGCACAGCGCCCGCCGCGGCGACTACCGGGTGATCTACCGCATCGACGACCAGCACCGCCGCGTCGACGTCGTGGCCATCGAACACCGCTCCGACATCTACAGGTCAACCTGTCAATCGCGTATTCGGGCGGCACAGGTTAGCGGCTGGCGGCACGTGGGCAGATCGGCCCTGTCAGGCCATGATCCGCGCCCGGTGGCCAG
>OBLU010005490.1_pt1 | contig 11361 bp, 7 predicted proteins | sample 1518681 | NCBI WGS metagenome assembly OBLU01 (sample SAMEA3539304, study PRJEB22396) | soil metagenome | biome: tundra; feature: field; material: soil | place: USA | collected 2010-05 | depth 0.15 m
TCTGTGATGATTGCGCTGGGTCACCGGCGACAAGGCTTTCGCCGGCGCCGCCTGGCTGCGCCAGCTGGGCATCACCAGGCGCATGCCGACCGTGCGTTTCACCGCGCGCACCACGTAGACACCGCCGGCGATCGGCCACCAGCGGTCGCCGGCCCTTTCCATGAACGCCGAGCGCTCCAGCCATTTCGCCTGCGAGAACGGCGGCGCGTAGCAGCCGAAGCGGCCGCCGTTCAGCTCGAAACCCAGCAGCTGCAGCCAGTCCTTCAGGCGCACCAGGCCGATGAAGCGGCCGCACCAGGGATATTCGTTCCGGCTCGGGACCAGCGCGCGTTTCAGGCCCCACAGGCTCAGCGGATTGAAGCCGGAAATCACTATCTGGCCTTCTGGCATCAGCACGCGCGCAGCCTCGCGCAGGATACGGTGCGGATGGGCGCTGAATTCGAGCACATGCGGCAGCACCACCAGGTCGACGCTGCCCGTGGCCAGCGGCAAGGCGCCGCTGTCGGCAACGAGGTCGCTGGCGGGATCGAGGCCGACGCGAGTACGCAGCGGAATGCGGTTCTGGCGCAGCAAGTCGAATCGGGACAGCCCCACCTGGACCGCGTTGAAGCCGAACACGTCCTCCACCGCGCTGTCGAACTGGGCCTGCTCCCAGCGCAGCACATATTCGCCCTTGGGCGTGGCGAACCAGTCAGCCAGATTTGACTTTTGCTGTGCTTCCACGAAAACTAGGCCTATGTCCGATACCAATGATTTCGAAGTCGTTCCGCTGCGCGCGTTCAAGGACAATTACATCTGGACGCTTCGGAACGACCGTTACGCCGCAGTCGTCGATCCGGGCGATGCGCAGCCCGTGCTCGACTACCTGCAGCAAGAGCGGCTGGAACTGTGCGCCGTGCTCGCCACGCACCACCACGCCGACCACGTCGGCGGTGTCGCCGCGTTGCTGGCGCACCATGCGGTGCCGGTGTACGGTCCGCGCGGCGAACCCATTCCGACATTGACCCATCTGGTCGGCGAAGGCGACCTGGTGCAGGTTCCTCAACTGGGCTTGCGCTTTGGCGTACTCGGCATACCCGGACATACCCGGGCGCATATTGCTTATTATGGCGCAAATTCCCTGTTCTGCGGCGATACGCTGTTCGCCTGCGGCTGCGGGCGCCTGTTCGAGGGCACGGCGCAGCAAATGGCTGTTTCGCTCGCCAAGCTGGCGGCCCTGCCCGATGCGACCCTCGTGTACAGCGGTCATGAATACACCATGGCCAACATCGACTTCGCCAGGGCGGTCGAACCGGACAACGAGGAGCTCGCGGCGCGCGCGGCGAGCGATGCGGAAAAACGCAAGCGCGACCGCCCCACGCTGCCCTCGACCATCGGCCGCGAGAAGAAAACCAATCCCTTCCTGCGCTGCCTGCAGCCGGCGGTGATAGCGTCGGCCAACAAGTATCTGGGTGCGCGCGCAAGCGATCCGGTGCAGGTTTTCGCCGCCATCCGCCAGTGGAAGGATCAATTCTAAGACGCTCTATTTCTTTGCTTTTCCTTGACCCCAGCGGGTCGCTCGGCTACCATTCTCAGTTGTCAATCGGGTAGGAGGCGTAGTGCCGGTATTGCGCTTTACCGCGGCCATCGTCTTTATCGCGCTCAGTTCAGGCTGCGCCGTAACGCGGATGCAGACCAATGATGCTGTCGCGCTCAAACCTGCGGCCGAGCTGTCGTCGGCGCCAGGCTTGCCAGCGACCGGCGATCCCGCATCCGCCAAAGCAACGACCCCTGCGGTGGCCGCGGCTGCGTCCGCGGTGAGGGCCAAATCTGCGGCCTCTGTTAAGGTCGCGGCTGCGCCCAGTGCCGGGGCCGAGGAAGTCAAAGACAGCCTGCGCGCCATCCCCACTATCGACCTGACGGCGGTGCCTCCCGATCTGTGGGACCGCATCCGTACCGGCTTTTCCATGCCCAATCTGTCCAGCCCGCTGGTACAGGACCGGCAGATCTGGTACGCGAGCCAGCCGAGCTACGTCAAGCGCATGGTGGAACGCAGCAAGCGCTACCTCTACTACATCGTCGAGGAACTAGAGAAGCGCGGCATGCCCACCGAGCTTGCGCTGCTGCCCATGGTGGAGAGCGCATTCAACCCGATGGCCTATTCGCGCTCCCACGCCTCCGGCCTGTGGCAGTTCATCCCTTCCACCGGCAAGAATTACAACCTGCAGCAGAACTCATGGTACGACGGCCGCCGCGACATCGTCGCCTCGACCAGCGCCGCCCTCGATTATCTGCAGTTTCTGTACGAGATGCACGGCGACTGGCACCTGGCGCTTGCATCCTACAACTGGGGCGAGAATGCAGTGGCCCGCGCCATCGAAAAAAACAGGGCCAAGGGACTGCCTACCGATTACCTCAGCCTCACCATGCCCACCGAGACGCGCTATTACGTGCCCAAACTGCAGGCGCTGAAAAACCTCATCGCAAATCCGCATTCCTTCGGCGTCGACCTCGAGCCTGTGCCCAATGCGCCCTATTTCGTGACGGTGGAAAAGACGCGCGACATGGACGTGCGCCTTGCCGCCAAGCTGGCCGACATGCCGCTGGCGGAGTTTCTCGCGCTCAATCCCGGCCACAACCGCCCGGTGATCGTCGCCAACGGAACGCCCGCGCTGGTGCTGCCTGCCGACAAGGCGAAACTTTTTCTCGCCAACCTGGAGGGCCATGACCAGCCGCTGGTTTCCTGGCACATCTATACCCTGAGACCGGGCGACAAGCTGGACCATATCGCCGCCAAGAACGACATCTCGCTTGCGCGGCTCAAGGAAATAAACGGCATAGGGGGGCGCACCAAGGTGGCACCGGGCTACCAGTTGATGCTGCCGCTGAAAGGCGCATCGCTCGAACCGCTGCCGGCCATGTTCCAGCCGCCGGCTTCGCCCGAAGCGCGCACCGCGGTACGCAAGTTGAGCTACACGGTGCAGCGCGGCGATACGCTCCCCCGAATTGCCCAGCGCTACAAAGTCAGCACCGACGATCTGCGTACCTGGAACCAGATCGGGCGTCTCGCGGCCGGCCAGCACCTGGTGATACAGGTGCACCAGACGGGTCCCGTGAAGAGCGCGAAATCAGCCCAGAAAAAGCGCGCCACCAAACCAAGAAAGTAACCGATTCGCTCCTGCAAGACGCGGTTCAGCGGTCCGGCGCGCGGTATAGCAAACAACTCACTTCGTGGCTGTCGCCGAGGCGGACTGCATCTGGATATTTCAGCCTGCACTCAGCCATCGCCTGCGGGCAACGCGGGTGGAAATGGCAGCCTGGCGGCGGATCGGCGGACGAAGGCAGTTCGCCCTGCAGGCGTATGATCTTGGACTCGCGCGTCCGGTCCAGCGTCGGCATCGCCGAAAGCAGGGCCTGGGTATAGGGATGCTTGGGCGTGCGCAATATCTCGTCGACCGTGCCGCGCTCGACGATACGGCCTAGGTACATTACCGCGACTTCGTGTGCGAGGTATTCGACCACGGCAAGATTGTGGGTAATAAACAGATAGGCCAAACCCAATTCCCGTTGCAGTTGCACCAACAGATTGAGGATCTGCGCCTGCACGGAGACGTCGAGTGCACTGGTCGGTTCGTCGCAGACAATAAGCTTCGGCCCGACTGCGAGTGCGCGCGCGATGGCGATGCGTTGGCGCTGCCCGCCGGAAAATTCATGCGGAAAGAGGTCTTGCGCCTCGCGCGTCAGTCCAACCTGGTCGAGCAACTCGAGGATGCGCGCCTCGCGTCGCGGCCCCTCCCGGTCCAGGCCCAGGGCCTGCATGCCCTCTTGTAGGATGTCGGCCACCCGCATGCGCGGGTTGAGCGAAGCGTAGGGGTCCTGGAACACGATCTGGAACTGCACGCGCAGCCGGCGCAGTGCCTCGCCGCGCAGGCGGTCGAGCTTGACGCCGTTGAATTCCACTTCGCCGCGCGCTTCCGGCAATAGCTGCAGGATCGCCTTTCCCGCCGTCGTCTTGCCGCAACCTGATTCCCCCACCAGCGCCAGAGTGCGGCCCGCGGCAAGCTCCAGCGAGACCCCGTCCACCGCCTTGACCTGCCCCACGGGGCGCTTGAACAGGCCTTTCTTGATCGGGAAATGCACTGTGAGATCGCGCACCCGCAACAGTGGCGCGGGTGTGGCTGGCTGCGCTCGCGCAGCGGCAGGCTCCGTTGCCGTTGCGGCTTCAGGCGGCCCAAATGGCCCGCGCTCCTCGACGTGAAAGCAGCGTACTTGCCTCGGCCCGGCCAACTCCGTCCAGCCCGGCACCTCGCCGCGGCAGCGGTCCCAGGCATAGTCGCAGCGCTCCGCGAAGCGGCAGGCGTGAAACTCCGTGTAAAGCGGCGGTACCTGGCCGCGAATCGACGCAAGGACGCCGCCGCGCTTGCTGATGTCAGGCAAAGCCTCGAACAATTTCCGCGAATAGGGATGCTGCGGTGCGCGGAAGAACGCTTCGCGTGTCGCAATTTCCACCAGATGCCCCGCATACATCACCGCGATGCGGGCGGCCATCTGCGCCACTACGCCCAAATCGTGCGTGATGAGGAGGATCGCCATGCCGCGCTCGCGCTGCAGGCGCTGGAGTAAGTCGAGTACCTGGGACTGAATGGTGACGTCCAGCGCGGTGGTGGGTTCATCGGCGATGAGCAGGTCCGGTTCGGCGGCGAGCGCAATCGCGATCATCGCGCGCTGCTTCAATCCACCGGAAAGCTGGAAAGAGTACTCATCCAGCCGCCGCGCCGCGTCCGGCATGCCGACCGACTCCAGCAGTTCGATCGAGCGCCGGCGCACAGGCTCTCCCGAAAGACCCAGATGCCGTTCGAGCACTTCACCGATCTGACGCCCTACGGTCATCACCGGATTCAGGCTGGTTGCCGGTTCCTGGAAAATAATCGCCATGCGCCGGCCCCGCACGGTGCGCATCGCCGCCTCGGGCAACGACATGATTTCCACATCGTCGACCGTTACCGTGCCGTCGACTATCTGTCCCGTCTCAGGCAGCAGTCTCAGCATGGCGAGCGCGGTCATCGATTTGCCGCAGCCCGACTCGCCGACGATGGCAAACGTCTCCCCGGGCGCTATGGTGAACGACAGCCCGTCCACCGGCCGCACCGGCGGGCCGTCCCGCTCTATCAGCGCGGCGAGCCCGCGAACTTCGACGGATCCGGCTGCAGCACGCGCGCTCATGCTTTGCCCTCTCTGAGGACACGCATGCTCCAGGGCCGGAAATCGACGCGCGCGCGCGGATCGAAGGCATCGCGCACGGCATCGGCGAAAAGGTTTGCCGACAGCACCATCATGAACATGAAAGCAAAGGCCGCCGCAAGCAGCCACCACACCATGGGTTCGCGTGCCATCTCCATGCGCGCGGCATTTATCATGGTGCCAAAACTGTTGGTGGAAGGATCCACCCCTACCCCGATGTAAGACAGCACCGCCTCGGCCAATACCAGCCCGGAGAAATCCAGAACCACCGTGATCAGCACGATATGCATGACGTTCGGCAATAGGTGCCGCAGTATGATGTGCTCATGCCGGACGCCGAAAGCGCGGGCCGCCTGGATGTATTCGAGCTCGCGCAGCTTCAGTGTTTCGCCGCGCAACAGCCGCGCCAGACCGGTCCAGCTGGTGAGGCCGAGAATGACGCACAGGACCAGCAGGCGCGCATCGGCCCGTTGCTCGCTCGTCGTGAAGAAATCGGCATGCTTCTCCAGCACGACCTGCATCATCAGCACCGCCGCGGCAATCAACAGCACGCCCGGAATAGAATTGAGCGTGGTGTAGACATACTGGATGACGTCGTCCACCCACCCCTTGAAGTAACCGGCGATGATGCCAAGCAAAACCCCGAAGGGTAGCGTCACCAGCGTGGTGAGCGTGCCTATGACTAGGCCGGTGCGTATGCTCTTCAGTACCATGTACAGCACGTCCTGGCCCACCTTGTCGGTGCCGAGCACGTGATACCCCCCCGAGAGAGCGGCTGCCATAAACGCCATCGCCAACAGCCCTGCGGCCGCCAACAGCATGGCGCGCCACGGGATCCGTGTTTCGCCTCGCCAGATGCTGCGGGACGCGGCTCGCATGGACTCGCCGCCCCGCCTCGCAATCAGCAGCACAACCAGAAATGAAAGCGCGCACCAGGCGATAACGGAGAGTGCAAAACCTCTCAGCACGGTTACGCAAACGTCCCGAACATGGTCCGCTTCGTCCTTAAGATGTGTCCCGCCGTAACGCAGGCGCGGAAACTCGCGCATCTGCTTGCCGCCCGGCAACTCAACCAACTCCTTCGCATAGGCGCGGATAGCCAGCGGCGCGGAATAGGTTTTCTCGGGGCGGCTGCGCAGCGACGCGGTCAGCACGTCCAGAACGGACACGATTTGGTTTGAGTAAATCGCTTGTTTGTTCTGGCCGCCACCGAACTCCATCTGCGGCCGAAAATGCAGCGAGTCCAACAAACCGGCCAGGATGAAAGTCGCCAGGACCACCAGCGCCGCCATGCCGCTTGCGCTGCTGCCGACGCGCCGCCAGGGCACCGCCAGATGATCCCGGCTGCGCACGTACCACGCATATCCAGCCAGGGCCGCTACCAGCAGCCAGATCAGTGCGTCAGTCCAGAGAATTACCGGCATGGCTTCATTCCAGGCGCACCCGCGGGTCGGCCAGGGTATAGGAGATGTCGGTAAGCAACAGCCCGAAGATGTACAGCACGGAACCGATGAACACCATCGAGCGCACCACCGCGAAATCCTGCGACTGGATGGCGTCGATGGTATAGCTGCCCAAGCCCGGAATGCCGAAGAAGGATTCCGTGATCAGGCTTCCCATGAACAAGCTTGGAATCACTACGACCACGCCGGTAAGGATGGGGATCATGCCGTTCTGCAGGACATGTCGGAACAACACAGTCACTTCGGACAGCCCTTTTGCCCGCGCCGTGCGCACGTAGTCCTTGCCGATTTCTTCCAGAAAGATGGTGCGGTACCAGCGCACGCTCGAGCCGGTGCCTGAAATCACCCCGATGACCACAGGGAGGATCACGAACTTTACCGCATCGATGCCGCCCTGGAAGCCCGAAATTGGCACCAGATGCCAGAGCTTACTGACCAGATACTGTCCGCCAATGATGTAGAACAGGCTCGAGATAGACATCATTGCCACGCACAGCACCACGCCCCAGACGTCGAGGTAGGTGGCGCGAAAGAACGCGACAATCAGCGCGAACGTGATGTGAACCGTCAGGCCAATGAGAAACAGCGGGATCGCCAACCCGAGGCTCGGCCACATGCGCGTCTTGATCTCGTTGGCAATATCGCGCTTGTCGTCGGCGGCACCGAATTCGAACACGAACAGCTTGACCGATTTCTCGAAAAATATGGTGTCGGTGACCTTGCCGGCGCCCCGGGCGCCGTCGTTGTAAAGCAAGGGTTTGTCATAGCCACGCTCCGATTTCCACTTGGCGATAGCCTCCGGCGTGACGCGCTTTACGCCGAGCTGCATGCGCGCGATGTCATCGGGCGTATTGACGACGAAGAACAGGGCGAAGGTGAAGAGATTCACCCCGATGAGTATCGGAATCGCATACAGAACCCGGCGGATGATGTAGTTGATCATCGCACGACGCGGCACGCGCGGCGGCGCATGCCCTTCGCGCGCCAGATCGATTTCCGATTCATGCGACGCCCGCCTGCGGCCGCGCCGCCATGCGCTCGCGCCGGCGATAGCTCGCCACCGCCGGTATCGCAGAGAGCGCCAGCAACAGCACGATTGCGATGATTGGCCCCAGAACCGGACGGTTCCAGTCGGCGCGCAAGGCCGCGCGTGCCTCCGGGTCAATGCGGTAATACTTGATCTTATTGCGCGCCATTTGATTCGGCTTCTGGTTGGTCAGCCAGCGGTGATACAGCCCATAGTCCTTCGGATGCGTGCCTCCCGCCCAGGGCATGTCTTCCCGCAGAATTGCGACCATCTTGTCTATGATGGCCTGGCGCTCCGGCGAGTTCTCGACGTTCTTCATCTGCTCGAACAGGCGGTCGTACTCAGGATTGACGTAGTTGGCCGCGTTTTCGCCGTCGTTCTTCACCTTGTGTTGCGCCCCATTCAGCAGAAACAGGAAGTTCTCCGGATCGGGGTAGTCCGCGTTCCACCCCCAGGAAAAAATCTGCGCATTGCCTTTTCGCACCTTGTCCTGGAAACGGTTGTAATCGGTATCGCGTACTTCGAGTTGAATGTCGAGCTTGCCGAATTGCCTGCGATACCAGTCGAGACGCGATTTGTCCTGCGGCCCGCGCCCGGTGGTATCGTAATATAGGGTCAGCGGCCGCCCGGTATTGGCGTCGCGCCCTCCCGGATAGCCGGCTTCCGCAAGCAGCTTTTGCGCTGCTTCAATCGGCTTTCTCACCGCCTTTCCATCTACCCAATCGTAGACCACGGGATTGATGCCTTCCCTGCCGTCGCGATAGCCGAATATGCCGGGTGCTATCGGGCCTTGCATCGGTACGCCCCGGCCGTTCTCGAAAATGGAGATGTATTCCTCCCAATCGACCGCGATGGCGATCGCGTGGCGCAGCTTTTTCGCCCGCTCGGAGGAGCCCCCAACCACGGAATCCAGCCAGTTGAACGCCATATAGCTTGTGGAAGTCGCCACCGAGGTCTCCAAGCGGATGCCGCGCGATTCCATCTCCGAACTCACGGCCGCGTCGCCCTCGATCGAGATGCGCACGGCCTGGTCGAAACTGTCGGAAGAGATGCCGGAGGCATCGTAGTAGCCCTGCAGAAACTTGTTCCAGTAAGGAATGCTCTCCTTCTCCCGGCTGAACACCACCCGGTCGATGAAAGGCATCGTCTTGCCGTGATCGGCCAGCAAGCCGCGCTTCTCGTCTCCAGGTTCGCCTTCTTCCGGATACGGCTCACCACGCCAGTTGGGGTTGCGCTCCAGCACCATGCGCGCATTCGGATTATTTTCGGTCAGCATGTAGGGACCGGTGCCGACCGGGTACCAATCCAGGCTGAAGTTCTTTTCGGCCATGCCGGGCTGGGAGAAAAAACGCTCTACCTCGATCGGCACCGGCGCGAAAAACGGCATCGCCAGCCAATAGGCGAACTGGGGATAACGTCCCTTCAGCTTGATTCGGTAAGTGTACCTGTCCACCACCTCGACACCGGCTATCGGGTACTTGGAGAGATCGAGCCAGGCATCCTTGTCGCCGTCCCGTTGCAGTTCCTGATCGGCCTTTTTCAGCGTGTCCGCCAGCGCTTTCAGGCCAACGATATACTCGCTCATCAGTCCGAAAATCGGCGAATGCAGGCGCGGATGGGCGAGCCGCTTTATTTGGTAGACGTAGTCCTCGGCGCGAAGCTCGCGCGTGCCGGTGTTGCCGAAATCCGAGAGCTTCCACATCGGTGCGATCGCGGCACGGCTGAGGTTTTGGTAAAGCGGCCGGCCGGCCTCGTCGCTGGCAAAGGCAGGATGCGGCTGGTATAGGATGCCCGTCTTGATGCGGATTTCGTACAGGCTGAACGCGACGTTGTTCGCGCCATCCGGCAAGCGCCTGCCCGCGGCATCGAGATAAACCGGCTTGGGCACCTCGGTGGCCGTTGCCGGAATCAGCGTATAGGGTCGCCTCAGATAATGATACTGCAGCGGCGCCTCGTAGATCTGGGCGTTGATCTCAGCCTCATTCTCGCTATAGGACTGTACCGGGTCGAGGTGCTTGGGGCGCTCGGTGAAAGCGCTGTAGAGGATGTTCTTGCCGCGCTCGGCGGCCGGATACGGATTGTTCCAGACCTTGCCGCAAGCGGCGAGCAGGAGCAGACAACCGAGCGCACTGAGGAAACGCATCGGCTGAGTTTAGCCGAACCCGCAGGGGGCGTCACCCCGGTATAATTCGTTTTTTGCGCATCGCGGAGTCATCATGGGTTTTCTGGCAGGAAAGCGTATTCTCGTCACCGGCTTGCTCAGCCACCGCTCGATCGCCTATGGCGTCGCCCGCGCCTGTCATCGCGAAGGCGCCGAACTCGCGTTTACTTACCAGAACGACCGCTTCAAGGAACGCGTCACCACTATGGCCGCAGATTTCGGCAGCCGCCTGGTGTTTCCCTGCGACGTTGCGAGCGACGACGAGATCGCCAGCCTGTTCGCCGAACTCGGCAAAAGCTGGGATGGCCTGGACGGCCTGGTGCACTCGATCGCCTACGCCCCGCGCGAAGCGATCGACGGCGATTTCCTGGAAGGGATCTCGCGCGAGGCCTTTCGCATCGCGCACGACGTATCGAGCTACAGCTTTGCCGCGCTCGCCAAAGCGGCGCTGCCGATGATGCAGGGCCGGAGAGCTGCGCTGCTGACGCTCACCTACCTGGGCGCGGTGCGCACCATGCCGAACTATAACGTGATGGGGCTGGCCAAGGCCAGCCTGGAAGCCGCGGTGCGCTACATGGCCGCGAGCCTGGGCCCGAAGGGCATCCGCGTCAACGCAGTCTCGGCCGGGCCGATCAAGACGCTCGCCGCAGCCGGTATCGCCAATTTCGGCAAGCTGCTCGCCTACAACGCCAAGCATGCGCCGTTGCGGCGCAATGTCACCATTGACGAAGTCGGCAATGCCGCCGCATTCCTGTGCAGCGACCTCGCCAGCGGCATCACCGGGGAAGTGACGTATGTGGATGGCGGCTTCAACACCACGGCGCTCGGCACGGCGGAAGCGTGATCAGGCGTCGCGGCACTTCGCTATTCCGCGCTACGGACCCTTTTTCTCCAGGTTGGCCCGGTTGATCTCGATCTTGGTCCCGGCCCTGAGACTGGCCAGATAGGCGGCGTAGTCCTGCTGCGCCGCCTGCCGCGCCAGCTGATCCTGCAGGCTTTTCTCGCGCGCCTCGTCGGCCGGCGGCGCGTCGATGACGCGCGAAATCCGGTATAAGCCGTAGCCGCGGTCGCGCAGTTCCACCCCCAGGTACACGGGCAGCTTGCTGGTATCGGTGCGGAAGATCGCCTTCAACGCATCCGGGTGCACGGCCGGCTTGCCGTCGCGGCCGATGGCCTTGGCCGGACCCCAAGTCAGCCCCGCGTCCTTGCCCTGCTGCAGTTCGGCGTCTATGGCCGCGCCGCGCTTGTTCGCCAATGCCATGCCTTCCTGCGCGATCAGCCGTTTCGCAATCTCGGCTTTGACTTCATCCAGCGGTCTCACCGCCGCGGGTTTGTGCTCGGCCACGCGCGCCACCAGCAGCGTATCGGGACCGCCGTCCACCACCTCGGTGTTGTGCTTGCTCTTGAGCGAATCCGGAGCGAACAGCGCATCGAGCAGCTTCTGGTTGTTGAGTACGCCGGCCGCCGCGTCGGCCCTGCGCGTGAGCCAT
>OBLU010005491.1_pt1 | contig 11360 bp, 10 predicted proteins | sample 1518681 | NCBI WGS metagenome assembly OBLU01 (sample SAMEA3539304, study PRJEB22396) | soil metagenome | biome: tundra; feature: field; material: soil | place: USA | collected 2010-05 | depth 0.15 m
GTAGTCCCCGCCATGAAAGTGCGCGATTTCAACTTCACCGAAGTGACGCGCTTCTAGCGGAAGCTGCCCGACCGTCCCCAGGCGTATACTTCAAGCATGAGCCTCAAAAATGCGGCGCTCTTCGCATTGATCGGGATGATTCTGCTGACAGTTCTGCTGGCAGCGGGCTTCATCCGTGACCTATCGGCCTTTGCAGGCGGCGGGGTTGCGCTGATAACGCTCCTTACAAGCGGAATTCACTTGCTGGCAAGCCTGAGTGTGGCAGTATTCCTGTACGTGTTCCATAAAGCGCAATCTTGATGCCCAACCGGGGAGAAGCCCTTCGACATGGCTATCCCGCTTGCCCATCTCTACCAGACGGCCCGGGCCGCCCGCCGCATTCTCAGAAGTAACGAAAGTGCACCGCGACGATTGTTTCAAACGGCACCGGCTTGCCCTTCAGCAGCGCCGGCTTGAATTGCCACTTCTTGAGAGCTTCGGCGGCTTTCTGATCCAGGCCCATTCCGAGCCCGCGCATTACATGAATCTCGACAGGCTGCCCGCCAGTGTCGATCAGCACGGACAGGTATACAGTGCCCTCGAGTTGGGCGCGGCGGGCTTCATGGCTGTATTCGGCCGGAACACTCTGGAGCAGAAGCGCTGGCGTAGTACACCCGTTATGAAATGGCAGCATGACCTCGGCAATGCGGTCGCCAAATTTCGCCTCGCCGGCCAGGGCTTCACCGCGATGGAAAACTTCGCCAACCAGTAGCCCGTCGACTACTTTGAGCCGGAACTTGATGGCATCGCCGGACGCGCCGTAAACGGCAAACCTCAGCACGTTCCCGGCCGACTCCGGATGCTTGATCTTCGCCGGCTCGTCGTCGCCGAATGTCGCGGTGCCCGACACGGACTGGCCTTCCTCATGCAAAGTCAGAGAAATGCGGCCAGCCTGGTTGTCCAGTACCATGATGCCAACCCAAGTACCGTCAAGATTGGCAGCGGCCATCGTGAAGGTGGTGGCCATGCCCGCCAGCAAAATGCAGCAGTGCATTTGTCCCCTCTACCTACGATTCTACCGCTACCCACTTGCAATAAACCTGAATTCCGAAGTTGTGGATTGTATCGGGGCACGGCTTGAGCCGTGGTGCAAGGCCTGCAATTCGGCATTGGGCAGCGTGTCGATTTCTCCGATTCGGTCCGGCTTCGACGGCGGGCGCATCCAGCCGTTTTCGATACACCCGGACGACCGGGGATACCTCCTGGAAGTGCAGCGCATGGGGCAGGGGTTGGCGGCGGCGTTTCCGCCGGCTACCACGCAAGTCGCCGCGGCCCTGGCACGTGCTGATTCCGCGCGGCGTGGCGCACGGCTACAAAGTGATCGGAGGCGCGGACGCGATGCTGATTTATATGACCGACCAGCTCTACAATCCCGCGGATGAAGGGGATGAAGGGCGCCTGCTGTACAACGATCCATCGATCAATTACGATTGGGAGACGCAGCGGAAATAGCCGCGGCGAATCGATAAAGGCAGGCGATTTGTGAAAATTCCGGTAACGGGCGGCGCCGGGTTCATCGGATCCGCGTTCATACGCATGGCGATTGCGGAGACGGATCTCGGTTAGGGAGCAAATTGGAACGGATCTACACGCCCACACGGGTCGAAGCATTCATCGAGCCCTACAACCGCACCCAGGACCGGTATCAGGCCTATTATCGCCGGGGACTGGCCGCTTACTGTGCCAGCCACGGCATCGCCTTTGACGAAACTGGCTTCCGTTTCCCCAGCCAGCTACGATTCCTGGCCAGGGTTCGCGCGTCCGACAAGTTTCGGAAGATTCTCCCAGACCCTGTGGGCCAGGGCCTTATCGATGTTACGGCCCGATTGCTAGGTGCGCGCCAGGTTCCCAGCCACTGCATGGGATCTTACATCTTTCACAGCGCAGCCGGCGATGTGAAGGTAGTCGTCGACTCGTTCGATTCAGGCGAGCTTCAAGACCAACGGCTGCTGGAGTGGTGCGACATTTACTTCAAGACCAACTACTGGCCAAGCCGTGCTTATCCCCCGAAGGTACAGCCGATAGCCAACCTGAATCCGGATGTCCTCCCCCACGTGGAAGAACTGAAGGCAGCCCGAACTGCGGAGAAAGAGTGGGACCTGTTCGGTTTCTTTCGCGTGTGGGGCGGCACCGACGCATTGGAGGGCGTCGAGCACAATTTGGCTCTTTTCGAGACTTTGGCTCGCGTGAAATGCAAGAAGAAACTGCTGGCTTACCTGATCGCCGGAGACACCGGAGCCGCGGCTGCGAGGCTCGATAAGGCTGGTGTGCCGTACACCACCAAGTGGATGCCGCAATCGGAAGTGTGGCGCATGGCGGCGCGTTCGACACTGAACATCGTCCGTCATGGGATGCATCAGTGTATTCCGTGGAGGATGACCGAAACGCTGGCCATGGGTGGATGCCCGGTGCTGGACTACAAAGCCGTTACCCGGTGGCACGTCCCGCTCGAAGAGAATGTGCACTATCTCAATCTTGGCGTTCCCTACCGCCCGTCAATGGCGCCGGCGTTCGACCCCGGCGAAGTGGTGGAACGCGTCGAAGGGTGGCTCGCCGAGAGGAACCTAATCCACGACATCGAGCGGAATACCGCGCGGTACTTTGACGAGCATCTCACTCTCGAAAAGCTCGGCGGCTATATGATTGAGAAGGCCGGGCTGGAAGGGAAGCACCGGGCGTGAAACTCCCAGTCGATTACAGCAACGCGGCGAGATGATCTCATTAGATGACACGTTGCCTCAGTTCTATTTGTTTAGTATACTAACTCAGAAACCGGAACCGAAATGGGAGGTTCCGGATTATATGGTTCGGTTGGCGTTACAATCGGCGCGGGCCGGGCGGTATGGCTCCAGGCTGAAGACGCCGACAGTTTGCGACGCGTTATGTTGATTTCCCGCATTAAGGAGTCCGCCCTCGTTACGAAATCTTATCTGCTTCGCCAACGTTGGTCGCAGCCGCGCGACCTGCCTTGCGTCGTCATTTTCACGAGTCAGATTCATACCGGTTCGGCCGGAGATCTGCGCGCTCGCGCCATTGGGCGGGAGCTTCGGCGGATGGGATGGCGCGCCATCGTCGTGCCGCCCCAGTTGGCGCTACGAGCACGCGAACGGCTAATTGCCGACGAGCATCCCGATGTGATCTTCCTTCAGCAGTCGTGGCACCCCTTGAATCGCCCCGGCTTCTATCCTGGAATTCCCTGCGTCTTCGACGCCGATGACGCAAATTTCCACGACAGTCCCGAGTTGGTGGCCGAGTGTTGCGGGAGAAGTCGTGCGACAATCGCCGGCAGTCACTACATTGCCGATTTTTTTCGCCGCCACAATCCCGACGTCACCGTCATATGGACTGGCACCTACCTATTACCCTCACCGAAGATGATCCCGAATGCGCAACGCAGCCCGGTCATCACGTGGGCACAGAGCGACCCCTCGGGTTTCCCGGAAGAAGCAGCCTTTGTCCGCGAGGTCATTCTGCGCCTATCTGGGAAGGCAAAGTTCTCGTTTTATTTATATGGAGTGCGCGATTACGCTGCCGCTCAAGAGTATCTTGCCCCGATTCGCGCCGCCGGTGTAGACACTCAGTTGATCATGTTCATGCGCTACCGGAATTTTGGCCGGTCCTTGGAAGAGGCGGCTATCGGCCTCCAGCCGGTTTGTTGTGCGTACAGCCGGGGCAAGAATTTTGGCAAGCTTCTGGCTTACATGGTTTCCGGCGTGGCCGCGGTGGCAGCCAATGCCTTTGAATACCCGTTCTTTTTTCGGCACGGCCAAAATGGCATGCTCGCCGCGGATGTTGATGAGTGGGTGGGATGCTGCCGGTTCCTGTTGGACAATCCGGAAGAGCGAGGGCAAATCGCAAACCAGGCATACTTGGATTTTCAATCGCGCCTCACGACCCGGAGGGCCGCGGAACTGGTGAGCGAGGTGCTCCATAGGGTGGTCGGCGACTCCCGCCATACCGATGGACAAGCAAGGTTACCATGAGTGGGTGTCCGGTGCTGGACTGTAAGGCCCATCCGGTGGCGCGTCCCGCTAGAAGAGAATGTGCAGTACCTCACGCTACGCGGCGAGCGGTGGGTGCGGCAGGAGTAAATCAGTCCGAACGGAAAGATCTTATTCTACACAGTCATTAGCCTCCTCTTTCGGTGGATGCGGTGGCATGGGAGAGGAAAAGAGAATGGCCTTTGCGGATTTCACGAAGCATCCTGCAAGATATGTCAAGGTCCGGGGACTGCTGCTATGGCACCTGCTGTTTTCGCTGCCGGGCCTGCGTAGAAAGACGAGAGAGAACACAGGTTGGAAAGAGTTGTTTGAATCTTTGAACTCCTTCCACGATGATTTCTTTCGCTGTCTTCAAGTGCCGGACGAGATTGTGGCGGCTATGGAGATTATAGAGCGGCACGCCCCCCGCCGGATACTGGAAATCGGGACGGCCCGCGGTGGTACGCTTTTTCTGTTTTCGCGCGCGGCTGCGCCGGATGCTTTCCTGGTGAGCCTGGACCTGGCCCACGGCAAGTACGGCGGCGGATATTCCGCTTGGAAAACCCACATCTTCCGCCGGCTGCTCCGCGATGGCCAGAGAGCGGAATTCGTACGCGGTGACTCCCACGAAGCCGCTTCGTTGGACGAGGTCTGTCAACACTTCAAAGGAGAGAAACTCGACCTTCTCTTCATTGACGGAGATCACACCTACGCGGGAGTGAAGCAGGACTACGAATTGTACTCGCCCCTGGTGCGCGAAGGCGGGCTGATTATCTTACACGACATCGCAAAACACCCGCCGCAACTGCAATGTGAGGTCGACCGCTTTTGGAACGAAGTGAAGGGCTGTTTCCAGTCGCAGGAAGTTATTGCCGACCGCCAGCAGGGATGGGCGGGGATCGGCATCCTGAACTACAGCCAAGCTGGGCTCAAGTCAACGGCCGCCACGCAGCGACTGGGTCAATCCGGCTAGATCCCCGTCGCCAGGAGTGTCTCTATAATCCCGACGGAGTACCCGGACCGGCGAAAACCCGTCTAAAAGGTCATCGAGCGTTTTCGCCCTTATATCAGTTGGCGTTGCCGCCTCCGGCGTTATATAAAACAATCTGATCCCCTTATCGCGATAGCCTGCGAATTCTTCACTTTCCGTCGCGCACCCCTCAGGCTCTCATGCGGAGCCCGCCCGGAACTAAACGCATGGTAAACTCAGTCGTTATCGCATTCACCGCCCGGAACCGGCGACTCCGGGTAAGGCGCGAGGCGGCGAGACCAATATGGGCTTAGCGGTAGTTCTGGCATATATCGCGCTTAACCTGCTGTCCCCGGCGAATATCTTCCCGTCGCTGAGCCCGTATCGCCCACTTTTGATCCTGGCGGCGGCGAGCCTGCCCGTGGCGATATTGGGCCGCTTGCAGTCGCCCGAGCTGGGCAAGCTTCGCACCCAGTTCATCCTTGTGAGCCTGTTCTTCGTGGTCGCATGTTGCTCCTGGTTTCCCCATGGCCAGCTCGCCGCCAACCTGACAACGGTCTTCGATCTGGCCCCGAATGTCATCGCCTATTTCCTGGCAATCGTGGTATTACGCAGCCCGTCCCGGTTGGCGTTCTTGCGCGGCGTGCTGGTGCTAATTGCGATCTTCGTGATGCTCCACGGCTTCTTGCAGATCTCCGAGGCCGTCTCTAGCGGCGCATCGACGCCCTACGTGCTCAGGGGCAATATCATCCTGGGCGACAACAGTACGCGCATCCGCGGCCTGGGCATGTTGGGCGACCCAAACGTCTTCGGACAGTATCTGTTGATGATCCTGCCGATGTTGTTCGTCGGCAAGAAAAATACCGGGCTCGGCACCGGATACCTGATCGCCATCCCCATCACGGTGCTGTTCTTGATTGCGGTGTACTACACCGGCTCGCGCGGGGCGGAGATGGGCGTGGCCGTGCTTATCGCGCTGTACCTGATCTGGCGGTTCAAGACGGTCGGAGCCGTGTTCGCCGCTGTGGGCGGAGCGCTGATGCTGGTGGCGGCTAACGCAGCCCGCACCAGCAGGACAATCACGATGTCGGGCGGAATGGATCGTCTGGGCATCTGGTCCGACGGGATGTCGTACTTCAGACATTCGCCCTTGTTCGGGATCGGCTTTGGCGAATTTACCGACAGGGGGCATGGCATGACGGCCCACAATTCCTATTTGCTGTGCGCCGCCGAGCTAGGAATGCTGGGCTACTTCCTGTGGATGAGCATCGTGGTGGTGACCATGATCCAACTCAACCGAGTCCCCAAGGTCGTCGGCAAATCGAATCCGGCCCTGGCACGGTGGGCCGTGGCGTTGAGCTTATCGCTGGGTGTGTACCTGTTTACCAGCTTTTTCCTCTCGCGCGTCTACGACCTTCCTCTGTACCTGCTGTTCGGCATGTCCGGCGCCGTCGTAGCTGCCGCCGGGGGCGATGAGGCCGTACCGCTGCGGGGCACCATGTGGCAGGTGTGGTCGCTCGGACTTTGTCTGGGCATACTGACTTTGATATACGTGATGCTGCGGCTGCGGGTTGCGCTGTAAGGAAGGGGCCGCGATGGGCGAATACCGCTGGGTTCCTGCCGGGCCGGGAACGTAAAAACCGCGCCCTTCCGGAGGTATTGTCGGGCCCCCACAACGGGCTGAAGTTCCTTCGGATGGGGAAGGCGGATCTGACTTCCAGGCGGACTGAAACTACATCGCTGGGAGGCTAAGGATATCCCCAGCAGCTATCTCGTCTTTCCGTGCCTCTTGGGGCTGTTGTACGATTGGAGCTTGAATCCAAGAGGGGCAATCCGTGCTGAAGGAGGCTAGTCAACACAGGGCTGTCATTATTGGAGCTGGTCCAGGCGGATTGACGGCTGCCTATGAGTTGCTCACGCGGACTGGAATCAAGCCCGTAGTTCTTGAGAAGAACGACTGCATGGGCGGAATTTCCCGCACGGTAAACTACAAGGGCAACCGGATCGACATCGGCGGGCACCGGTTCTTTTCAAAATCGGCCCGCGTGATGGAGTGGTGGCTGCGGATGCTCCCGCTGCAAGCCACGGAGAGCGGTGCAACGGCCATCAAATACCACCGCATGGAGCGGGCGATCGCGCCTTCCCTGTCCGGTCCAGACCCGGCCGCCACGGATCGCGTGATGCTGCTGCGCCGCCGGAAGTCCCGCATTTATTATCTCCGCCGCTTTTTCGACTACCCGATTTCGCTTAGCAAGGACACGCTGTTCAAGCTTGGTTTGTGGCGGACATTCAAGATTGGCGTGAGCTACGTTCGGAGCGCTGTGTTTCCTCATCAGCCAGAGGAAACCCTGGAGCAGTTCTTTATTAACCGTTTCGGCAAGGAACTGTATAGCACGTTTTTCAAGTCCTATACCGAAAAGGTCTGGGGGGCGCCGTGCAACCAGATCGGCGCCGAGTGGGGCGCACAACGCATCAAGGGCCTCTCAGTTTGGGCAACGCTGATTCACGCATTGCGGAAGGCGTTTAAGGGTCACAGCGGCGATATCGGGCAGAAGGATACGCAGACCTCGCTGATCGAACAATTCCTATACCCCAAATTCGGCCCCGGGCAAATGTGGGACGAGGTCGCGCGCAACATCAAAGAGAAGGGAGGGGAGATTCGTACAGGCTACCGGGTCGAGCGAATCGTCACGGATGGCTGGCGGGTCACGGCGTTGGAGGCCACCAACTCTGCCACGGGCACGAAGGAGACCTTTGAAGGCGACTATTTTTTCTCCACAGCCCCGATGAGGGAGCTGATGAGGTCGTTCGACGTCGCACCTCCCCAAAATGTCCTAGAAGTGGCGGACGGCCTGGTTTACCGGGACTTCATAACAGTCGGCCTCCTGGTTCGCTCGCTCCGAATCCATGACGACACGCCACAGGGGAAGAGACTGATCGGCGACAACTGGATCTATATCCAGGAACCCGATGTGCTGCTCGGCAGGCTCCAGATCTTTAACAACTGGAGCCCGTTCATGGTGGCCGATTTGGCGAATGTCTGGTTGGGGCTCGAGTATTTTTGCAACGAATCGGACGCGATCTGGAAGCTACCCGACGATCGCATGATCGCGCTCGCGACGCAGGAACTTAGTAAGATCGGCATTATCGATGCCACCGAGGTGCTCGACTCAACAGTCGTGCGGGTGGAGAAGACCTATCCCGCGTATTTTGGCACGTACGACCGGTTGCCGGAGATCCGCCGGCATGTGGACCGGTACGAGAACCTGTTTCTGATCGGCCGCAATGGCATGCATCGCTACAATAACCAGGATCACTCGATGCTGACCGCCATGATGGCGGTAGACGACATTATTGCCGGTAAGACAGACAAGACGGATCTCTGGGAAGTCAATACCGAGATGGACTATCACGAGGAGAAGGAGCGCTCCAAGTGACCTGCCGAGCCAGTGACTCGACCGGGGAAACGGCCGGCAGTTCAACCCTCGGGCCTCCACCGGCTGGAACACAGCCCGGCCCGGCATCCCGGCATCTCCGGCAGCTTGACAGTTTGCCCGGCAACCAGTCACACTTTTGGTTTGCCGACTACCTTCCGCCGCTACCCGGACCGGCAGCACGCTGTTCTGGTGGAGCTTGTCTCGAAAGCACCCGATGAAAACTGAGAATACGGGGTCTTCAAGCTCCCCGGACAACACCCAGACCATCGCGCGCAACTCGTTCTGGTACGGTCTCGAACTGTTCGTCAGCCTGGGTGCCAGCTTTTTGACCTCCGTGGCTGTGTTGCGGGTTTTTGGACCGGCGAGGCTTAGCTACTACCAATACATCGTATGGCTCACCAACGTCACGATCGCGGTGGGCTCATTCGGTCTGCCGGCCACCACACGCAAATACATGGCCGAGTACCTGAACCGCGGGGAGCCTGGCGTGGCGCGCGCCACCTATCTGGCCACCCTCAAGATCCAAGCCTATATCGCACTAGGGGCTTCCGCGGTCGCGCTGGGGTTGGTGCTCTGGCTGGGAGATCCGCGGCAACTGGTGGTCTCGGTATTGCTGGTTGCGGCCATGGCGCCGCGCATAGTCGCATCCATTCCGTCCATGGCAAATAACGCCGCCGAAGTGATGCGGCGAAACACTGGTCCGTCGCTGGCTGGCGGGATAACCACAACCGCCCTCACCATGTTCGGCTTGCTGGTCAAGTGGGACCTCGTAGGCGTGGCGGCGGCGGTTGTTGTGGGCAACTTTCTGGAATGCGGTTTGAAGCTGCGCTCCGTAGAGCGCTGGCAGGGCAGCGTGGCTCGGGGAGTAGTCTCCCCCGAGTTGAAGAGGCGTATGTTCACTTACTCCGGCCAGGGTTTGGCTCTCATGCTGCTCAACGTAGTGGTGTGGGACAAATCCGATATTGTAATTCTGAAGGCCCTGAACAACGATCCGCGCCAAATCACGTTCTTTTCCGTCGCCTTCAATCTGACGGAACGGGTCCTCATGATTCCCGTTTCGTTCGGCACATCGCTGGCGGCGACGATGATGGCTCAGTACGGCCGCGGCCAGGCGCGCTTGAAGGAAATGACGGTGGATGGCGCCCGCTACGCTCTGCTGATGTCGTTGCCGCTGCTGCTGGGCATGGCATGCCTCAGCCCGTTGGTGCCCCTGTTATACCGCGAGGACTGTCGGCCCATGATCACCACCCTGGCCATCGTTGCCCTGTTCGCCATTCCAAAGGCGTTGGTGGCAGCGCCCACGATGTTGCTGCAGGCCACGGAGAGACAAGGGTTTCTCATCTGGTGGGGATGCCTCTGCGGCGTCGTCGATATAGTGCTGGACATTGTTCTGACCCCGCGGCATGGGGCCAGTGGTGCGGCGATCGCCAACGGCAGCGCTCAGGCCATGGCTGCACTGGGTATCTGGATCTACGCCTGGAAAATCAACGGCCTGGATCTCAGGCTTCCGGACTTTGGCCGGATTGCGGTCTCGGGCGCGATCATGTCGGCAGGCGTGCTCGCGTTCATCCACATGGTACCGGGCTACGCCGGGATGTTCGGTTCGATTGCCATCGGTGGCGCCCTCTGGGTGATCGCGCTGCGCGTCACTGGGGCGCTCAGACCACAAGATATGAGCCGGTTCGTTTCGGTTGGCGGCCAGCTCCCCGCCGCTGTGCGGCCGCACTGGAAACGTCTGCTCGAATGGCTGGCTCCGGCGGACGCGGCGGCTTGAGGAACTCTGGGCCAGCGGTTCGCACCACGCCCCGGTACCCAGGCAAAGCGGGTCCAGGCCAACCCGAAATCGGGTGGTTACTTTTGTCCCATCACCGATGCGTTGAGCAGGCGCGTCATCAGATAGGAACGGGACAGCGTCGTGCGAAGGCTCCACGGCAGGCGTTCGAGGGCGCTTTCCAAACCTCTAATCGGCAAGATCGGCATCGAGCAGCGATGGCCCTTGATCATGCGCTCAATCCAGACCCGCCTGAAGCCGATGCTGCGAAAGAGTTTCAATAGGTCGGTGATGGAGTACTCTTTCAAGTGCAGGCCGGTGGCTTCCCGGTCGAAGTCGCGGGAAATGTCACTCGGGCCATACAGTCGATTCGGGGTGATGCAGTAGTACCGGCCACCCGGCTTCAGCACTCGATAGATATCCTTCAATTGTTCGATCACGTCATCCGGGTGGATATGCTCAATCACTTGGAAGCTGTATGCCAGGTCAATGGTATTGTCGGGCAGGGGCACTTCACAATTCCTGGAGATGAGGACCTGGAATTTTTCGGAGTTCTCCAGCCCGCGGGTTAACTCCTCTGACACTTCAAGGGCGTAAGCTTTCCGTACTAATTGGGCTATACGCAACGCTAAGGCGCCATCGCCCGCGCCCACCTCCATGAAAACCGTTTCGGGGGTCAGGTAAGGGCGTAGCAGACGAACATGGCCCTGAAGTCGGAGTTCGCGGCCCGCGGTATTCTGATTGGTCCACTGAGGGTGTTGCGGCACACGGCGGAACAACTCGTCATAGACCTGGGAGTACATCCCGGCCCGTTCGTCGCGGCGGGAATTGCGCAGCCGGTTGCCCAGTTCCTTTTCGATTTCGTAGTGCTGGCGTAGTTCTTTCGCGGTGCGCACGACTGTCCCCTGCGTCTTGTCGCATGGTATCACGGCGCCACGCAGCCCTTGGCTGGCATAGACCAGCGGGTTGATGAGTACGGCGCATGGCAGCACGGGAAACTTGCTCAAAGAAGCTCCAAGGTAAGCGGACGCAAGTCCAGGACAACATTCTCTCCATCGACGTCGAGGACTATGCTCAGGGCGCGGCCCAGCGCGTGATCGGCCTTCAAACAAATGCCGTCGTCCCAGGGCGAGTTCACGTAGCAATTCGAAATGCGGACGTTG
>OBLU010005494.1_pt1 | contig 11356 bp, 6 predicted proteins | sample 1518681 | NCBI WGS metagenome assembly OBLU01 (sample SAMEA3539304, study PRJEB22396) | soil metagenome | biome: tundra; feature: field; material: soil | place: USA | collected 2010-05 | depth 0.15 m
CGCAGGAATTTCGCCGCTTCTTCCGGCGGGGTCGGATTGATATAGAAGCCTGTCCCCCATTCGAATCCAGCGGTCTTGGTCAACTTGGGCATGAACTCAATGTGCCAGTGATAGTGATCGTTCGTCGGATCCTGCACCGGCGAAGTATGGATCACTAGATTGTAGGGCGGGTTGTCGAGCACCCGGTCAGCGCGGCTGAGCAGATCCTTCATCGCCCGAGCCAGGTTCTCGAACATGTGCGACGACGAATTCTCAAACGCTGACTCGTGCTGCTTCGGCAGAATCCAGGTTTCGAACGGAAACCGGGGAGCGTACGGCGCCAGTGTGAGAAAGTTCTCGTTCTCCGCCACCACGCGCGTACCGCTGTCCATCTCCTGGCGAATGATGTCGCAGAACACGCAGCGTTCCTTGTATAGGAAATACTGCTTCGCTCCCTCGAGTTCCTGCACGACGTTAATGGGAAGAATGGGCAGCGCAATAAGCTGTGAGTGCGCGTGCTCCAGCGACGCGCCGGCGGCCTCTCCGTGATTCTTGAAGATCAGGATGTACTTGAACCGGCGATCTTTTTTCAAATCAAGGATGCGGTCGCGGAAGGTCCACAGAACATCTTCGATTCTCTTGGGAGGCAGGGTCGCGAGGCTCGCCGTATGGTCGGGCGTCTCAATGATGACTTCATGCGCCCCGATCCCGTTCATGCGGTCGAACATGCCCTCGGCCTGGCGGTTCAGCGTGCCTTCGATGCCCAAGGCTGGAAATTTGTTGGGGACCACGCGAACGGTCCATCCTGAAGTATCCCGTTGCGGAGCCGGGCCGCCGTTCGGGTTGGGACGGTACGCTTGAATCTCAGGAGGGGTCTTGCTTTCGTTCCCATAGCAGAAGGGACAGAATCCCCCCTTGATCTTCATATTCTCGCGGACAAAATCGGTTGGGCGTTTCGCCCGGTCCGTCGAAATAATCACCCAGCGACCAACAATCGGATCTTTTCTTAGCTCAGGCAATTACTGAATCCTTTCAGCGGGGTCGCTGCAAACTTGATATCTTACGCCGTCAAGGAAGCGTTGCGAAACACTTCGATCTGCGGGCTGGAACCAAGGTTTGCATAGTATACGCTTACAATATCGAATCTCCACTGGCACGTTGGTGGCAGCCGCCTCAGGTATTCCCGTGCCACCTGGGCGACCTCGCGCCGTTTGTGCCGGTCCACGGCCGCCTCGGCGGTCTTCACGTCGCGCGACGTCCGCGTCTTAACTTCAATGAAACAAAGAACATCCGCGTCCCAGCCGATCAGGTCGATTTCCCCTCGGCAGCGCGGCGAACGAAAATTGCGTGCCACCATCACATAACCCAGCTTCCTCAGGTAGAAGAACGCATCTTCTTCCCCGTGCGACCCGGTGCGCTGATGCTGAGGCCGCGGGTCTGCCCGCAGAGTCCGGTGCGCAACCCAGTCCAGGCTATGAATGATCGATTGCGTGAGAACGGCGGGAAGCATGGGAGATCAACTTCAATCTACTGAAGAAGACTCTCCCGATATGTGATCCGCCTCACATATCCACAAAATTGACGTTGAGTATTTCCCAGACGGGGAAACGCCAGACTTGGCGACTTGTCACCCGCAATCTGCGGTCCGCCAATAAAAACAAGCCCGCGGACAAAGCCGCGAGCCCGGTCGCTATCCTCCCCCCAAAGAAGGCAGCAACAAAAATTCCGTCTTTCGAGGCCACACACAGCAGCCTCTCGCGGGTACTCTCGCCGACAGTCGGCCAGGCGTCAATTCACGCCTGCTGCAAACCTAGTTCACGCGCTAAGTCCAGTTTTTCCAGGACAATGCAACGACCTCTCACCCGGACGAAGGTGGTGGTGGCATAGCACGAAGCGGCGATTCTTCGGTGAGAGCGGCGATGCTAGACTCCCCCTGAGCCAGAAGCGCATGCAACCAGCCCGACGATCGAGCGCGTTAATTCGTTTTGGAGTGTTCGAGGCCGACGTGTATTCGGGCGAGCTTCGCAAGGGCGGCGTCAAGGTCAAGATTCAGGATCTTCCCTTTCGCGCGCTTAGGCTGCTGCTCAGTCACCCTCACGAAGTCCTCAGCCGTGACCAGTTCCGCCAGGCACTCTGGCCCGAAGGCGTGTTTGTCGACTTCGATCACGGCATCAGCAGCGCCATCAACCGCCTTCGGGATGCTTTAGGGGATTCCGCCGACAATCCCGTTTTCATCGAGACCGTCGAGCGCCGCGGCTACCGCTGGATCGCGCCCACCCACGTCCCGGCACCGCTGCCGGCTCCGCCAGGCCCGGTATTGGTCAAGGCTGCTCCCGACGCTGCGGCCACGAAGCCGATTGCGGCTCCGTCGCAGGGATGGAGGTGGTCGCTGGCCTTTCCCGCCGCTGCCCTTCTTCTGGCTGTCTGGAGTTTTTGGCCCGCTCACCGCTCGGCTAGAGCAGGAACTACGAACATCCCAGTTGTTGACCTGCGTACTTCAGATGCGGCCCATCATTCCTCCAACGCCGAGGCGGAGCAGTTCTATCTGAAAGGCCGCTTCTATTGGGAAAAGCGCACCCCTGATGGATTGAACAAGGCACTGGACTACTTCACCCAAGCCATTGTCCGTGATCCCAATTACTCCCCGGCTTACGTGGGCCTTGCCGATTGTTACAACCTGCTGCGCGAGTACACCGTGATGCCGGCCAGCGACGCCTACCCGCGCGCCCTGGCAGCGGCGAAACGGGCTGTGGAACTCGACGATCAGTCTTCCGAGGCGCATGCCTCGCTGGCTTTCGCCCTTTTCTACGGTACGTGGGACGCCGCCGGAGCCCAGCGCGAATTCCGCCGCGCCCTCGACCTGAATCCCAACAACGCGGTCGCGCACCACTGGTATGCCACTTATCTCGCAACCATCGGCCGCCAGGCGGAGGCCGTGGCCGAGATTGAGCGCGCACAAACGCTGGATCCGGCATCGAAATCAGTTCTGGCTGATAAGGGAAGTCTGCTCTGCGCGGTTGGACGCCGCGAGGAGGGCACCGCACTCCTGAAACAACTCGAAGCCACGGAACCCGATTTCGTCTCTCCCCACCGTTACTTGAAGAGCGCCTTCCTTGAGAGCGGTGACTATTCCCACTATTTGCAGGAGTGGAAGACGGAAGCTGTTCTGATGCGAGACAACTCGAGTCTCAAACTCGCGGACGCTGCCTCGAAAGGCTTCGCAGCGGCAGGCGCCCCTGGCATGCTACGCAATACGCTGGCGTTGCAGAAGAAACTCTACGAGAGCGGACTGCAGTCGCCCTACTTCGTGGCCGAGACCGACTCACTCTTGGGGAACAAACAGGAAGCGCTGCAGTACCTGAAGGTCGCTTACGATAAGCACGACGATTCCATGGTGCGCCTGGAATCCGATCCCGCATTCACCAACCTGACCCACGAGCCAGCCTACCAGGATCTGGTCGCGAAGTTGGGATTTCCTACCAGAAACTAATTCACCACGGAGACACAGAGTCGGGAGAAAAACATTTCTTGATTCGTTTTTCTCGGTGTCTCTGTGCCTCCGTAGTGGAGGTCTTACTGGTCAGTTATCCAGTCAGTTACGCGCCTTTGCCAACCGTGGCAATGCACTCTTCGAGCACATCCGCCGCGACGTCGGCCTCTTCCTTGGTGACCACCAGCGGCGGGCAGATCCGGACCGTGCTCGGCCCGCAGCCCAGGAACAGCACGCCGTGCTCGAACGCCATTTCCACAATGCGGTCGCGGTCGGTGTTGGCGTATTCTTTCGTGACCTTGTCCTTCACAATGTCGACGCCGATCATCAGTCCGCGGCCGCGCACATCGCCCACCAGCTTCAGCTTCTTCGGCCAGTCGGCCATGCGCTTCATCATGTGGTTGCCCACGCTGGCCGAGTTCTCAAGCAGGTGTTCCTTCTCGATCACATCGAGCGTAGCCAGAGCCGCCGCGATCGCCACAGGATTACCCCCGAAAGTCGAAGCGTGCGAACCGGGAACCCAGTCCATCACTTCCGCGCGCGTCATCGTAACGCCCAGCGGCATGCCCGACGCAATGCCCTTCGCCATGCAGACCATATCCGGCTCAACACCCGTGTGCTCGACGGCGAACCACTTGCCTGTGCGGCCAATGCCGCTCTGCACTTCGTCGACGACCAGCATGATGCCGTGACGGTCGCAGATGCGCCGCAGTTCCTGCATAAAGATCGTCGGCGCCACGACGTATCCGCCCTCGCCCTGCACGGGTTCGACGAAGATCGCGGCCACTTCTTCAGGGGCAAGCGTGGTCTTGAACAACTTCTCTTCAATGAAGCGCGCACAACCGAGCGCAAAGTTGTCCGGATCCTGCGTGCCGCCCACGCAGCCGCGATACACGTCGGGATAACGCACATGCGTCACCCCGGGGACGAGCGGAGCAAACCGCCGCCGCTGTTGCGGCTTCGACGCCGTCAGCGACAACGCACCCATCGTCCGCCCGTGAAATGCGCCAAAGAAAGCGATCACGTTCTGCCGCTTGGTGTGGTAGCGCGCCAGTTTCAGCGCGCACTCAATCGCCTCCGCTCCGGAGTTGCCGTAGTAAATACGGTGCGGGCCGGGCATGGGCGCAATCTTCGACAGCCGCGCCGCCAGTGTCACCATGCTCTCGTAGTAGAAATCGGTGCCCGACATGTGGATCAGTTCGCCCGCCTGCTTCTGAATGGCGGCAACCACCTCGGGATGGCAGTGGCCGGTCGAGGTCACGGCAATGCCGGCCGAGAAATCAAAAAACTCGTTGCCGTCGACATCGGTCACCACGATACCGCGGCCGCTCTTGGCCACCATCGGGTACGAGCGTGTGTAGGACGGCGAAATATATTTCTGGTCGCCCTCGAGCACGCGCTTGGCGTTGGGCCCGGGCAGGGCGGTCTTGATCTTGGGACCGATCGTCGAAGAAACGTCAGTGGCGGTCATGGTCTTCGTGGTCATGGAATCCTCCGTTAGCAACCGTCAGTAGTCAGTTGCCCGTTGTGGGGAAAGGCAGCCTCGAAGCGCGGGAATCCTGGTTCGGACACACGCGGTCGAAGCGAATCAGAGGCAGAGGATTGAGAAGTTAGTCACTACCGAAGAGGCTGGGACGCAAACGTGACGGCAAATTCGCCCGATAACGCCGCGGACACACTAGGCAGTGCAGCCAGCACTCGGGCAAATTCGAATTTGGATTCTTCTGCAGCATCGCAAACCGTCGACATCACTAAGTCATTATAGCTGGAACGTCTGAACGGCGGAACCCCCTTTGGTAACAAGAGTGTAGGGACAGCCGCCTTCGGCTGGTCCGTCGAGCGAAGCTCGACCGCCTCACGCCCCGGCTATTCACCGCGGTCGGACCCCTCGCCAATGTTGCAGATTTCTTCATCTTGCCAAGAAGTTTTTCCGTGAATACCATTTAGCGCCCGGTTCATCGAGGCGGATGGCGCAGTTTATCAGCCGCTCTACGAAGAATCTCCCCCCGCACCACCCAAGGAGAAGATATGTGCGTTCGGATATTTGCTCTCAGAAAAGCTCTCCTGATCCTGACTGTTGTTGCGCTCAGCTGTGTTGCGAACGCGCAAACGATGAACACGATTTATACCTTCTCTGAAACCACCAGCTTCTGGCCCCAAGGCGCTCTGCTCGAAGACGGATCGGGAAATCTGTACGGCACCACCCGCGGCGGCGGAGCCTACGGAGTGGGAACAGTAATGGAATTGTCCCCACCGGCGGTCTCCGGCGGCGCCTGGACACTGACCACGCTCTATAGCTTCGTTCCCTACGGAACCGGCGGATACGTACCGATTTCCGATCTCGTCAAGGATCAGGCGGGGGCCTTTTACGGAACCACCAATTTAGGCGGCGATCCCATCTGCAATTGCGGCGTGGTCTACAAGCTGATTCCGCCCACAGTGAAAGGCGGCACGTGGACTCAGAAGCAACTCTATGCCTTCACCGGAGGTTCAGACGGACGCCTTCCCGCGACGGCCGCACTTGCTCTCACCACCGCGGGAACGCTCTACGGCGTGACGATGCGCGGCGGAACTTGGGACAGCGGCGTGCTCTACCAGCTTACGACCAAGAACGGCACCTCTTATGCCGAAAGCGTCCTGTACACCTTCGGCGACCTCGCTGACGGCAGCACGCCTAGTGGGCCGGTCATGCTGGACTCCACCGGAAACCTGTATGGCGTCACGTCTTTCGGCGGCGCGTACGACCAGGGCACGCTGTACAAGTTCGTCCCACCCACCAGCACCACGTTGGGAGTTGAGTCGATCCTGTATTCGTTCGGCGCCTCTACCACAACCGGAAGTTATCCCAACGGTAGTCTGCTTTTCGATGCGGGCGGAGACATCTACGGCGTCACCAACGGCGGAGGCGACACCGCCGGCGATGGAGTGGTGTACATGCTCGCTCCCACCAAAACCAGTTATACCGAAAGCATCATTTACGCGTTCAGCACGAGCTACGGCACAAATCCTGTGGGCGGCCTCACCTGGAACCACAAAACAAATCAGCTCTACGGCACCACCAGCAGCAAGAACATGCACCCCGCAGGCGACGGAACCGTATTCAAGCTATCGCCTCCAGCAGTGAAGGGCGGAGCGTGGACGGAAACGACTCTCTACCAGTTCACCTACCGCGTAAACGGCGGCTACCCAACCGGCGCCTTAACTCTGGACACCAAGACTGGGGACCTCTACGGCACCGCCATCAACGGGGGTATCGAAGGCTGCGATTTGTTCTGCGGTGTGATCTGGCAAGTCGTAAACCCGTAGAAAGTCCGCAGTAATGGCGGTAAGGATGGAGTGCTGCATCACCGACTTCGGGCTCGAGTTGCTTTGACTTCCGCCCTCTTCGGCCTTAGCATGGCTTGACCCAAGGGCGGGGCCACTTCCTTTGCTCGATCAGACTATTTCCCATTACCGGATCGTCGAAAAGCTCGGGGGCGGCGGTATGGGCGTGGTTTACAAGGCCGAGGACACGCGCCTCGGCCGCTTCGTCGCCCTCAAGTTTCTTCCCGACGACCTCGCGCAAGACCATCAGGCGCTCGAGCGTTTCCGCCGCGAAGCCAAGGCCGCCTCAGCCCTCAATCATCCCAACATCTGCACGATCTATGACATCGGCGACGAAGGCGGCCGCACCTTCCTCGTCATGGAGTTCCTCGATGGCTCCACGCTCAAGCACCTGATCGCTGGCCGTGCCATGGAGTTGGAGACAATCCTCTCGCTAGGGATCGAGATCGCCGACGCCTTGGACGCGGCGCACGCCGGCGGCATCGTCCACCGCGACATCAAGCCCGCAAATATCTTCGTCACTAAACGCGAGCACGCCAAGATTCTCGACTTCGGCCTCGCCAAGGTGAAGGCCAGTCCATCGTCGAGCGCGCAGATCGCCGACGTCACCGCACCCACGTCCGTTGTTGTTGAAGAACACCTCACCAGCCCCGGCTCCACGCTCGGCACGGTCGCCTACATGTCTCCCGAGCAAGCGAAGGGCAAGGAACTCGATCCGCGTACCGATCTGTTTTCCTTCGGCGTGGTGCTCTATGAAATGGCCACCGGGACGCTGCCGTTCCGTGGAGAAACTTCGGCGCTCATTTTCCAGGCCATTCTTGATCGGGCTCCAGTCTCCCCGATCCGTCTGAATCCCGACCTGCCGCCGAAGCTTGAAGACATCATTAACAAGGCGTTGGAGAAAGACCGCAACCTGCGCTACCAGAGCGCCGCCGACATTCGCGCCGACCTACAGCGCCTGAAGCGCGACACCGGCAGTGGACACGCCGTCGCGCACAGTTCTGATTCCGTACCGATTGCCGCAGACTCGGGTCGTTCCGCGGCGGCTGTTCCGCTTCCCGCGCCTTCGGCGTCCTCACCAGCGGTCGCCCCATCTTCGGCTGCGGTCAGCGCCGTCACCGCGCCAAAGAAGCCGTGGAAGATTCTGCTGCCCGCAATCGTGGCCGTACTCGTGTTGCTGATCGCGGGCGCCTGGTACCTGCGTTCCAAGCAATCCGCCAAGCTCACCGAAAAGGACAGCGTCTTGCTGGCCGACTTCGTCAACACCACCGGCAATGCCGTTTTTGACGGCACGTTGAAACAAGCGTTGGCCGTGCAACTCGAACAGTCGCCTTATCTGAATATTTTCCCTGAGTCCAGAATCCAGCAAGCCCTGAAGTTCATGGGCCGCACGCCGGATGAACGCGTCACCAAGGATGTGGCTCACGAAATTTGCTTGCGCGAAGGCGTGAAAGCCATGCTGACCGGCTCCATCTCGAGCCTCGGCAGCCACTACGTAATCACGCTCGAAGCCGTGAATGCGCAGACCGGGGACTCGCTCGATCGCGAACAAGTCGAGGCCGAGAGCAAGGAACAAGTCCTGAAGTCGCTCGACAAGGCAGCGTCGAGCCTGCGCGAAAAGCTGGGAGAATCAATCGGCTCAGTGCAGAAGTTCACCACGCCGCTGGAAGCTGCGACAACTTCTTCTCTCGAAGCACTGAAAGAGTTCAGTATCGGCCAGGAAAAGCACTCCACGTTCGATGATGACGGTGCGATTCCTCATCTGAAGCGCGCTGTCGAACTGGATCCCACGTTCGCGATGGCCTGGGCCGTCCTTGGTATCACCTACAACAACACCGGCAACACCAAACAGGCTTTTGAGTGTTTGCAGAAGGCCTTCGACGTAAAAGACCGGGCCAGCGAGCGCGAAAGGTTCTATATCTCGGGCCACTACTACGGGACATTCCGCGGACAACTCGACAAGCAACTCGAAACTCTGGAACAGTGGAGTCAAGCCTATCCGCGTGACGGCGTTCCCCTCGACAACCTGGCGCTCGCGGAGCAGGATTTAGGTCAGTTCGACAAAGCCCTCGCCTACGCCAGCCAGGCTATGAAGCTGAATTCTAAGGACCACTACGCTTACCAAAATTTAGCCACCTCCTATCAATATCTCAATCGTTACGACGAAGCCAAAGCAGTGGCGGAGCAGGCGATCGCGCAAAAGATCGACCCTTGGTCGCTGCACATGACGCTTTACTGGACTGCCTTCGTTCGCGGTGACGACGCCGCCATGCAGCAGGAAGTCGCCCAGTCCAGCGGCAAGGTCCAGGAGACTATCATCGTTTTGCTCGCCGCACAGGGTGAGTGCGCACAGGGAAAGATCAAGAAGGCGCGCCAAAGCTTCACCCGCGCCGCCAGCGCAGCCCAAGCTCACGGCATCAAGGAATGGGCCTCACTGACCTTGGCCGGCGAGGCCTACTGCAATGCCGAGACTGGCTTTACCCCGGAGGCGCGCCAGTCAATGAACGCGGCAGTAGCCGCAGCTGACACAGCAGATACGGAAGCCGATGCCGCCCGCGTATTTGCCCGCACCGGAGACTCGGCCCGCTCCGAGAAGCTGATTGCAGATCTCGCGAAGGAATATCCCTTCGACACTCTTCTCAGCCAGGTGAAACTCCCCACGGCGCGAGCCATCCTCGACCTGCAACGCAACCAGCCTGCCCAAGCGATCGCGGCGCTCGAACCCGTCAAGGTCTACGAATTGGGAGCAGACCGGCGGTCGATCAGTACTTACCAGGCGATCTACGTCCGCGGAGAGGCCTACCTTCACTCTCACGACGGGGCCAATGCGGCACTGGAATACCAGAAAATTCTTGACCACCGCGGGGTTCAGCCCACCAGCTCGTTCCTGTCGCTGGCAAGGCTCGGACTGGGCCGCGCCTGCGCGCTGCAGGGCGACACCGCAAAAGCCAAGTCGGCCTATCAGGATTTCTTTGCCATTTGGAAAGACGCAGATCCCGATGTCCCTCTTCTCAAAACTGCAAAAGCGGAATACGAGAAGCTGAAGTAGCGCTAACACCTCATTACGACAGTTACCAAAGAAGACCGCTGAGGGGAATACATTTGTGCAGTGGTGTCTATTATTTAGAGGACGTTGCAAGATCAAGCCGCATAAATGGACACCAGAGCGCATTTTCCCGTCGTTCGCAGGATAGCCCGGGCACTGAGCGGGCGTTGGGCACGTCGAAGTTATGCTGCCATTTTTTTCCTTTTGCTGCTCATCACCACTGCTACTCGTCTCCGCTCATACCTTATGGTGAGGGAGATTCAAGCCGTGTTGCAGGGATTGAGCGAGATACGTCTGGACCAGACCACTGAAGAACAGATGACGAGGATGGTCCCATACTTAAGCCAGAACGACTGGCAGGCTGGCGGCGTCTCGCATCGCAGTTATTACAGGCACATCTCCAACGAGTCCGATCGGTTGCCAAGATTCATCGTTATAGCCTTGAGCGAGGCGCGATCGGATGAGCTAATGCGCTTGGTAGAACGCCTTGTGGATTGGCTGGGCTACCGATTCATCAGCTTTGACGCTGGCGTACTCGTTCGAGATGGTAGGGTTGTGCACGTCGATTACGGCTTGGCAAATCAGTGGGTCCGTCCACAATATCCGGGCTACGCTGGCTACATCGTGTCGGCAAGAAGCGTCCACGGATTCTGGATGGATCGCCGGGCACCGTTCCTCGTATCCAGCGAAGAGGATGAAAGCCCGCGGTATCGGCCGAGCGGGGGCGAGAACGGATTGTATGTTACATACGCGAGTGATGCCCCGATAGACCAGACTAAACGTGCGTTCAAACTGAATCTTGATTGCTTTTGGAATCTGAGTGGATGCTCTGATGCTCGCAACATCGCTCCTGATCTGTGGCAAGACCTCAAAGTGATCCGCCACGATACGTACCAGCAGCTAATTTCCGGGAAATGCCCCGACACGATAGTCCGTGGGCGAATGCAATATGTTCCAGATGTCACAGTGTTGTTGCTCGAAGTAACCGGTTCGAGACGGATCGATATCAACGAAGAGGGTGATCGGACTGAGGACTGGTTCACAGATTACAACTTGGTAGAGGAGATTCGTGGTCGGAGTTCTGGATCCTGGAAAAACGTTCGCTTCCGACGGACGATTCCTTCGGTCGAGGAGCCAACGCGCGAGATGGCCAATCAGATATGGCCAGAGACGAAGGTTGGGAGCAGAGTTCTGTTCTTTGGGAGCCCCGAATCCTATCGCAGCCCTAAGTTCTATTCATGTCGGTTCATTCCGGCGACCTTGTCTGCACTGGAGATCGTTCGCAAAACGCCCGTACCATCGAAAAGCCCGGAAGACCAGATTCTCTGGGGGTTGCAGTGACCCGTCGCAGTCTGTTGACGTTGAATCGCGATATCACTCCTTGACCCCTCCTCAATTTCAGAATCCAACGCGCCGCCTCCCTCGTCTGATATCTTTTAACTTCCCCTGATTCTCACAACAATGCATTCCGCTCAGCGCCCAAGCCGGTGGATGGTGATTCTTGCCTTCGGACTCGT
>OBLU010005495.1_pt1 | contig 11356 bp, 11 predicted proteins | sample 1518681 | NCBI WGS metagenome assembly OBLU01 (sample SAMEA3539304, study PRJEB22396) | soil metagenome | biome: tundra; feature: field; material: soil | place: USA | collected 2010-05 | depth 0.15 m
ATTGATCGACAAGGCGGCTCGATGCCGTCCCGGTCACTGGATGGAAGGGCTGTTACCGCCAGGAATCGACTTCGGTCGGTCGGCCGGTTTCCAGGACTTAGGCCAAGGCACTTTCCGACAAGAAGGTTTCGCGGCCACAATCTTGCAGATGAGCTCCCCGCACCCTTGTAGGTAAACGCTGCGCGACTGCTCGGGAGTAATCACGGCCCACAGCCTTAGCAGTCGAAGAAGTCTTTTCTGGAGCGGGTTGCTGTGTAGTCGGCTGTTTCCTTATAGATCGAAATCGATAGGAACCGGACCGAAGTGCTCCGTAAGGTTGTCCCACACGCACCGTGCCGTTTTCGGGTCGAACCGTAGCGCGGATGACCACCGTCAATTCCTCGCCGAGACCGCGTAGTGCCGATGGGAGCGAGCCCACTGCATCGGCTAGACCACCGGTCTTGGCGAAGGGGGCCGCCTCGGAAGGCAATCATAAGCACACGGGACACGAAAGGAACTGTACCAGCCGGCTTGTATAAAACCGAGAGAAGCCAGAGGATGTCCAAGGAAACCGCTCTCCCCTGCGAGACGACGGAGTAATGCTGGGGTAAGAACAATTTGAGCCCGCTCATGCTTCCAGTTGCCGCTCTGCCAGGCGACTCGCGCGTGGGACTCAAGCACTTGGGCACTGCGGTTTCGAGGCGGACACCATGAGGCAGACACTATAATGGGGAGGCTCTTTAATAGCGTCCTGACATGCGCGACTCCACACGTTGCCGGCTTCTCGAACTGGGGGTGCTCGCGACCTGCTGGGCACTGCCTGGCGCACAGCTTCCGCTCCGCCACTACAGCACCGCCGACGGCCTGGCGAACAACGCGGTGTTCAGCATTGCGTCGGATTCGCGCGGCTTTCTGTGGTTCGCCACCGCGGAGGGCCTCTCGCGTTTTGACGGCTACGGATTTGTGAATCAGACCGAGAGCACGGGCCTACCGCACGGCACCGTGAGACAGGTGCTGATCGACCGCCACGGGAATTACTGGCTCGCCACGCCCGCGGGCCTGGTACGGTTCCGGCCCGACCTTCCACAATCGAGCGCGGATCGGATGGTCGTCATCCGGCCGAACGGCAAACCAGAGTCGGCCCGCATCACGGGGCTTCTGGAAGACCGCGGCGGCACGCTCTGGTGCGGAACGGAGGCCGGTCTGTATGCCATCGACGACACCGCCAGCCGGACACCACGGCTCGCCGAAGTACGAATTGGGCTCCCGGGGGTGGCCTGGGGCGATTCGGAAGTGCGCGGCCTGGCGGAAGATGCGGAGGGCGGTTTGTGGATCGGCGTGACCGACGGAACGTTATACCGCCGGCTGCCGGATCGCCGCATCGAGCGCTACAACCCAAGCGAAGGACCTTTCGCCGAGATTTTTCATCTTCTCGCCGACCGAAAGGGCCGGATATGGGTGGGGAGGCGAAACGGCGTCTACCGGTCCGCTCCCGCTCCGCACCCGGGCGCGAACGGATTCGAACGTCTCGCCGGACAAAACGGGTTGCCGCGAGATCGCGTCTTCGATATCTTCGAATCGCGGGAAGGCGATGTCTGGGTAGGCATGTATCGGTGTCTGGCCCAGTTTCCCGCGGACGGAGCGCCCCCCCGTGTGTGGACCAAGGACAACGGGTTGCCCAGCCTTGGCGCCCTGTCCCTGGGACAGGATCGCGACGGCAACCTGTGGCTGGGAACGGATGACCTGGGCGCGTTCAAATTGGCGGCAGGCGGCATCCTGACTTTGTCGACCGAGGACGGGATCGGGATGGACAGCGTGATTTTGATCGCCGAGACCCTTCGCGGCGAGTTGTACATCGGGGGCCGTACGGCGTTGGGGGGCTTGCGCATCGGGTTTCGCTCGGGCGAAGGATTTCATGCCATCGTGCCCCGCGTTCCCAAGAAAATCACCTATTTTGGCTGGCGGCCGGGACGAGTCGTACTGCAAGACCATGCCGGCGAATGGTGGGTGGCGAGCAGTCAAGGGCTATGCCGGTATCCCCGTTTGGACAGCCCGTCGCAGCTCGCCACAACAGCGCCCAAGGCTGTCTACACCACACTGGACGGCTTGCCCGGCGATGAAGTGGTCCGGCTTTATGAGGACCGCGGCGGCAATATCTGGATCGGCAGCGTCACGGGCAACTTCGCCTACTGGAGCAGGAGCGAACAAAAATTCATCGGGATTGCGGCCGATGGGGTCCCTAACATAGCCTCCGCGTTTGGCGAAGACAACGGCGGGCACTTGTGGATCGGCGATGAGTTGGGCCAATTGTGGAGAGTACGGGATGGACGCGCTTCGCAGGTGCCCGGCCCGGCCAGGAGAGGGTGGATCAACGGTTTTCTGCTGGATCACACCGGACGTCTGTGGGTGGCCACCGGCAACCAGGGACTTCTCCGCTTCGACCAGCCGTCCGCGCCCGCCCCCAAGTTTCGACAATACGGCTACGCCGACGGGCTCTCCAGCCTCCACGTGTACAGCCTCGCGGAAGACAGCAACGGGTACATCTATGTAGGAACCGGAGGCGGAGTCGACCGGCTGGATCCGGATCTGGCGCACATCCGGCACTATACCTCGGCCGATGGTGTAGCTTCGGGACAAGTGCTTGCGGCGTATCGCGACCGCACCGGCGCCATCTGGTTCGGAACCAGTCACGGGCACACGCGCCTGGTCCCGCGGAACGGCCCCGCCAGCGACCCGCCGCCGGTATGGATCACCGGCCTGTCGATTGCGGGGCGCCAGGCGCCGGTTTCCCAGGCGGGCGAATCGAGCATCCGGCGGGTTGAAGTGCAGCCGGGGCAAGAGCACATTCAGTTCGATTTCGTAGGGTTGAGTTACTCTCCGGGAAATGTTCTGCGCTATCAGTATCGCCTGGGCGACGATGCGTGGAGTTCGCCTATCGAGTCACGCTCGGTCCATTATGGCGCGCTCGCGCCCGGGCAGTATCGCTTCGCGGTGCGCGCCATCAACTCGGATGGCGAGGCCAGCCCGGAGCCGGCGACCGTGGAATTCCAAGTGGCGCCGCCGCTATGGCGGCGGGCGTGGTTTCAGGGAATCTTCATCATCGCGGCGCTTGCCGGGGCCTTCTGGGTGCATCGCGTGCGGTTGGCCAGGCTCCTGGAGATGGAGCGGGTTCGCACCGGCATCGCTACCGATCTGCACGACGACATCGGCTCCAGCCTTTCGCAGATTGCCATCCTCAGCGAAGTAGCGCAGCAGCGCGCCGGCGGAGGCAAGGCCGGCGAGCCGATCGAGCGCATCGGCGCGCTCTCCCGCGAGATGCTGGATTCCATCGGCGATATCGTGTGGGCCATCCAGCCGCAAAAGGACCACCTCAGCGACCTCGAACAACGCATGCGCCGTTTTGCCGCGGACGTACTTTCCGCCCGGAACGTGGAGATGCACTGGCCGGCCAACGACTCCGGCCGCGATTTCGAGCTGAACACCGAGCTGCGGCGGCAGGTCTACCTGATCTTCAAGGAAGGCATCAACAATATCGCGCGGCACTCACGGGCCACCGAAGCACGCATCGTTCTCCGGGTGGTGGAGCGGCAATTGGCGCTCGAGGTAAGCGACAACGGCTGCGGCATCGAACGGTGGGACCACGATGAAGGTAACGGGCTGGCGAGTATGAAGCTGCGCGCCGCCCGGATCGGCGGCGCACTGGAGATCCGCTCGGCCGGGGGCCAGGGGACCACCGTTCTTCTGCATGCGCCGCTACCTGTATAGGTAGTTACGCGGCGGCATTTCAACGGTACAGTGAAGGATGATCCGAGTCGCCATCATCGAGGACCAGCGCGAGATCCGCGAAGGCCTGAGGGAGCTGATCGACGGCGCGGACGACCTTCGCTGCTCCGCCGCTTTTGGTTCGGTGGAGGAAGTGATGCCGAGGATGGGAAGCGACCTCGCGGACGTGGTGCTGGTGGATATCGGGCTCCCCGGCAAGTCCGGAATCGAGGGGATCCGTCTGCTGAAAGAACGGAATCCGGAGCTGGTGCTGGTGATCCTGACCGTATTCGACGACGACCGGCGAATCTTTGAGGCGATCTGCGCCGGCGCGTCTGGGTACATGCTCAAGAAAACGCCGGCGCCGCGCCTCCTCCAGGGTATCCGCGACGCAGCGGTGGGCGGGGCACCCATGTCACCGGAGATTGCGGCGCGCGTGATCGCGCTGTTCCGCCAGACCCGTCCGGCCGCCGCGGAAGACCACGACCTCACGCCCCACGAAGTCCGCGTGTTGAAGCTGCTGGTGGACGGTCACAACTATAAGACCGCCGCGGTCGAATTGAGCGTCAGCGTCAACACCATTTCGTTCCACATGCGGCGCATCTACGACAAACTGCATGTGCACACGAAATCGGAAGCGGTGGCTAAAGCGCTGCGGGACCAGATCGTCGGGTGAACACGTTACCACCTACGTAGGTGGTGACGGCTTATCCAAAAACTGCCTACTCTAGAGCGTGGCCGGACTAACAGATACGAAATCATAGTTCAGCCATGACCCCTCAATCGAAACACCACCTAACCATCACTCATAGAACTGGAGCCTTAAAATGGGAACAGAATTAGTACTGCCTTTCACAGGTACTTCGGCGCGTCCCGATGTGCCAAGTTTTCAAGTCACCGATTCGGTCGCCGGCATTGCCGTAGATTGCGTCAGCACCGGGTTTAATCCGTTTCCCTTCGACGTTTTTCCGCAGGTGATTTCGATCGGTGTGCGAGGGACCAGCACCGCGACCCAAAACCCAATCCCCAATCCCAACCCCGCGGAGCATGGCCTCCTTCCACAATTCACGTCGATTGGCGTGCAGGGAATCAGCACGGCCGGGGCGGGAGTGTCGGGACACAGCACAAATGGGTCTGGCGTGGATGGCGATAGCGCGAACGGTACGGGCGTCAAGGGTCAAAGTGCCCATGGAACTGGGGTTTCCGGGGCTGGCCCTACGGGAGTGCTTGGCGTTGGCACGGCCAATGGCGTGGTAGGGCAGACGAACAGCGCCACAGATGCGGGCGTCAACGGTACCAATAGCGGCAAGGGTTTCGGCGTGTTCGGCGGAAGCCAGAATGGCCATGGGGTGGAAGGCCACAGCGTCACCAGTAACGGTCTGGTAGGGTTCAGCAATCAGGGCATCGGCGTGGTCGCAACGGGTGGACTTCTGGCGGGACGCTTTGTGGGCAACGTCGAAGTCACGGGTGATATCCGGCTGACTGTGGGCCAGGACTGCGCCGAGAATTTCGACGTGGCGGGGACGGAGATCATTGAAGCGGGAACGGTCATGGTGATTGACCAGATGGGCACGCTACAACAGAGCGAGCGAGCCTACGACAAAAGAGTCGCCGGGGTGGTTTCCGGTGCGGGCGACTACAAGCCGGCGATACTCCTTGGCACACAGGTAGCCGGAAGCAACCGAACGCCGATCGCGCTATTGGGCAAGGTTTATTGCAAGGTTGACGCCCGGTATTCGCCTGTCGAAGTGGGTGACATGTTGACGACATCGCCGACGGCGGGACATGCCATGAAGGCCGGCGATCCGCTCCAGGCGTTCGGGGCTGTCATCGGCAAAGCGCTGCGCCCCTGGCCGCCGGGCAGGAGATGATTCCTATTCTCATTGCCTTGCAGTAGGTCCATGGGCGAATGATTATCTGCATTTAACCAAAGACTTAAGGAGAGTCTGATGCCGTCCTACACATTCAGCATCGACAGTATGCACGTGAACTTTCAGCGCAGCAGCATAGACGCTTCCGATAGCGACTGGCTGGTGTTCTCGATAAAGTTCGGGTTGCTTTCCCGTCACTTCGATGACCAGATTGGAACCGGGATCGTCAGCAATACCAGACTGACCCCCGGCGACCCACAGAAGCCCTGGCTGGTTGATTTGGGTGACATCGAAGTGGGGGATTCGGACCCAGTGTTCGTTTCCCTGGTGATGAATAACTTGAGTCACTCCGACACACGGCAGCAACAAGCCGAAGCCCTCAAGATCGTGGGCGCCGTTGGATCTGCTATGAAGGGCGTTGAACCGGGTGTGGACTTGAGCGAGATTCCAGGCGTCGTCGGCGCAGTTGTCGGAGAAATACCCTTCGTCTCCGCCGGTTCACTATTGATTGGTAGCGCGATTGGAGTTGTGACTGAGTTAGGGCCCGTGATTGCGGCGATCGGCGAACTGATTGGGGGGACAGATACCCCAAATTGTAATGGCCTCGTGTTCGAGCAGTTCTTCACCCTCTCCGGGAAACAACTCCGCGATCTAACCAAGAACGCTACTGTGGCATTTACGCAAACCAAGACGTTTGCAGATCAACAGTCGCCCCACGAATGCGGGGCCTCGCCAGTCACGGAGGTCGTGATTTCCATTACGCCAAACCCGGGAGGCTTTGATTTGAGTCGATTCTTACGAGCAAAGGGTTTTGACCCGAAAAGCGGGATCCGACAGGCACTACCAAGTGTCCCAAGTTTTTCCCTCAAAACTGATGTGATCAACGATCATTGACCGTCTTTGGCCGGAGTTGGCCGGCGCCGGCTACTTGGTGACGAATAGAAGGGAGTAATTGGAAATGGCAATCTTGAGACTTTGTTCGGGCGTGGTGGTGGGTCTGCTCGCGCTGCTGGCAATCCCAGCCTATGCGGCACCCATCGCATTCACATTTCACGGACGGGTGACGGACGACGCCATCAACGGATGTGGTGGTCTCGTCAATTGCGGCGCGGTGACCGGCAGCTACACCTTCGACTCGGCGGCCGCCGACGGCAATCCCGACCCCGCTGCGGGGCTCTATGCGGCGACGAGTATCACCTTCTCGATCGACGGCGTTTTGTTCTTCTCGAGTGCGAGCGGCGTCATCAATGTCGCGAATTTTCCAGCCGTGGACCAATACGGTCTGCTCGCAACGGGAATCGCCACCAACCTGAGCGGGGCCGATCTCTCCATTCTCCTGACGGATCCCACCGCTACAGCCTTCAGCTCCGACGCCTTGCCTCTTAACGCGAGCGCCTTGGCGCCGCTGCTCCCGGGAACGTTCCAGCTCAATGCCGCGGACGACACATTTCAGCTCCTGGGAACCATCGACAGCGTTTCGGGCATCACGAACTCTCCCGTGCCCGAGCCATCCTCGCGAGCGTTCCTGGCTCTGGGGCTCTCGATCCTGTTCGCACGACGCCGTCTGCTGCGTCTCGCGATAAGAAAACGTCCGCCGGCCCAGCTTGCGTGGTAAACCTGGCGCGAACCTGGAGGACGGACCATGTCGAGTCTCTGTCCAGCGTGCAGCCGGCTCGCGCGTCTCTTCGAATCGTTTGCTACAGAAAGGAAGGAATAAACATGTCTCAGTTACAATCACGATGGCTACCGTTGGCCCTGCTATATGCCGGGCTCTGCTGTAGTCTGCATGCGGTGGATGGGGTCGTTCTCATCGACCAGAATCGCGCTCTGGCGGGCAGTGTGACGCCAGGTGACGCTCCGGGTTTCCCCGTCACCATCTCTCAGCCGGGAAGCTACCGCTTGTCCGGGAACCTCACGGTGCCGAATGTGGATACCACAGCCATCGACATCACCGCCGACAATGTCACCATTGACTTGAACGGCTTTAGTATCATTGGTCCCAATGTTTGCTCGCTGTTAGCCTGCAGCCTCGGCAGCGAGTCCTCCCTGGGCAAAGGGGTGTACTCGTATAGTAGCAGCAGCATCAGTGTGGTCAACGGTAGCATCCGTGGGACCGGGGGCGAAGGGATTTGGCTGAGAGGGTTTGGTAACTATGTTGAAAAGGTGCACGTCGACTCTAGCGGCGCTTCGGGCATTGTGGTCGCTTACGGCGTGGTGATTGGTAACACGGTCACCCGCAACAACACGGGCATTCAACTTTACGGGTCTGGTACAGTGAGCGGCAACAATGCCGTAGGGAACCGCGGTGTCGGCTTTCAGATCGTATGCCCTACCGCTATGATTGGCAATTCAGCAGCCCTGAACGGCGAGAATGTCAGAATAATTTCTGGGACAGGCTGCACGTTCACCGGCAATGCGCCATAGGCACGAAAACGCCCGCCCAGGCCCATTGCGTCCGACCCGACAAGATGCGTTTCGCTATTAGGAAACGTCCCCCGGCCCGGCTTGTGTGGTAAACCCGGCGCGAACGCGGAGGACGGGCCTTGTCGAGTCTCTGTCCAGCGTGCAGGCGGCTTCTTCGAATAGTTCGCGATAGAAAGACAATTTCATTGACGACGGGCCGGAGAAAGTAGCTAATCTCGCGCTCACCAAGTAGGAGTCCAGAAGCGTGTCCGATAACTCGCAATACAACGGTCGGCGTTCGAACCCGAGTTCGTCCGGCGGGTACCGCGCTCCGTGGCTCGACATGACCCCGCGGTTCCAAGTCATCTGGGCTGTCTACTTCATCGCGGCGCTTGCCTATATGGCGTACGGCGTCGCCACCGGGTCCGGACTGCCGGCATACCTGGAGCGACTGGAGATGGACATCATCGGCATGGCGGAGGACCACATAACTGTCGTGCTGACTTTTGGCTTGTTGATCGCCGCGCTCTGGGTGCTTACCAGGATTACCGGAAGGCTCGCCCCGTCGCTGGTTTGGGCTCCGCCGGGCGCTCCCAACCAATCGCAGGCCGGGCTCCCCACATCCAGCCTGCTGGGGAAACTGAACCGGCCGGTTCAGCGCGTTAGCTGGAAGGCAGTCTTTGTGATCACCGCGATTCCTCTCCTTATCGGAGCGGTGATCTCTCCCGTAGTGTATTACTCCGACCAGCGCAATCAACACGAGAGAATCTATCCGATCGATCTCACATCGGGCGTCGCGGATCCTCCCAGAAACGCCAAGTTTGTCGAACTGACCGGCCTGGTCGCGCGGTCCTATGCACTGAGCTACAAACACAGCGACAGCTCGACCCCCAGCCTCTATGAGCTGTTCGTACCTGTTACCGGGGAGGGGTGGACCCCCGCCGACCCTGTTCGGTACTTCGTGACTATTTCGGCCTATGAGGCGTCACTGGGCAAGGGCGACGTGGAGTGGCCCGACGCATTCCGGCAGGGGAGCGCGGCGCACTTTTCGGGAAAGATTAGCCGGTCCCTGCCCTCGTACGTGGAGAGCCGATACCGATCCAAGGGCTTAAGACTCGCCCCAACGTACTCGGTAATCGAATGGGACACCTTCCCGGATCACAAAGTTTCCTCCTCCTTTGACGCCAAGGTGGCCGCCGGCATTTGCCTGGTGGGTGCGGGGATCGCATTCTTCGCGGCGGTGATGGTGAAGTTCCTGATAGCCAGGATTCGCAAGAAGCAGGCAGCGTTCCTGGCGGGCTGAGACCTCCGCCGGGCGCCCGGCCTCCTTGCCCCGAAGAGCGAAGAGCCATGTTCTGCATTCAGTGTCGTACGAAGATCGACCCGGCTGCCGCCCGCTACTGCCACGGTTGCGGCCATCCCATCAGGCCCATGGGAAGCGGCATCGCTGTTCCGCCTGTGCCAGCCAGGAATCCCTTCGCACCGTCGAGCTTGGAATACTTGAAATCTCGACTGTTCCGGGCTGTTGGCATCGTCCTGATGCTCGTCGCGCTGGCAACGGCCGCTTGGAGAGCCCAGTTCCTACAGGACGCAGTCACCGCGGACGGCGTCGTCAGTCGCGACGAATTCGGGAATGGCACTCACTTGGGGATCGATTTCATCACGGCGTCGGGTGAGCATCGCTCGTTCTCTCAAAGTGCTTTTATCGTCGGCCACTATGTGGGAGAGCGTGTCCGGGTACTCTACCGCCCCGAGGGTGCGTCCGACGCCTGTCTCGCTTCCTTCGGCGCTCTCTGGGGACTGCCGGTAATGGTATTCGCAATGGGAGCGAGCTTCTTCCTTCTGGGAACGGAAGCGTTTGTGGCTTGGTGGAAACCGCGGACGCGGCAACGGGGACGAAACTCGATCGGTTCCAACTGATTCTCGCGCGGATCGACAGGTCACGCGAGGAACCGCTTCCGCAGCTCCGGCGTGGGTATCAGGCAGGCGTCCCGCTTACCAAACCAGCGATAGCGATTGCGTGCGATCACGTCGTAAAACAGGTCGCGCAGTGGCCGTGGCACCACGATCAGTGCGTAGACCAGCGGCCACGGAAAGCTTAACCGGCGAGCGATGCGTAGCGCGGCGGTGGACCGTGCGTACACGCGGCCTTGGTCGATCAGCGCCATGCTGTCCGGAAGGGGGCCGCCTGCGGCGGACTCGCTCAGAACGCGCCGCGCAGCTTCCCGCGAATCGGAAGTGCAATGCCGGATCGCGAGCAATGATGAATTGCACGGACCTGTTGCACATGTTGCAGACGCCATCGAAGAGAACTACCGAGGAACGCTGCTCGCGTAAGTCGGTCCGCCTCGTAGGCGAGTCCGGGGGAACGGGGCGTCGTTGCGAGATCTCTCCCAAGTCCTCACGCTAGCACTCTATTCGCTCGACCGCACGGCGTTGAGTCTACTCCGGCAGCGCGAACAGATACGTCGTCAAATTGTCCAGGTCCTTGGGCGCCGGGCGCCGTGCGCCGGTATCGGAAGCGGGCGAATCGAGCATCCGCGTATCTGCCGATGGCGGCAGTGATTCTGACAGCGATTGCCGTTCCTATGACGGCAGGGGATCAGGTACCCTTCAAGGGTTCTATACAAGGACACGAGATCGACACACCCCAGGGCGGGCCTCCCCCGACCACACTAAACGTCGATGGGAGGGCCACCGGAATCGGTACCCATGTCGGTCAATTCTCGTTCACCTACCACCTTACTGTGACCCTTGCGAACGGCACCGCAACAGGGACTGCTCAATTGATCGCGGCCAATGGAGGCAGCATCTATTCGACAGTTGCCGGATCGAGTGAGCCGACGGCGACACCCGGTGTCTCCAGCATTACGGAAATCAACATCATTACGGGTGGTACGGGTCGATTCGCCGGAGCCCAAGGGAGCTTCACGGTCGAGCGGCTGATCAACCTGGCAACCGGCTTGACCTCGGGTTCGTTCCACGGGACCATTACTTCTCCGGGGGCGGCGAAGTGAGAATTGGGCGGCCGGAATAAATGGTCGTACCTTAACATAACAGCCAGATGTGTTGCGATTGTTCCGCGCGGGTTAAGCTCCGCGCGGGCCTCGTGCTTCGCCGGCCGCAGTGGGGCGGCTATCGGCGCGAGCGTCGTGTGCAGCCTCGGCCGAGTAAGTCGGCGAGTCAGGGATTAGCGGGCTATCTCGGGCGAGTTGCGTATGATAAGTGGGCTTCTCTTCCATTGGCCACCGATGGTGGACCAGCCGGGCCCAGTCTACGGAAAGAGGGTTTCACGGCCCCGATCCCGTTGGCAACCCAGTCTGGCCAGTGTTGGTAGGCGC
>OBLU010005496.1_pt1 | contig 11356 bp, 15 predicted proteins | sample 1518681 | NCBI WGS metagenome assembly OBLU01 (sample SAMEA3539304, study PRJEB22396) | soil metagenome | biome: tundra; feature: field; material: soil | place: USA | collected 2010-05 | depth 0.15 m
GGGACTGCGCGAGGTGTGGGTCGAGAACGACGCCGCCAACCCGACGCACTCGTTCAAGGACCGTGTCGTATCAGTAGCCGTCACGCGGGCCCGCGAGTTGGGCTTCGAGACGATTGCGTGTGCCTCGACCGGCAACCTCGCCAACTCGGTGGCCGCCCACGGCGCGGCGCTGGGAATGGACTCCTACGTCTTTATCCCCGCGGATCTCGAGGAGCAGAAGATCCTCGCCACGGGCATCTACGGCACGAAGCTGGTTGGTGTGCGGGGCAGCTACGACGACGTCAACCGCCTGTGCACCGAGCTGTGCGCCGAGCGGGACTGGGCGTTCGTGAACATCAACCTGCGCCCCTACTATGCTGAGGGCTCAAAGACGCTGGCGTTTGAGATCGCCGAGCAGCTGGGCTGGGAGCTGCCCGACCGCTGCGTCGTGCCCGTAGCCTCGGGGTCGCTGTTCACGAAGATCGCCAGGGGCTTTCAGGAGTGGACGGAGCTCGGGCTGATAGAGGACCCCGCCCGCCCGCTGCCGCGCATGAACGGCGCTCAGGCCGAGGGTTGCTCGCCCGTGGCCAGCGCGTACGCCGCCGGCCACGATGTCTGCCGCCCGGTGAAGCCGAGCACGATCGCCAAGTCGCTGGCGATCGGCAATCCCGCCGATGGTCCCTATGCGCTGGATTTGGCGCGCCGCACGGGTGGCTCGGTGGATGCGGTCAGCGACGAGGAGATTCGGGCGGGCATCAAACTGCTGGCCGAAACGACCGGCGTCTTCACCGAGACGGCCGGGGGCGTCACGACAGCCGTGCTCTGCAAGCTCGCCGCCCGCGGGGACATCGATCCCGACGAGCGTGTCGTGCTGGTGATCACCGGTGATGGTCTGAAGACGCTCGATGCGGTGCGCGATACGTTTGAGACATACAAGATCGACCCCAGCGTGGAGGCGTTCGAGAGCAGTGTGCCCGAGGCCGTGGCGGTCTGATGGCGGTGCTCGTGAAGATCCCCACACAGCTGCGGGCGGCTGCCGAGGGTTCGTCTGAGACGGAGGTCCAAGGCGCTACCGTGGCTGAGGTCCTGAACGATCTGTACGAGCGCTATGGCGAGCTGCGCGAGCGCATCTGCAACGAGGATGGCTCGCTGCGGCGCTTCGTCAACGTCTATCTCGCCGGCGAGGACATCCGTTTCTTGGATGGCCTCCAGACGCCGGTGCCCGACGGCGCAGAGCTGACGATCCTCCCCGCCGTAGCGGGAGGCTGACTAACGCCCCGTCGTAGTGCCGGCGGGAGATGAGACGTGGGTCTTCGCCGGGCCGGCATGTGCGCTGGCGCTCGGCGTCGACCCGCTGAAGCCGATCGTTGAGACCAGTCCGGCGGCGCACATTGCGCCGATCGTCAGGCCTCTCAGCCGGCGCGGGGTGAGCCAGGCGAAGTTGTGGGTCTGCAACCACGACCTGAAACCCGTTGCAGCCGAGGCTGCCGCCATCGCACAACCTGCGCACATGCCTCCAGCGTAGCGACTCCGCTCACAATCGGTCGGGGGCGCCGGAATGTCCCTCCAGGCGCCTTTGCAGCTCCGCGCCGCGCCCGGCGGCGACCGCTCGGGCGGCACGCGCCTCGGTTAGCTCGAGACCCTGGGCCTGGGCGAAGTCGAGCAGACCTTGGCGCTCCTCGCTCTCGCGGGCGGTGCGCAGGAACAGCCAGCAGAACAGGCCGAGCGTGAGGATCGACTCCTCGACCATCATGATTGCCCCCGCGATGCCCTGGTCGGCCAGTGGTGAGATGTGGAAGGTAGCCTCACCGTGGAGATAGAAAGGATAGAAGACGGTGCCCGACCACAGGAAGATGTTGCCGAGCACGGTGCCCGTGAGGCGCACGGCGATGATGTAGATCAACCGGCCGAGATTGCCGAACCAGGGAGGATTCGGTAGGGGGCCAAACAGGCACATCCACATGTTCACGCCGAAGCCGAGGAACATCATGTGCTCGAGGGCGTGCACGCCGGAGTGGCGCAGGGCGGCCTGGTAGAGCGCGGGCACGTGCCACCCGTACAGGTCGATTGCCCACAGCGGAAACGCGATCGCCGGGTGCGAGAGCGCGCGCAGACGGTCGAACAGGCGGACGCGGAGCACGGGTACGAGCAGCGGGCCCGTGAGACCCAGCACGATCAACAGCGCCGCGATGTCGCCTAGCAGGAGATGCTCGATCATGTGCACGTACAGCAGGTCCTGGCTGGCTGAGCCGAGCGATGTGAGTGCGGCGCCGATCACCACGAAGCCCGCGTAAAAGCACGCTTGGCGCCAGCCGGGCACAGGGCGCTCCTCGAAGGCGAGGGTGCGCGCGCGCCGTGCATACAACAGCCCGAGGAGCGCCAGCGGGCCGAGCTGGAGAGCGGTCGAGATGTCGGTCGAGACGGCGAGCGGGAGGGTCGGCACTGATGTGCAGCGTAGAGTGCCGGGAGCTCGCGGGGAGCGCAGACGATCCAGGCCGGAGATTCAGAGCCTGGGTCTGGAAGGCGTGGTAGCTTGTGAGCCGTATGACGACGCTTGCCTGCTTGATGCATTGGTACATATCGATGCTCTACGTTGCTCCCGTCCTAGCCGTCGGCGGCTGGGGCTGGTGGAGCACCCGGAGGATGTCTCAGCGCCGTGGCCCGCCGCGGAGCACGCCCACCGCGTAGCGCGCTAAACGCTTCGAGATTTCTTCACCGCCGTTGAGGTGTGCCTGAACCTCGCCTGGTTAGCTGCTGGTATGGCTACTCAAACACTCACCCCTCCCACCGTCGACACTCCTCCCACCGTCGACACTCCTCCCACCGTCGGCGCCGGCGAAATGACTGAGCTCTTCGATGGGATTGCGTGCTTGGACGAGCGCGTGCGCCGTCAGGCAATGCCGGCCCAGCCCACCGAGGCAGGCCGCTACTTCGAGGTCCAGGGAACCGAGGAGCGGCTGTTGATAGCGCTGGGGAGCGGCGTGACTCACATAGGTCGTGGTCTCGCCGCCGACCTGCGCCTCGATGAGGATTCGGTCTCCAGGCGCCACGCAATCCTCGTCTACCGCCGCTCGGGCTCCCGCATCCTCGACGACCGCTCCTCCAATGGCACTTTTGTCAATGGCCGTCGCGTCACGCAGGCGAATCTGCAGAATGGCGATGTGCTCGTGCTCGGGCGGGTCGTGCTGCGGTATCTGGAGGTCTGAACGCACCGCACGCGACATTCGGCCTTTGTTGCTCGCGCGGGCCGAAACGCGGCTATCAGTGGCCGCCGAGGCTGAACGCGCCGCTGAGCACCGTCGGCCCGGGCTGAGCTGCTTTGGTGCTCGTCTCGCGCGTGAGCAGGATTTTCTGGTAGTCGCCGGCGTTGGCGGGTAGCAGTGTGCCGGCCTGTACGCGGCCGTTGGAGCCGACAGTGGGAGTCTTGCCCAGGGGCGCGGAGCTCGTCGGGGAATTGGAGAGCCAGACGGCATAGAAAGAGCCCGCCGGCGGCTGTGGCAGGTGTTCGGCCGCGAAGTAGATGGCGCGCTTGGAGCCTTCGGAGAGGACCTCGACCAGCCCGACGGCCTTGCTGCCGCTTTCGGGCGAGGTGAGGGCGATCTGCTTGTCAACCGTTGGACTGGCGCCCTGTTTGGCGGTGCTCGACGTGCTCGAAGTACTCGAGGCGCCTGAGGTTTTCGTTGCGCTGGGGGTCGTCGCGGGGGTTCTCGTGCTGGCCTGGGTGCTCGATGCTTTGTTGGAGCCGCCACCACCCGTGATCAGGATCACCGCTACAACCACCACCACGACGAGCGCGGCGAGTAGCAGCGCGCCACCCCGCCTGGAGCTGGGTAGGGAAGGAGAGAAGGGGATGTCCCGGGCTGCGTCGTGTGGCTCGCCCGGGCTGGCCGCGAGAGCATCGAGCGCCGCGCGGGCACGGTCACGAACGGCCTGCTGGGGAATGCCGAGCATGTCCGCGATCTCAGCGTGACTCTTGCCTTGTCGCACCAGTAGCAAAAGCACAGCACGTTGGTCGGGTGGGAGGTCGTCTAGTCGGCTCATGTGGAGAGGGCGCTTAGGCTATCGTGGCGCCGGGATGACCGCGCCGAGCGCCGAGCAGCTCAACGAGTTCATGGTCGGGTTCGATCGTCTGTATGGCTTGCAGCTGGTGGAGTTCTCCGACGGCGAGGTCCGCGCCCGTGTGCAGTTGCGCGACGAGCTCAAGCAGCCGATGGGCCTGCTCCACGGAGGCGTCTATGCCTCGATCGCCGAGTCGCTGGCCTCGCTCGCCACGGCGCTGGGGGTGCTCGATCGTGGTGAGGTCGCGATGGGCCTGTCGAACAGCACGAGCTTTCTACGTCCGGTCACCGAGGGCGCGGTGCACGCCCACGCCACGCGGTTGCATCGGGGTCGTACGACGTGGGTATGGGACGTGCGCTTCAGCGACGACGCCGGCAAGCTGTGTGCGGTGACGCGGATGACGATCGCCGTGCGCCCGGCGCCAGCGAGCTCAGGGACTGCGCAGAGCATGTAGAGGATTCGGTGTCTGGCCGGGAAGTGGCTGCTCGGCAAAGCCCGTGTCTGGAAGCGGCGATGGCAGTGGCGTCGCAGGCGCGCCGGCCTCGTTGATCGACACGGCCGTCTCAGCGGCGCTGCGGGCGAGGTCGGGGTTGGTGGCGTAGATGGCGAGGACCACGCCTGCAGTGGGAAGCTCGATCGTGTCGTCGCCCTGGGCGGCCACGCCGGTGACGCCTCGAAGGCGAACAGCACGGTGTGGCTGTGATCCGACGGCGATGAAGCTGTTGTCGGGTGAGGTGACCACTCGCAGGCGCGGAACGCAGGTGCTTTGACCGCCCGCGACACAGTCTCCGTATTGGACGGCGAACGCGCCGCTGGGATCCTTGGAGGCTTCGGTGATCTTCATCCCTTGGAAGGAGCCCCCCAGCCAGTAGACGGGGTAGGGGGCCAGGAGCAGGCTCTCGAGCGTCGTGTGAGAGATCGGCTGGTCTTGGAGCGTGTTGCCGCAGGCTCCGAGGGCGATAGTGCACAGCCCGAGCGCGAGCGCGATCGGGCCGTGACGCGGGAGACGGGGGCCGCGCATCGTCAACCTCGGTAGCGGTTGGTGATCGGCATCCGCCGGTCGCGGCCGAAGGCGCGTGTGGTGACCTTGATACCGGGGGGTGCCTGGCGACGCTTGTACTCGGCGAGGTCAACGAGGCGGATCGTGCGATCGACCTCCTGAGCAGGCAGGCCATCGGCGATCAGCTGCTCCCGACCTTGGTCTAGCTCGATGTATCTGTAGAGGATGCGGTCGAGTAGCTCGTAGGGAGGCAGCGAGTCCTCGTCGCGCTGATCGTGACGAAGCTCGGCCGAGGGCGCGCGCACGAGGATCGAGGCGGGAATCGGGGCTTGCGTAGGCCCGGCTGCCACCCCGACGGGGGAGTTACGCCACTCACACAAGCGGTAGACGAGCGTCTTGGGCACGTCCTTGATCACGGCGAGGCCCCCCGCGAGGTCGCCGTAGAGAGTGGTGTAGCCGACGGACATCTCCGACTTGTTGCCGGTCGTGAGCACGAGCCAGCCGAACTTGTTGGAGAGCGCCATCAACAGGTTGCCCCGAATCCGAGCCTGGAGATTCTCCTCGGTCAAGTCGGCAGCATGCCCGGCGAGCTCAGCGTGGAGCGTCTGAGTGTAGGCGTCCATGACTGCCTCGATCTCCAGCTCGTGGGTGCGCAGCCCGAGCGTGGCGGCCAATGCGCGTGCGTCGTCCTGCGTGGCGGAGGAGGAATAGGGCGAGGGCATGATCGCGGCGCTCACGCGCTCGGCGCCGAGCGCATCCGCTGCCAAGCAGGCCACGAGCGCCGAGTCGATCCCTCCGGACAGGCCGAGGATGACGTGCGAAAAGCCGTTCTTCTCGACGTAGTCGCGTAGTCCGAGCTGTAGCGCCGCATAGATCTCGGCCTCTTCAGGTGCGATCGGCTCAGCCAGAGGCGGATTGCCTGTTGCTTGCCGCTCAGATCCCGTGGGAGACTCGAGATCGAGATCGCACACGAGCATGTCCTCCTCGAACTGCGCGGCACGGGCGAGTGTCTCACCGGTACGGTCGACGACGAAGGAATGGCCGTCGAACAGCAGCTCGTCCTGGCCGCCCACCAGCCCGCAGAAGACGATCGGAACTCCGTCTTCGCGGGCGCGCTGGGCGAACATGCGCTCGCGCTCTGCGCCCTTGCCGGCGTGATAGGGGGAGGCTGAGATGTTGATGATGAGCCGCGCACCATCGGCTGCCTCCTCGGAAGCCGGGGGACCGGGCAGCCAGATGTCCTCGCAGACCGTCAACCCGATGCGCTGCCCGCCCACTTCGATCGTCGCTCCCGCGACTCCGGGCTGGAAGTAGCGCTGCTCGTCGAACACGCCGTAGTTGGGCAGATGAACCTTGCGGTAGATCGTCTGTACGGCTCCATCGGCGAGTACGGCGGCGGCGTTGTAAACATGCTCGGCATGCTCAGGGAAGCCGACGATTGCGACCACACCATGCGTGTCGGCCGCCAGGTCTGACAGCGCGGCTCGAGCGTCTGAGAGGAAGTGCTCACGGAGCAGCAGGTCCTCGGGGGGATAGCCGGTGAGGGCGAGCTCTCCGAACAGCACGAGATCCGCCTCGGCCTCCCGTGCGCCATCGATGCCCGCCCGGATGCGCTCGGCGTTGCCGGCGATGTCGCCTACCGTGGCATTCATCTGGCAGAGAGCCAGCCTCATAATCCCGCTATTTCCCCCGTATTTACTGGCCATATGGGCCTCCCAGGGAAGGCCAGGGTACCAATGGGGTACCGATTTCCCGGGCGTTGTGTGGCGGCGGTCATCGGCGAAGCGTACGGCGTGCCGCGTGACGCAGGTGGAGCGTCGCTTCGGTCGCTGTAGCCTCTGCGGCGATGTCCGAGCGCAAGCGCACAGCTCTCGAGGTCACGGCAAGCCTCCTGCAAGAGTCGGCGCACAGGGTCGCGCGCGCTCCGGGGCGGCTATTATTATTCTGAGGCAGAAGCCCCAATCGAACAGCGAACAGGACGGGCCTCGGCGACGCAGGCGTCGTCCGTAGCGCCGTCGGGATGATGAGTAACGCACCCATGAGAAACGCACCCGTATCCACAGCGACCAGTGAGCCGACTGGGGGAAGGAAAGAGAAGATGATGAACGCACAGCTCCAGACCGAGCACAGCGTCCCCCCCGCCGAGCACCCGGAGCGGGGGGCGATTAGCTACGCGGGCGCGGTGTTCGACGTCGAGCACTGGGTCGAAGGTGGCGAGCACGTCTTTCGCAGCACCGAGTTCGACCTCACAGTCGGCGACCCCGACATCCGCCATGCGGTGGACAAGTTCGTCGAAGGCGCCGATGATCTCTGGAGCTTCCTGGAGGAGCAGGAGAAACTCACGGAGGGCGAGCTGGAGCTCGTCAGCTTGCTGGCGTCGCGCTTCCGCGAAGTGCTCCATGAGCTTGACCGTCGCGAGCGTAGCCCCAAGCGGCTGATTCGCATATCCCTTCCACGCCAGCGCGGGGAGCACTTGCGGACATGGCGTCCAGCAAGCCCGACACCAGGCAGCTCCTCGCATCTGTCGCACGTATAACGGGCGCCCCGGGTAAGCCCGTCAAGCACGGGCAAATCTTCCGGGTTGAAGCCGTCTCCAAGGACGGCAAGCGCTGCGGCGTGCCCATCCGGGTGGACGATCATCCCGGGGAGCCACGCCCGTACGCGCTGAACCAGATCGCCGACTCACTTCGCATCGAGCGCGGCAAGCTCCTAGAGGTCCTGGAGACATGGACGCCGGAGCGGCTCAAAGAGCACTTGGCGACCTTCACGCAGGAGGAGTTGAAGCCCGTGAGGCTTCGCCAGTAGGCACGAGAGACATCCCCTCACCAGGCCCGCCGGGGGTGCTGGTAGTGGCCTCAGTGATCGCGTCGGCGAGCTGGTGAAGGTCGGTGCCCAGCGCGCGGACGAATCGCTGAACGGTGAGCCATTGCACGCCCCGGTGTCCTCGCTCGATGCGAGAGATGTAGCCCGGCGTGCATGTGGAGACGCGCCCCGCCGAGGGGCTCCTGCTTGGCTGGTCTACCTGGCGAGCCGATCGTACGTAGCGCCGATCTCGGCCAGTGTGGACCCCAAGCCATCGGCGAGGCGCGCGATGACGAAGAAGCTGGGGTTCCGCGCCCCTCGCTCGATGTCGGATATGTACGTAGGGTGGAGGTCGGTGCGACGCGCCAGCTCTTCCTGGGTGATCGCCTTGACTGCACGGATCTCCTTCACGGCCGCACCGAGGCGCTGCTGGACCTCCGGCTTGGCTTGCATAGGTTGGGACCGTCGCTGCTCCCGCCCTCCAGAGCCATAGGCGATCAGTGAAGTATGCTTGGGGACCCACAACCGTGCGCGACCCGAACCAAGGGACGCACAGACGAACCGCTACATCAATGGAGGCTCTTCCACCCGCGACCGTGCTCTCAGCCCTCGCCGTCCTCGCACTCGTCGCCGCGGGCTGCGGGAGCGCTCAGACGACCACCGAAGCCCGGAAGGAAGGCGCGTCAAAGGCGGCCGCGCTTGCAACCCAGATCACGGGTCCAGGCGCGGCGTTGTACACGCAGGCGGGAGTCGAGCAGCGGGCCAAGGCGCTGTTTGAACCACTTTCGATCGAAGCTAAGAAGGGCGCGCTCGAATCATTCAAGGTGATGTATGAAACCCTCGAACGGCAAGGCAAGGTAGCTCCCCACACAGCTTTCGCCCACTTCCTAGATACTGTGAAATCACCATGACCCGCCGACTCGTCCCCATCCTCGCCATCCTCGCACTCGCCGCCGGGGGCTGCGGTAGTACTCAGACATCAGCAACGCACACCGACACGATAGCGCCACCCACCGCAGCTCATATCGCCGAACTACAGCGACAGGAAGCTCGTGAAACCGCCGAAGCGAAGCGCTCAAAAGCCGCGCTCGCAGCCAAACGCAAAGCTCATCCGACGCACGCCGAAGAAGCAGTAGCGCTGATCAAGTCAACGTGCCCCAAGTGCAAACCCCCGGCTCATCCGACACACGCCGAAGAAGCAGCAGCGCTGCTCAGGTCAGTAGGCGTCAAGCCCGCGACGGGACGAGCAGCGGCCGCTCAAGAAGCGACAGCACGCAAGGAAACCCAAGAAGCGGAAGCGCTGGTCAAGGAAACCACCACGAACGGTAAAGAGAACTGCGTACACCCTTCAGAGGCGGAACCTTGCGAAGGCAAAGCACTCGAAGAAAAGAAGCGGCGAGAAGCCGAAAGTCCCCAACACGAAGAACTCGAAAAGGCGAACGAACAACGGGGCGAAGAAGCAAAGGAACAGGCACGGCAGATCGAAGAATACAAAGCAGCAAAGCGCGCCGCAGAAGGCGGCTGACATGCCCACCACCACCACACCTCAACGCTGCCCGCACCTCCCAGAGGCCCACATCAGCGGTGCCATATGGTGCCCCTACTGCGGCTGGGTCGAGCACGGCCTGCGACAAACGAACCAGCAAGTCATCACCAAGCACCCCGAGATGTGCGCACTAGTCGCAGCGAACCAAACGCTCGTCGCGGCGAACCAGACACCAGCCGTGCCCGCCAAGCCACGCTGGTTCGAGGAAGGAAGCGCCTTCAACCTCACCGCGAGCCTTCTTGGAGCCACAGGACGACTGATCATGTGGTTCTTCGTGCTACTGATCTTCCTGTTCTTCGCTGCGGTCGTCATCGGTGCGTACGTCCACTTCTAACGCAACACGATGACGTGCAACGCGATTTCGACGCCGGTAGTGCTCCCGCCTTCGTTCTTAACCGCCAGCTTCGCCTGGCCCGACGCAGTATTGCCTTCATTGCGAGGCGCCAGTACCGGCGCGACATTCAGGACGCGGCGGCCCAAGCGCGCCGCAGAAGAAAAGGCGTTGCGATGAGAGGTCTGTGTGAAGACGAGAGTCAGATCGCACGCGACCTGAACGACCGAGCGAAACGGCCTAGCCGCCTCATCGGCGGCACGAAAGGAGCAAGCCCATGTTGAAGCGCGTCGTCATCTCCGCCGTCGTGACCGTCGGCGTTGGCGCCGCCGGGTGCGGCTCAACCGTCGTAAAGACGGTCACGGTGACAGGGCCGACCACCACGGTGCAGGCGAGCGCTCCCGCCGTGTCGACGACGCCGACTCACACCATTACGCGGACGGTGTACAAGACGTCACCGAACTGCATTGCGCTCGCCCGCAGCGGGAGCCGGCTGGCATCCATTGACCTAAAGCTGTTCAAAGCGATCGCGCCGCTACCGGAACTGGTCAAGGAAGCCGCTGCGGCCGGGTTGGGCCAAGACGTTGAAAAGATTAAGAGCATTGGTGCCGAGACACAAGCAATCAACGGGCACATCGAAGCGGCAGCTCAGGAAGTCCACGAACTCGACGAATCGTTGCCGAGCGGAGGGTGCTCGTAGCCCGCGGACGCAAGCTCCATCGAGCGCCCAACGGGCCATAGCAGTTGTCTTGCCGACCAGCTTGGAGTCGGTGTCCGTCTATCTCGCCGTCGGCCCCTCGCCTTCCTGCGGTTGGTGTGATCCACGCTTCGCAATCGTAGAGCGCCCGTGCAGCCTACGCTGCCTGCTGCGTTGTGTCCGCATCCTTGGTGTCCTACAGACTGCGCAGTATTGCTGCCTCGCGTCCGTAGTCTCGAACGTTCCTTCGCACTCGTCGCTCTGGCCGACACACTCCACGACATAGGTCGTCGCGCGCGCGGCTCGGCTTTCGACGATCGCAATGTTGAGCGTGCCGACGCCGTCGCCATTGGGGACCACATCTATCTGTCCCCGCGTGGTCGCCGCGCGGTCCGCAACGTAAACCTCGCGATGCCACGGCCGAAGCTGCGGGCGAACGGGTGAGTGGCGACAGCTCTCGCACTTCGCCGCACGCCGACCTCTGAACGTGAGTAAGCAGCACTCGCAGACGCGCAGTTCCGGCGCCTTCACGCCGCGCGCCGCTAGGTAGACGTAGACGCTCTCCTCGGGGCCGTGGAGCTGCTTACCGAGCCTGCTCTCCAGCCCGCGCACGAGCACCAGTTGCAGCTTGTTGCCGATCTGCTCGCGCAGGTCCCGGGCCTTCTCCGCGTCAAGCCGCGCGTATCGCGCGGGGCGGTGCCACACCAACAGGCACCGGAGAAGCTCGTCGACCTCGGTGGCTTGCTGGCCGAGTACGCTCGTGCGAACCTCTTCGGACACGAGCGGAGCGCCGGGGTAGAGCCACGCAGCAAGTTCGGAGCGATCCGGCGCGAGGTAATCGACGAGGTCGCCGTTCGGCTGGGGAATCAGCACGGACGGCGTGACTTCTAAGTCTTCGAGGAGGTCCACCTGGGCGCGGGCGTCCAGCACATTCCTCTCGGC
>OBLU010005497.1_pt1 | contig 11355 bp, 4 predicted proteins | sample 1518681 | NCBI WGS metagenome assembly OBLU01 (sample SAMEA3539304, study PRJEB22396) | soil metagenome | biome: tundra; feature: field; material: soil | place: USA | collected 2010-05 | depth 0.15 m
GACATCCACACGGACGACTGAGCCGCGAGTGGGTATCTTTTGGCTCGTTGATGGCGAGCCGCTTATCGACAGCACGTCGCTCAGCGAAGCAGAGCCATACGGAGATCACCTGACCCATCCTCGGGGTCATGCCGAAATGTGGGAACAGTACCAGCGAGGCGGTTTGGTCTCCCAAGAAATGGAATACGAAGAGCCCCCACGTGGGCGGGTAATTTACGACACGAAGACTCGGCGATTCACGTTCCTCGCCGACCGCTGCATTCTCCGAGACAAGAACGTGGTTAGAAGAATCATGTCGGAACTGAAGCTGCCGAGGAACACGGAAACAGATACGGACAGCCATTATCGGTGCCCTGCCTGCGGCTCAACTAAAGCGAATGAAGATTTCTAAATCCAAATTTGTAGCCGGAGCGCAGTGCCTTAAGCGCCTCTACCTTCAGGTGCACCAACCAGAACTGGCTGGCGTGCCTGACGCCGCAGCGGTCGCCATTATGGAGCAGGGCCGCGAGGTCGGCAGACTGGCGCGTCAGCTTTTTGCGGGCGGAGTGGAAGTCAAGTCGGGCGATCCTGAACAGGCGGTTCGCATCACCCGTGAGCTAATCGCGAATCCCGACGTTCCCGCCATCTTCGAGGCGGCTTTCGAGAACGGCGGTGTGTTTGTACAGGTGGATATCTTGCAACGTCGCAAGGACAACCGCTGGCGGTTGATCGAAGTGAAATCCACCGCCGACCTAAAAGAAGAGCATCTAGACGACGTTGGAATTCAAACACGAGTCGTTTCTCGTTCGGGGCTGGATTTGGCTTCCTCGTGCCTCGCCCACATCAATCGAAACTATGTTTTTGACGGCAGCTCCATTGATGTGCGTCGGTTCTTCAAGATCAGGAACCTGACGCGGCGAGTGGAGAGGTTGCTGCCCAAGCTCACTTTCCAGTTGCGTGCGGAGCTTACCGTCCTCGCCATGGCGAATGCACCGAATCTGCCTACTGGTCGCCACTGCACCGATCCGATCACGTGCGAGTTTTTCGACCGATGCAATCCGCCGCTGCCAAACGACCACGTTGGCTACCTACCGAGAATCCGCGCCAGTGCGGTTGAGGAACTGCAAGGCATCGGTGTCGAGTCCATACACGACATTCCAGAGGATTTCTCGCTCACCGAACGGCAGCGGCGTGCTTGCACGAGCGTACAAACGGGTCAGCCGTGGTTCAGTGCGGAACTCGGCGAGGAGTTGAGCAGACTCAAGTACCCACTTTTCTTCATGGACTTCGAGACGATCAATCCAGCAATCCCAAGGTTTGCGGGCATGAGGGGTTTCGACCAACTCCCATTCCTGTGGTCGTTGCACGTGCAGAGACAGCCTGACGCGGAACCCGAGCACATCGAGTTTCTCGCGACGGACAGGAGCGATCCCCGACGCGAGTTCATCAATTCGTTGTGTGGTGCACTCGGGGAAAGTGGTGGCATCGTTGTCTACGCAGCGTTTGAATCCCAGCGGCTCTCGGAACTCGCGACGTGGCTTCCCGAGTTCGCAGACCGGGTCGAGAACATCCAGAGGCGGCTCTGGGACTTGCTTCCTGCGATCCGCAACCACGTCTACCATCCCGCTTTCGCGGGGTCGTACTCGCTGAAGTATGTTTTGCCTGCGCTCGTCCCCGAGATGACCTACGAAGGCATGGATGTCGCAAACGGGCAGGGTGCGGGGCTGGCATGGGAGTCGCTCATACGAGGCGGCTTGGATCAAGCGAAGCGCGACAAGATCAAGAATGCACTGCTGGAATATTGCGGGCAGGACACGCTGGCGCTGGTCAAGGTGCTGGAAAAGCTCAGGTTGGAAGCGGGCGGGCTCCAAGAGTAGGCGGGCGAGCCTGTCGTGCCGCCTTGCTAAGGCCAACGCTGCTTGCTGTATTCGATGGCCTCCCGCGATGTGAGCAGCCGGGTCGAGTTTCCGGTCCGAATGTAAAGGTGCTCGGCATTGCCATCCTTGACAAATATTGGTCGGGGCGAAGGCTTGAGTGCTACTTGGCAAACGTCTTTGCCATCGATGTCGTGAAAGGTAATGCGGATCAGGGGACTGGCATCCTTGCCAAACTCCCCAAGTAGCAAGCTCGTAAGCCAATTCTCGAAGCTATCCCGATTGGGCTTGTTGCCCCATGTTTTGTAATCGTTCTCCAAGCCCAAAACATTGCCGTCATCACCGACTCCCAGTAGCAACGTGCCGCCAGATTCAACATTCAAGAATCCAGCAGCAGTTTTCACCACGATCTGTTCGATGATTTTGCTAACCGTGTTTTGCTTCAAATCCCATCGGGCCGAGGACTTGAATTCGAGATTCGCACTCTCGCCTCCAACTATAAGAGCCCTGACTTGCTGATCTGCGGACTTCGGCGCGAAAAGTTTGTAGGCCGCGAACGCCGCGTCTTTGACTGAATTGGCAACGAGAGGGAACGTCGTCAGCGTGTAGGCAAATTCTTCTTCGCTCAGGCCATACAGATGAGCGACTAGACCGTCCAGTTCAGCCCGCAAGCGTCCACGTTCTTTATCATCGGTTAACCCGTCTTGCGATCCTCTAAGTCCGACTTCCTTGGCTAAATCATCAAAGTCCGGTGAAACACACACCAGTTTTCCCGCATGCTTCACGATGCCCTTGAACGTCTTATCAGTCTGCGGCAGACGGGGTATTGGAAGCTGATAGAGGTAGAACAGGTTCAGGTTCGTCGTCATGCGTGAACGCAGAATGTAATCCACAACAAAGCTGTTCATCACGCTGACTAAGAACAGCAACTCCGAACTCGACAACGCCAGTTCGTTGTATCGGTCGGGCATGTTGCGGAACGGGAAATGCACGGTCAATGAATTACCAGCAAACGAATTCGGCGGAATGATCGTCGTGATTAGCGTTCGCTCGTTGGTATTGGAAGCAATTTTGCGGATGGCGATTCTGTAGGATGCGTAATCCGGTTTCAGGTCATGGGGTACATTGTTCAGCCCAATTCGCTTGGCACGCTTTTCCAAGAATGAAGCGCGTAGCTCTCGCTCGCTCACCCAGTAACGAGGCTTTTCATAGGCACTCTCGAAATGCCAGATCATTCCGCCTTCAAAGAGTGGATACTGTGTCTTCGATGTCTTGAAATATTTGGCGGACCTCGTCATGTTGAGTTCTTCGCCGTATAGCTCGATGCCCCACCCGTGAGCCGTGCCATCCGCTAGAAAGGGGAATGCTTGCAATTTGCTCCCAATGATAACGTCGGTTTCAGACCTAAATTCAGGGATCGACAGCGAGTCAGGAGACAATTTCCTGATTAAATCAACTGACATGTTGACAGCACCACGTTGGGGAAAGGCTTGAAGCTCCTCTACATCGTGTCGCATGAATGCAGCCGGGAAATGTTCGGTGTTCATCCCTTTCTGGAACGTCAGGACGACAAACTTAAAGCGGCTATCAACGTTCTCAAAGATCATCTTGCGGTTTTCGAAACCAAATAAGCCAGTCATGAGAGTCTCAGAGAACAGCAACTCCCGAAGTTGTTTTGTTCCGAGATCAGTATAGATGCCACTTGGAATTACGATTCCGGCCAGTCCCCCTTTGCGAAGCAAATTGAAGCACTGCTCCGTAAAAAGACCGTAGAGATTGGGCTTGTTCCCGACTGCTTTGCCGTCCAACTTTGATGTTTGATTCTTAAACTGCTGGGCAAGCTTGAACCAACTCCACTGATGGGGAAATTGACTAGCGTAGTCGAGCCAATCCTGACACAGGTCGTTGTCCTTCATTAACCTGACACGCTGTTCTTCCCAATCCTCGATTCGCAGAGCCTTTTTCTTGATTGTCGAGGCGTAATGTTGGAAAAATTCTTTCTCGTTGGTTTGGAATACCTCCCAAGGCGGGTTCGTAATAATTGCGTCAAAGCCACCGCGTTCATTGAGCACTTTGTCGAACTCGTAGCCCCAGTAAAATGGCTGGAGTCTTTCAATATCGACTGCGGTCAGATTTCTTTTCTGGGGTTTTCCTTCCTCTCCGCTCTTTTGATCCCATGTCGCCTGTTCATACTTGATGCCCAGTGTTTTGAATTCGGATAGCAGGATGTCGTTAAGCGTTGCCAGTGCTTCATCCTTCTTTTCTTGGATGTCATTTCGCAAGGCTGTTAGGTCTTGCGCGTAGGTCGAAGCGTGGCGGTAAATGTCAATGAGCCGATTCTTCTCTGCCAGAATGTCTGGGTAGCTTCGCTGAAAGAAATGGCCTTGCGCAGTCCGTTTCTCGAAGTCGGCATCATTGACACGCATCAATCCAATAAGAGAATTGCCAGCCAGAATGTTGAAATCGATGTTCGGCAGTGGCTCCAGTTGATCGGCAGTCTCGGCGGATGCTACGAGAGCCAAAAAAAGACGGAGTCGCGCAATCTCCGCACCTTCGTCCATGATGTCCACGCCGTAAAGATTGTCTGTAATGATGGTCTTTTTAATAAAGTAGCTGAGACTTTTGTGCGCTCGCTCGACTTGACTGAGCCACTCGGTGAGATTTGTGTCAGCTAAGAACTTGATTTTCCCGATCACCGCTGCATAGACGTTGATGAGGGTTTTCATCGCAGCGACAAGAAATGCCCCAGAGCCGCACGCGGGGTCTAAGAGACTGATCTGTGGGAGGACGGTGAAAAGCAGTTGCCGACAGCTACCTGAGTCAAGATTCATCAGGAGTTCCGCGATGGTGTGATAATCGCGAATCGGAACACCCTTGATCGGATGTTTCTTCTCGACCTCAGGTGTGTTAATCGCATCCAAGATCAGGCGGTGAATTGTTCTTTCACTCAAATATTCTGTGATCTCAGGGCGTGTGTAATACGCGCCGAATGCTTTTTGGTTGATGTACTTTTCAAAGATGTAACCCAAGATGTCGGGGCTGATCTCGTTGTCCTGACCACCGGGGGTGTCATTTAGGTTCCACGAGTAACGCTGAAACAGAGAAAACAGGTTGTCGAAAGCCTTATCAGGAATGCTGATCTTGGCGTTTTCCTGCTCGACTTTGTGGGGGAGGAACAACCCACCATTTAGATACTTGATCTGTCCCAACATCTTGTTTACTTCTGAAGAGCGTTGATCCTCCGGCTTGGCGAAACCCTCGAAAAACAGGAGCTTGAGAAACTTGCTATAGAAAATATCGCTGTCGTCCTGCTTGCTGAGCGCAAGCTTGTGTTGCAGATAATTGAGGTCTCCCTTATCCAAGAAACCTTTGCGTTGCAGGAAATAGATGAACATCAGGCGGTTTAGTAATACAGAGGCGTACCAACGCCGCTGGTGATCGTTGGCAATGCCACGTATCAATTCTAGAAACGCAACGCGCTGCTCTTGGAACTCGCCATAAAATTGTCTTGTGACACGTTCGACATCCAAGGCTTCGCGAAGCCGATTAGCGACTTCTAGCACCGACACATTCCCGTTCTCGTCGAATTCTCCGAGTTCGAAGACAATGCCGCTGAGCTTGCCTAAGAAGAGGTCACCCGGCTGTCCCTTGATGTAGAAATGATCGCGGGGATACTTTTTGCTGCCTTCGCGTTTAACCCAATACCAGACGCTTTGTGTGCGTCCTTTATCAACAAAGATGAGCAGGTTTTCGTGGTGGATGGCTGAAATCTCTTTATGTATCGCGGCCCGCGTTTTGGCATCTGGGATTGCGCCCGCTTGTGCCGTCAACTCGAAAACCACAACTCCTGCCAGTTGGGAAATCTGGCGTCGAGTGAAGACGGCACCCTCTACCTCCATGTCAATGGGAACGTTTGTCGAGGGCTGCGACCATCCAAGTTCTTCGACGAAGAGGCGATGAAAATCGAAATCTTTCAGGCGCTCACGGGTTCTCGTGAAATCAATTGACATGCGCTCCATCTACCTCTACTTGGCAGAAAGGCCTAACGAACAAATGATTTGTGGCTCCTGCGATTCAACCTCTTCTTCAATGCGACACAGGCGGGCCTCACCGCGCAGTGCAACCACTAGGTCGGCAAGCTGTTGATCGCTGATCCCCGAGCGCAACTGGCGGTTCAGCGTGTCAGCCGCACTTTGTTGTAGGGGATAGCGATAGATTTCGTCGATTGCTTTTGCCAGTTCCTGTGTTGCAAAGAGAGTGCCTTGAATATGTGTCGCGTAGGTCTTGAGGCGTTCGTAAACTCGAAAACGCGCTCCCGAAGGCCGTCCCAACTGACCGCCGATGGACTTCTCTTCCTGAACCATGTGGCGTACTCCTGCCTCCACGAGCTCATGATGTTTCTCTTGGCGAGGCAGGGCTGGAGTATCAGGAGCGCACTCCGCGGCCTTCAAGATGGCGAGCTGCGATTGCGTAACATTCTTTCCGTCGCCGTCGATCCAAGCAAGCGAGTCATTCCCGTCCGCTGTCCGCATGTAAACCAGCACGCCCGTCGGCTGCTCTGACGCTGGACTGTGCGGCTTGGTCGAATAAACGACGTTCGGCAGGTCGGCGATCTGCTTTTGGAGCCTTGGGTTCTTGTCTAGAGCGTTCTTCCAAATCTGGTAGGCGTATGACGCCAGATCGACCTCGGTGTCCGTCTCCTCCAAAATGCCTGAGTTTTCGTTGTACAAATCGATGATGGGCTGATCATTAGTGTCATCTTCGAAGAACGACTCGTCGCTCCCGACAACCTCGGCATTTTCTCTAAGGCGTTGGCGAACTCGCCGTCGAAGCTTGATGATCCGCTCCACGCCATCCGCAGGCATGAATGAATTGCAGTAAATCGTGTCAGACTTTTGCCCGATGCGATCCACACGCCCAGCCCGTTGAATCAATCGGATGATCGCCCACGGCAAATCGTAGTTCACGATCACGTGGCAATCCTGAAGGTTTTGGCCTTCACTGAGGACATCGGTTGCGATCAAAATACGCAACTCGTGTTCAGGCTTTACGACATCTCTTTTCTTGTTGCTTTCGGGGCTAAAGCACCATGCAATCGCGGTGGGGTTCTCGTCGTCACCCGTGACGCCTTCGAGACGTCTGAGGCCACGCCGCTTTAGCTGCTCCGCTAAGTAGTTGGCAGTGTCAGCAAATTGTGTGAATACGAGAACTTTTTGGCCGCTGTATTTCTTAGCGAGGAGTTTTTCCAAAGCATTGAGTTTCGCGTCCTTGGTGGCATCCCAAGCCCCGCATTTATTGATTACCTTGATCAGGGCATGGGTATCGTTGAGAAGGTCTTGCCGAACAGCGTCCACAAACAGAGTCGGGGACAACCACTTGAATCTCTTCTTCAGCTCCGTTGAATATCTTTCGTAGATTTCCTTCGCTCGTTTACGAAAGTCTTTCTCGTCGCGCAGGAATGCCCCCGCGTTTCCAGTCGTATCTTTGCTGTTGTCTTGATCATCTTCAACTTCTGTAAGCAGGTCATCGAGGTCTTGGTCTCCAACCTTCGCATCGAGAAGTTCAGCGCCTTGCGTGCCGATGGGCAAGGGCAAGCCGCTCTCAAGCGCGTGGAGATACACAAAGTTCCGCAAGACGTGGCGCTCAAGTGATTGAATGAATGCGGGGCCGCCGCTTTCGAGCCGTTTGAACAGGTTCGTGCGGCAAAAACCCATCAACCGTTTGCCAGCGCGTGAAAGTTTTGCAAGTTCTTTAGCTTCAGTTTCCGTCGGCGGGTGGTGTGGGGTAGGAGCTATGTAATTCCCGAGGCCATATCGAGGCAGAGTCAGACCATTGATGGCATTCACCACCTCGTTGGAATACAACCGAGCATACGGGTCGTTTGGGTCTTTTTCGTTGAATTCAAACTTGACCGTCTTTGGGATTCGGTCAGGGAAATAGAACCGCTCGCCACTATCAAACGTGAGGTACTTCCGACCAGTTTTCTCATCCGGTTTCGCGTAGTTCTCCTTGATGAACCCACGTGTTCTGCGGACGAGATAAAGCCTCATCAACTCGCGCCAATCGTCAGCATATTGGCTCTTTTCAAAAGCTGAGAGAGATCGAACTGGCGATTGATGCCGACGGATGAACTCAGTTTCTCCAATCTCCTTCAAGTACCGTTCTGGTCTGATTCCGAGGTCTTGATCTCCAGCGACAAACAACTGCAACTGAGAGGAAAGGTCGATGTAGGACTTGTTGTACGGGGTGGCAGACAGAAGAATGCACTTGCTGGTGTTCTTCTCGATGTAATCGTGAATGACCTTGTATCTCTTGCCCTCACGATTGCGGAGATTGTGGCTCTCGTCGATCAGCACGACTCGATAGCGCGGCAGATTTGGCAGGTCTCTCATCGTTGTGCTTAGCGGAATGATCTTCGCTGCCATGCGGTACTGATGGATGTAGTCCTCCCACATAGGCACCAGATTCTTCGGGCAGATGATCAGTGTCTCAGTTCCATGATCGTCCTGAAAAATTCGGGCCAAAGCCACCGACATAAGCGTCTTGCCCAGCCCAACAACGTCGCCGATCACGACCCCGCCACGCTTGTTCAAATATTGGGCGGCGATTTTCACCGCTGCCGTTTGAAACGCGAGCAGCTTGTTGCCGAAGTCCCGAGGGACATGGAACTCGGAAAGTCCAGCCCTCGCCTCTTGGGAAAGGTGATACGCCATTTTCAAATAGATGTGATAGGGCGGCAATACCTCTTCACGAGCCCAGCATGTATCGAGGATTTCGATTAGTTCGTTTGTGATGTCCATGCACCACTGATCGCCCCAACGGTCCTCGAACCACTTTTGGAGCTTTTGGCAGGCGTCCTGATCGAGCACATCGACGTTCAACTCCCCTTGCTTCGACAATCCGGGAAATGTGAGATTGCTGCTCCCCAGAAATCCAGTCGCAGGATTGTTCGGGTCTACGCGATGAATGAGGTACAACTTCGCGTGCAAGCGATACCGCAAGAACAGCTTAACGACTAGCTTCTTGGACTTGAGTTGAGCACTGAGCCGCCGAAGCCCAGCTTCGTCCGCATTGTTCGGTGCGCCGAGCACCAACTGTGATCTGAATTCCTCTGCTGCCCGCTTCTTCAGTCGCAATGCGGTCTGGGCATCAAGTCCATCGGGGGCGCTAACGAGGCTGAATGCCTCCCGAAGCTCTTCCTGAGGCAAGGTTGACATCCCAACAATTAAGCGACAGCAATCCCCATCTCCACCCGGCCATGCCTCAACAAACTGATCGACCAGCTTCCAACCCCTGAGATTGAAATACCCAACGCAAAAGTCGGCCCGATGGGAAATCTTGAGAGTGTCCGTCAGGGCGGGATGCAAGGGGAGATCGATATTGTCGAAGATTCTGGGCACAGTAAGCTGTCGGAACTCAAAAACTTACCATTATCGCTGGCTCTTTGGTATCCCCAAGTCAGGTTACAGGCTGTTCCACGTGTCAGGTTGTCAGTCTAAGAACTCGCTGCCGATGCTTGCGCTGTGCGCGACCAAATCTTCCTCGCTACTTCAAACAAAGTCGCAGAACGCTTTTCGATGCCGTTTTCATTCCAGACCTGAACATCTAGGAAAGGTCGATTGAGGTTGATTATGGTGTGCTTTAGCATTTCGTCGCGCTTCTTAAGCCACGGGCCGTTCGACACGGCTGGATTGAGTTCTTTCGTCAACAGCGTAAGATTCCCGACACGATGGATGAGTTCATTTCGACGTTCTGCGGATTTCTCAACCGACTCAGGCGTGCTTTGTTCCAACACAATCGCCAGTGCTTTTCCCAAGAGACGGGCATCAGGTGCTCGATTGTGAGCTTCCGCTCCATCTGCACCTTCTCAGTCTTGCCACCGCCGTAGCTCGCCAACTCCAGCGCCTCTATGAGAAATTGGAAGTAGCAACGGGAACGCTTGAGAGGAACGCAAATTCTTTGGGCTCTTGCGGTGGTGGTTGCTTGTGTTTGGGGGGTGGCTTCGACGGCTATTAGTTCGGAATCGCTGCCTTCACTATATTTGAATAAGCGCTTTCCTCGCCTTGGGCGTTTACCGCACTTGCGACGTAATAGTAGGTCGTTCCGGCCACAACCGTGTTGTCCGTATAGTTGGTGGAGGCTTCCAAGGCGGTATTGATGATCTCGTATGGGCCTCCGGAGGATGTGCCGCGGAACACGTTGTATCCCACTGGGGTCCCGCCCGCCGCCTTCCAAGAAAGAGAGACATAATGGGAAGTACTCTGAGCTACACCTGTACCGGTCAACTGCTCGACGGTGGGCGAGCCTGTTGCATTACTGGTGAACCCGGCTTTGCCGGAGGCGGCGCCGGAGGCGTTCGGCGTGAATTTAATCGTGACGGCGACGTTCTTCCCAGCCGCAATGGTTGCGGGCAGACTCAGCCCGGACAGGACAAATTCCGAACTCGTCGACGCGTCCGACGAGATGGTTACGGCAGCGCTCGAGGCAGTGAGCGTAGCCTGCAGGCTGGCGCTCGACCCCACTGTGACATTACCGAAACTGAGGGTTGCAGGGCTGACCCCAAGCTTCGGGGTCGCGACGGCGACGCCGGTACCCTCGACATCAATCGTAAGTGGGGAATTCTCGGCAGTACTCACCACCGTAATGACGCCGGTAGTGTGCCCCTTAGCAGTCGGCGTGAAAATAGCGGGCAACTCGACGCTGGCACCGGGCAGGATTTTCACTGGCACACGGAATGTGCCGAATGAAAACGCGCTCCCTTGTTTCGACTTGGAAGTGATACGCAACGCTTCGCTCCCAGTATTCGAGAGTTGGATGGAGTAGGAAGCGGAACTGCCAATCTGTACGGCACCGAAGGCATGACTGCAAGGCTTACAGTGAAGTTCCTGTGCCGAGGCGGACGCGGGCGCAAGGCAAAATAGAAACCATGCGACTATGAGTAGGATTAGGGCGAGAGGGGAGGATCGCATGGATCAATCTTCACGACTCGCTCAGTTTGGAGGCAAACTCGGAAGTGCATTCGGAAACTCGGAAGTGCATTCGGCGAATTACTTGTACTGTCGAATACCTAGCAATCCGGGCACCAGTCACTCAGCACACGGAGCCATCAATTACAATTCCTTGCCGAGGGGGATTCATGGCAAATCTAGCGGGACTGTCGTCCTTTGTGTCGAAGTTGAGGGCGGTGAGAACGAATCTGGTGAATGAGCTTCGTCATGTTGATGCCGCTCTTTCCGTTCTTGGCAAGTTCGGCGGCGGGCGTAATTCCACCAGACCGAAGAGTGGGGTTTCAGCCTTGGCTCGCAGGCGGATGAGCCTCGCGCAGAAAGCGCGATGGGCAAAAGCGAAAGGTCGAGCGCCGAAACCAAAGCGCACAATATCAGCAGCAGGCAGAAAGCGAATCGCGGCGGCACAGCGGGCAAGGTGGGCGAAGGTGAGGGCGGGGAAGAAGGCTGGCTAGAGCCGGACACTGGCTTAAGGTTTGACCTGAGGAGACCATTCC
>OBLU010005498.1_pt1 | contig 11355 bp, 8 predicted proteins | sample 1518681 | NCBI WGS metagenome assembly OBLU01 (sample SAMEA3539304, study PRJEB22396) | soil metagenome | biome: tundra; feature: field; material: soil | place: USA | collected 2010-05 | depth 0.15 m
ACGGCGGCGGCTCGCTGGAGGAGGCCGTCAGGCTGACCGGGTTGTTTATCAAGACTGGTCCGGTGGTGCAGGTCCGCGACGAGAGCGGCACCGTGCAGAAGCTCGAGGACACCGACCCGTCGGTGCTCTACGACGGGCCGCTGGTCGTGTTGGCCAGCCGCTACAGCGCATCGGCGTCGGAGATCGTGGCGGGGGCGTTGCAGGACTACGGCCGCGCGTTGGTCGTGGGCGATTCCTCGACCCATGGCAAAGGCACGGTCCAGAGCGTCAACCAGCTAAAGCCTTATATCCACTACACGGACGCGACGGGGACCAACGATCCCGGCGCCTTGAAGCTGACCATTAAGAAGTTCTTCCGCCCAAGCGGCACGACCACGCAATTGAAGGGGGTCATTCCGGACATTGTGCTGCCCTCAGTGGCCAATGAATCAAAGGACATTGGCGAAAGCGCCCTCGAGAACCCGTTGCCGGGAGACCCTATCGCCAGTGCGAAATACGACCACTTCAACCTCGTCGAACCGTACTTGCCGGAGCTGCGCAAACGCTCATCAGAGCGTGTCGCCGCGGATCGGGAATACTCCTTCGTGCGCGAGGACATTGAGCAGTTCAAGAAACATCAGGCGGACAAGACGGTTTCGTTGAATGAGAAGCAGCGGCTCAAGGAACAGGAGGAGGCCGAGGCCCGCCAGAAGGCGCGCGACAAGGAACGGCTGGCTCACCCGGAGCCGCCGGAGAAGGTCTATGAACTGACGCTCAAACTGGCGGCTCAACCAGGCCTGCCGCCGCCGGTGACCAAGACCAATATCGCGACGGCAAAACTCTCCGCACATGCTGGGTCGAGTGGCCTCACCGCTAGCGCGGGTTCCACGGCTGCGGTGGCCGGTGACGATGGTCTCGACGAAGCGGAAGCGGAGAAACCGGCCGCGCCGGACGAGCCGTTGGTGGAGGCAGAGCATATCCTGGTTGATTACCTTTCTGTGGTGCCGAAGGGAAATCTGGTAACTGCCGGCCATTAATTGGCTCAAGCGTTCCCAGTCGCGCGAGAAGTGTGAGATTCCCTCGCGACGAAACCATTGCCAAACCCGTAACGTCTGGACTACCCTGTGAACCATGAAATGGTTTGCAGTCAGCGTTGCCCTGCTCCTGGCTTTGTCGGGCGCGCGGGCGGAAGGGCCGGATGACCAGTATGTTCAGATCTACAATCTCATCCAGGAGGCTGACAAGCTGAACAGCGGTGACCAGCCCGCCGAAGCCCTGCCAAAGTATCTTGAGGCCCAGGCTGCCTTGCAAAAGTTCCAAAAGGGTTACCCGGATTGGAACGCCAAGGTAATTAGCTTCCGGTTGAATTATGTCGCCGCAAAGATTGCGGCGGTAACCCCCCATGTTCCCGCGCCCGTCGCGCCTCCTCCAGCCAGCACCGGCGCAAATCCCGCTGCGTCCCCGAGCGCCGCCCCGGTCCAGCCCATGCCGCCCAGCGACTGGCAGGCTCAAATCAACACCTTAAAGGATCAGGTGAGCCAAATGCAGGCAGACAAGACCGTCCTCGAGGCGAAGCTCAAAGAGGCGCTGGCGGTTCAGCCCGCCGCCCTGGACCCGCGTGAGCTGGCTCGGGCCGAGGACAAGATCCGCGGGCTGCAGAAAGAGAATGATCTGCTCAAGGTCACCCTGGCTCAGGAGAAGGCCAAACCCCTGCCGGATGCCAGCACAAAGGTTCTTGACGAGACGCGCCAAGCCCTGGCGGAGGCCAATCGCAAACTGGAAGAGCAAACCAAGACAGCGAATGCCTTGGCGCTCGAAAAGACAGCCCTCCAAAACAAGCTGAACAATTTGGCTCCCAGCTCCTCCAACGCCGCCGATCTGGAAGCGGCGAAAAAGGCGATCGAGGACGCTAACCGCAAGCTCGCGGACCAATCCAAGCTCGCTTCCGGGTTGGCGAACGAGAAGGAAGCCCTGCAAAGCCGCTTGAAGACCTTGAACGCGGATGCCGAAGCCGCCGCCGCCCTGCGCGCAGAAAACCAACTGCTCAAGAAACAGGTGGCCGACTTGCAGGCCGCTCCGCCGCCGACCACGAAGGCGGCAGAGGCAAGCCGCCAGTTGGCCGAGGCGCAGGCACAGATCGCCTCGTTGCAGTCCGACAAAGAAATGCTCCAGCTTAGCAAAACTGCTTTGGAGAACCGGGTGAAGCAATTGTCCGCCCCGCCGGTGACCCAAGCCGCTTCCCCGGCTCCGGCCAAGAACACCGACGCGGCCCGCATCAAGCAACTGGAGCGGGAGCGGGATGATCTGCAAAAGCAGCTCGCCGCCGCCAACAAGGAGCTTTACAGCCGCAAGGGCAAGGCAGCGGCTGCCCGCAGGGCGGAAATCGAAAGTCAACTGGCCACATTGCGCAGCCGGCTGGAGGTGCTCGAGGCGCGGCAAGTGCCTTATACCGCGGAGGAATTGGCCCTGTTCAAGCAGCCGGAAACCAAATTCGCCCAGGCTGACGGCAAGGATAGCCGGAGATCGGTCAAGGAGCTGCCCCCCGGAACCGTGGCGCTCGTCGCGGAGGCACACCGATACTACGCGAATAAGCAGCTCGACAAAGCCGAGGAAGAATACCTGCAAGTGCTGCAGCAGGACAAAACGAATGTCACCACCCTGGCCAACCTGGCCGCAATTGAGCTCGATCTCGGCCACCTCGAAACCGCGGAGATTAACATCAAGCAGGCGGTCGCCCTTGCGCCCGAAGACCCCTACAGCTTCTTCGTCCTGGGCCGCTTGAGGTTTAGCCAGAGGAAATACGACGAGGCAATCGACGCGTTTAGCCGTGCGTCGAAGCTCGACCCCCAGGATGCCCAGGCTCAGAACTTCCTTGGCCTCGCTCTCAGCGAAAAGGGTCTGCGCGGGCCGGCTGAGACAGCCCTGCGCAAAGCCATTCAGATCGACCCTGGCTGTGCTGACGCGCACAATAACCTGGCGGTCGTTTACATCACCCAGCAGCCGCCCTTGGTGGAGCTGGCCCGCTGGCATTACCAAAAAGCCCTCGCCGCGGGACATCCGCGCAACCCGGAGCTGGAGAAAATGCTCGACGCCCAGAAACCCGCCGGCAGCGGCCAATGAGCGCAGAATGCCCTGCGGACGCTAGACTTTAGACTGCCAGTCAAATGAGAAGCAGAATAGATCAGTTGGATGTTATGCCAAACGAATCAAGCTCCCTCAAAGCCGAAGTTAAGGCATTTTGGAACCGCCGGAGCTGCGATACGCACCACACCCAATCGCAGAAATTCACTCGCGAGTACTTCGAGCAAATCGAAGAATGGCGCTACACCGACCAGCCTTTCATCCACTCTTTTGCGCAGTTCACTCGGTATCGTGGGAAACGGGTCTTGGAAGTGGGCTTTGGGGCTGGCACCGATTTCATTCAATGGCTTCGTGCCGGAGCTTTGGTCTCTGGAGTTGATTTGACCGAAGAAGCCCTGGCCAATTTGACGCATCGCATCCAGGAGTACGCGCTGCCCGAAGCAGAAAGCCTCAAGGTGGCGGATGCGGAAAACCTCCCCTTCCCATCCAACAGCTTTGACCTTGGTTATTCCTGGGGTGTGCTCCACCACACACCGGACACAGAGAAGGCGCTGGCGGAATTGGTGCGCGTGGTCAGGCCGGGCGGGGAAATCAAAATCATGCTCTACAACCGGCATTCGCTCGTTGCTTACAAATGCTGGCTCAAGCATGCCCTGCTTAAAGGCCGTCCGTGGAAGAGTTTACGGTGGGCTGTTTGGAACCATATCGAAAGTCTTGGCACCAAGGCCTATACCGAGAGGGAGGTTGAGAAGATGCTAGCCCCGCTGGGTGTTACTTCTATTCGCATGACAACCTTTGTCACTTCCGCAGACCGGATCGCGCGCAAGTCCTTGCCCCTGCGAATCAGCAACGGGCTCATCAGCGCTGTGACAGCCCTTTCCGGAAGTCGGCTCGGCTGGTTTCGCGCTATCGCCGCCCGGAAAGCGTGAACGCGCCTTCTTAGCCCAGGATGCCGCCGATTTGGGGCGGGCCCGGAGGGGCGGTGAGCCGGTTAAGCACCGAGGGGCCGCCGGACGCTGGGGTGAAGCTTAAACCGGTTGAAGACGATGTTAGGCCGGGGCACAACCACCGGTTTCGCCACGCCTCCGTTGAGGCTGATGCTCAAACCAAGCAGCCCCGTGAACATGGGCAAATCCGCATGCAACCCGCCAAAGACAGTGAAGAAGAAAACGACTTTCACGACAAAATAAACAAACAGGAAAGAGTTGATATTATGGTAATCAGGATCACCGAACTGGTAATTCTGATAAAGCGCGCGAATGCCCGCGGCCATCAGCCAGACAAATGCGATCGAGCCGAAAATCCCGAACGTCAGAATGACGGTCAAGGGGCCATTGTGATAATCGCCCACCAGTTCAGTGCCTTCGATGTCACCACTCTTCCCTATCAGCGCTTGTTCGGTAGCGCTGAAAGCGTAGCCCTTGCCGACCAGGAGATACCGCGGGATCTGCGGCACGACCTCCCGCCATATTATGAGACGCCACTCGCTCGAGGCCTCTGCATTCGCTTTCACCACGGGATCGAGATGGACGAACGGCAAGACCGCCATCGAACGCTGAAAATTCAATGGCAGCCGCGCGGCGAAGAGGAGCGCCAAGCCTCCGCCCGCCAGCGACACCAGAATCACCGGCAGCAGCAGCCGGGTATGGTGCAGCCGCTCCATATAAAAAAGCGCCGCGAGCGTCATCAAACACAACACCAGCGCTGTCCGGAAGCCGCCAGACAAGGTGAGCAGCACAATAAGGCAAAACGTCCCGAACCGCCAGGGCTTCGTCGTATCCAGGACCCCACGGAGGCCATAGCGGGTCAGAATCGCGCAAAAGCACCCAAGGCCCAAAGAGGCCAGACCGACCGAACGCGAGATGAGGCTCGTGCTCCCGACTACGCTATTCTGATTCGTGAAGGCGTCCACGCTGGTCACAGGAAATAATACGAACAGAAAATTCAGGGATGGACTCACCACCCCCGGCATATCCGCTATGGCCACTGTGGCGGCTCCCAGGAAGAACAGCGTAACGTAGAGGTGGACCCGCTTCGGAGGAATCCGGCGGTTGATCATCGCGAAATACCCCAGGACTGCCGCCATGATTACAAGGTATCTCTTGCCGCCGTTGGTGTCCCCGCCCATAACTCGCATTCCAAAACCGCCGGTTAGCCGCGCCGTGATCAGGACCACGGCGACGAGAAAAAGCAATGGTCGCGCCACCGAGGGGGCGTGCAGAAATACCAGCCTTCGATTGAGCGTGTATTGAAGTATCGAGATGGTAAAACTGACTGCGGCCAATCCCATCCAGAGCGACGGCTTGCCCGGCAAAAAGAACAGCATGGCGGTGGTGTTCCAGGAGGCGATCAGCCAGGCATGGTGCCAGCGCAACAACAGCGGGATGGTCAGCACGAAGAGGGTGATCGCCACCACGATGAGAGTGGTGGGACCTTCAAACGGAGTCGCCAGCAGGTAGCCCAGGAACACCGCCAGCGGCAGGCACATCCCATAGATGAGGAGCGACCGGAAAACTGCGGATGCGTTAGACATTAATCAGCCGAGCCCGTTGCGCGCTACGCCTTAATATATTCTGTATTCAACCCTACGCCAGCGGCGGGCTGCGCCGCCTTCGCGACGGATACCTGTGCGCCATTCAGTGCCACGCTCAAGCCCAGCAGTCCCACAAAGTACGACATGTCTGAATGCAGACCGCCGAAGACGCTAAAAAAGAAAAAGGCCCGGCCCGCGAAGGATGCCAGCAGCAGCGCGTTCAGATTCTGGAGGGTCGGATCACCGAACTTCCAATTCCGATACAACACCCGCAGGGCCGCAGTGAGGAACCAGACGAAGGCAACCATTCCATAAAGGCCGAAAGGCATCAGGATTGAAAGCGGGCCATTGTGATAATCGCCGGTCAGCTTCGTGCCCGAGAGCGTATCGAGGGGGTCCGCCATTTCCACCCCGGTGGAAAAATCGCCGGCATCGATGCCCCAGCCTTGCCCCCGGAGCAGGCACTTGGATACTGCTGGGAGCAATTCCTTCCACATTTGCAAGCGCCACTCCGATGTGGACTCGGCGCTAAATCTCGCCTTATAATCAAACTTGCCGGGCAGGAAAGTCAGTGCGCGTTGCACTGCCAGCGGCAGCTTGTCCGCCTGGGGCAGCACGACCGCGCCGCCCAGAAGAGCAAAACCCAGCAATGCCGTTGCGTAGCGCGTCCGATGCAGCCCCTCCAAATAAAACATCCCAGCGAACGTGAGGCCGCTCAGCAGCACAAAGGATCGGAATCCTGACAGCAAACCCATGCCCAACGCCAGGAACAGCAATAGCAACCGCCACGGTCGCGTCAAGTCCAGCAGCCCGCGCACGCCAAAGCGCGCCAGCAGGAAGCAATAAAAGGCCGGCGCAATGAAGAGGAACTCGCCGATGCGCCGCACACCTTCGGCCCGCAAGGGATCCGCGAGATCGGCATCACGCACCGCGCTGCCGGCTGAAACAAACCACGACAAGAATGCCAGCTTCGGACCGCCGATGGCAGCAAGATCGCCCAGGGCATAGCTCAGTGCGGAAAGGAAGAACAGGGCCGTATAGAACCCGGCCTGATGCGGCGGAATCCGCCGGCTGGTGAACGCAAAATAGCCGGCGACTGCCGACAGGAAGCAGAAGTATTTCTTTCCGCCGTACTGACTGCTGCCCAGCATCCGAACGCCAAAGCCGCCGGTCAGCAGCCCGGTCGCCACCACCACGCCAGCCAGGACCAACAACGACGTGGTGACGGAGGGCTCGATAACGAAGCGGGCGTCGGGGCTGACCGCACGGCTGAGCACGGCAAACAGCAGAGCGATGAAAGCCATGACGGACCATAAGGCGAGACCGCCTGGCAGAAAGAGCGCGCAGAACGCCGAATTCCAGAAAAACACCAACAGCGGATAATACCATTTCATCAACAGCGGGATGGAGATCACCACCAAAACAAAGACCACCACCGCCATGCTCCCGAGTTCCATCGGCTCCGCCACAAAATATCCCAGCAACACGGCCAGGGGCAGCGACAACCCCATGATCAGATGGGTCTTCGGTATGTTGATCGCATTTGCCATTTCGCAGAATAAGCAGACCAAAGATCGTCCCTCCCGGCAATCTTTTTTTAGCTTCTCTTCACCTGCGTGGCGTCAATGAGCCTGCGGCGCGCCAAAACGCAAATTCTTATCGATCAGTGGAGGTGAAAGAGATTGCGGCTGACGATATTCCTTTGCCCTTTCATTTCAGATCATCCAGCGAGAACCCGCGGTTCTGGAGGTGCTTGAGAATCGGGGCGAGATTAAGCCGCGCCGGATTCCGTTCCAGGAGGCCGACCGCAATGTAGGGTATGCCGGCGTCGATGAGCAGGTCTGGATAGTAAATGCTGTTGTCCATTCTTCGGCGCACTCGTGGTCCGAGCCTTCGGCGGACCGTCCAATTCTGCCACCAGCTCTGGCGGAGCGTCTCCCGGGGGAAGGCCGCCTCGCCGCAGAAACCCTCATCGCGGAGGAACTGGGTGAGTCCTAATTCGTAGGCGCAAATGATGGCACCCTTGGTTTGGTACGGGAGAACCGACTCGAAGAATCGACGGAACGACCGGCTCTGCAGGAGGCGGCGCTTGAACACCAGGAAACTGCTCTGAAGATGAGGGAGAAACGCCGCATTGGCGTTCAAACCCCAGAAGTCGCAGGGTCGTGAATCCATGCGCTCGAAAAGGGGCTCCAGCGGGACAAGCGGACCGATCAGGGCGGAGTTGGTAACCACAATCTCGTCCCATGACTCGGGCTCGGTATCCGCCAGGGCCGCGGACCACTGCCCAAAGTCGAAGCCTCGATTCTCTCGGAGAACCACTCCCGACGCCCAGGGGCGCACCTTGTCCACCTCGGATGCCGGCAACGGTGCGGTCGATGAAAAGCGGACCTCCCCTAACTCGCTCAGGGCGCGCAGATTCTTGAGCACATACGGCCGAACCCTGGCTTGGGCATCATAGTGGGCGTAGATCAGCAGGCGGTGCATAATGGAGGTGGTCACTGCGAGCCCAACTGCGCCGCTCCGCAGGCATGGCAGAGTTGGTCATTCGGTTGGCTGGCCCTATTTTTCATAGTCACGGCGGCCATTTTGCGGGCGGCCGATCCGAGATCAAGGTGAAAAGGGCAAAATATGGTCGCGACTTTAGCAGTCCTCAAAAATCTGGGGCCTTGACCGTTGCGTTTCTGAGTTGCCAGGCTGCTTCCGCTGGATGGTTGTTCGCTGGCAATTTCAGGCGATTCAGACGGTCGCGACCCTTGAGCGGTTGCAGAACGCGAAGGTTGTGTTGTCGCGCGGGTTTCACCTCCTCGACTGCGCCACCCGATTCCGCACCCGAGCCGCCCTTGACATTGGCCTGGGACGAAATACCGTCAACCGCATGAGCTCTGACAAGAATCAATTCGCTGCTAAGTCGGCAATTCACCAGGTCGGTCGATCGCCGTCTCGCCGCGGGAGGCTGTAAGGTATGCTCGATCCGATCTGTGCCGCCGTGGTTCTGAATTTTAACGGTCGTCACCTCCTGCAGGAGAACCTCTCGTCGGTCGTGTCGGCTGCACAGAAAGTTGAGGGTGGCTGTGATGTGATCGTGCTCGACAACGTGAGCAGGGACGGCAGCGTCGAGTTTCTGAAGGAAAACTACCCGGGAGTAAAAGTGGAGGTTGCCCCGAGCAACCGCATTTTCTTTTCTTACAACGAGTTTTGCCAGCGTATCCGGCACAAATACGTCGCGCTCCTCAATAATGACCTTCGTCTGCGTGATGACAGCTTGTCCGTCCTGTTGCCTCATTTCGCTGCGCCCGACGTATTTGCGGTTTCGGCGGTTCTGCTGGACGCGGAAGGCACGACGATCACTCGCCCCCGGACGGTTGCAGGAATGCATCGCGGCTTGTTCGGAGGCGCGCATATCCAAGTAAACGAGACGGCGCCGACCTTGGAGGCTGGCGGCTGCGCCGTGTATGACCGGGAGAAACTCATTGCCCTCGGTGGCTTTGACGATCTCTACTGGCCGTACTACTGGGAAGACATGGATCTCTCCTATGTGGCCTGGAAGCGAGGGTTCCGCATCCTCGTCGAGCCACGGAGCATCATGTACCACCGGCACCATGCCACCATCCCGAGCAACTCTCAGAACCAAACCGTGGACCAGCGCAATGCCCATCTATTCGTCTGGAAGAACATTACCGACCCCATCCTCATGGCCAACCACATTGCCTGGCTGGCCTTCCTGGTGCCCTGGCGAACGGTGCGAGGCAATTGGACCTATCTTCGTGCCGTGTGGGCCGCCTTCGGCAAATTCCCGCAGACCCTGAAGCGGCGCCGGGAAATGAAGCCGCTCTGGACCCGGACGGATGCGGAAGTCTGGGCGCTGAATCGCGGCAAAGGGCCATCCGCACCCCCCTCCCTAGCCGGAGGCCCAACCCAGCGGGAATTGGCGAACACGGGCTTGTTGTCAAAGTGAGGAACTCACTGCTCAGCAGTCTTCGGGTTTGGACTCGCGCCCAACCTGGCTGGTATTCCCCGCACGTCCTTGATGGCAATGAGACTGAAAGCCCGATGCGGTCTTCTTTGGATACGCAGGAGCCAAGCCAGCAATACATCGCAACTGGCCGCCCCGGGGAAATTGTACCGCAGCATCCCAGCATAGCCGCGAAATACCTTGGCGCCGATCGCGCCATGCACCGTGTACCCCAGCCCTTCGAAGTCGTGAGGGAACCAGCCCGAAAGGTGCCGCTGGAATACATTCCCGTACTCCGGCCCCTGCTCCAAAAAGCCGTTCGGAGTAAAAACAACAATGTACTTGGAGGTAAGGCGCTCGCAGCGCTCCAGCAATTCAAATCCCTGACGTTTGGGAAAATGCTCGATCACGTCCAAGAAAGTGACCAGGTCGAAAGGCCGCTCGCCTGCGCGCTCAAGGATTGTTTCCGGGCTGGTATTTAGGACGTCCGCCAGCACGTAATCATCATGTTGGTCTCGCCGGCGAGCCTCAGCAACCGCTCCTTCGAATGCGTCCAAGCCGACTGTGCGCAGCCCCGGGCGGAATTGAGTCAGGACCGACGAGGAGCCGCAACCGATGTCCAACGCCGTGCGACAGTCACCCTGCCCTACTATCCGCCCGACGTGATCCCCAATGCTGCGCAGGGAGATGAGACGACAAAGGATATTGTGTGCCCAACCGATCATACGCTTAACGGACGCACCCAAGCGGCCCCCTCAGTGTTCGCTGGGCAGGTCGGACCCGCAGGCTGGCTTGACCTATACCAGACCCGCAACCTGGACAATTGGTGCTCCAAGTCCGGGCACTTCAAGGTCGGGAGCAAACTTCGGTCAACCGTAGCTTTGGCCTCTGTCGGCCTGACGTTTACTGCGAGGCCCCAAGCCTGGCCGATGAGCCGGAGCACCTCGCACTTGGACATGGCCGGCCAGGTTCCTGCTTGAATCAGCGGCCCTTCGGCGCCGAGTCGGCCGTTCATCAAATCCCAGGCGGCCTCGGCCCAATCCAACGTGGTGATGCCATTCCATAGATGGTTGGTATAACCATTGACTTCGCCCGATTGCCGGAGAAGCCACCCCATTAAACCCCAGCCCCGGCCCAACTCCGGTCCAATGATGGACGTGCGGAGAACCCAGCATCGGCCGGGTTGGGCCACTGCTTCTCCCAGGGCCTTGGAGAGGCCGTAAACATCCTCGGCATCGCGCTCGTCACTGACAGCGTACCGGCCTCGACGCCCGGAGAAAACGCAATCGCTGCTGGCGTGGATCAGGCGTTGCTCAGGCCGCATCCGCGTGCTGAGGTGGAGGGGGAATAGGGAGTTGGCCAGGTAAAGCTCGTTCAGATCTTCTGTCTTTTGCTTGATACGGCCCAAGGCGTTGACAACCCATCTGCAGCCGGAATCCCGAACCGTCTCCACCAACGGGTCTCGCGCGGCACCCCCATAGCGCAACGACGACGTGGCCACCTCACAACCCTGCTGCTCCAGGAATCGGGCCACGACGTGGCCCAACATTCCCTGGTGGCCAAGCACAAACACTCTCATATATAGGATTCGACGTCGCCCATCGCATCCAGGAGCGCATGAATGTCCTCGGAACGCTCCAGCCTTCGCGTGTTGGCGGAAGTGTATTCCTCGCCGAGCGGCTTAGGCGTGAGCCGTTTCGGCACGCGATACTCGGGATGGATCGCATAGTAATCCGGCTGTTCCGTAAGCCGCTGCATCTCATACTCGTTGACGAGGACCTCGTGCAGCTTTTCGCCCGGGCGGATG
>OBLU010005504.1_pt1 | contig 11352 bp, 16 predicted proteins | sample 1518681 | NCBI WGS metagenome assembly OBLU01 (sample SAMEA3539304, study PRJEB22396) | soil metagenome | biome: tundra; feature: field; material: soil | place: USA | collected 2010-05 | depth 0.15 m
CGCCGGAGTGGTCCGGCATCGCGGACCGGCTGCGGCGCGCGGCGGCTTGATTTTATCGGGATTTCAGGGCGGCCAGGAAATTTCGCCCGCGACGGCGGGCTAATAATAAGTGTTCCGCGTGCGGCCAACCCGCAATTTCTTGAGGAAAAATGGTGCGCATAGCAGGACTTGAATGTGCAAACACGGTGTCCGTGTCGTTAAACGTAGTTGAACATGATTGAACGCTCATGCGTGTATTTATACGCGAAACACCTTGTAAATTCAAGCGTATTCGTTCAACTGCGTTCAACAATGTTCAGAAAAACCTGTGTCAAGGCGTGTCGGCGGCAATGGCTGTGTCGGGTTGTGTCACGCGCGGATTCTGTGTCAGGCTGTGTCAAACGCACGGCTGCATGATGCCGTCAAAAAACGCAAACAACGGCGGTTCGTGACCTGCGACGATTTGCGGTGGCAAACCGGCCTGACTTGACCCGTGCGCGCGTTTCCAGTCTTGAACGTGCAATCATGCGGTTTGCGAGTCCGATTCGTTGTAGCGAGTTTTAGCGCGAGCCGCCGTGCTGACGCCGCAGAAGCGCGCCTTGCACGCTCGGCCAGTCATACAGACAACGCCTGCCGATTTTGATAAAGGGCAAAATTCCTTTCGCTTTCCAATTGGAGAGGGTGCCACGGCTCACGGGCAACCGTGCGAGCAGTTGCTTTTCGTCAATGAAGCCAGCCTCGTCCGTCGGTGCTTGGTTTTGTTCGGCGCGGCTGCCAGTGTCCCGCACGCCCGCGTTGGCAGGCGGCACCGCGCTCAAATAATCCTTCCGTTCACCATTCATGCAACGGAGACTTTATGCGAACCAGCGACCGGGCTGGCGTGCCACACACACGGGATTTCAAGACCGGGTGACGAGTTGCCAAAATAGAAAGTGTCCCCTCAATCTGTCCAATCGCATCCGCCAAGCGGGCACATCGGTTTTCATCCAATCCGCGATGGACTGGCATTCGCGCGGGTGCAACCTACCGGTTTTGGAGAGGACACGCCTTACTCCTCGTCAAAACGATGTTTTTGCGTCCGCGAAACAGTCGCGGTGAAACCGCAACGTGTTCGGGAAAATGGCCGCGCCGATGTCCGCAGCCACGAGCAGTCCGTGTCCAGTCCGCGCCCGCAACCGTGTCCGCGCCGCGTCCAGTCCGCGACCTTGACCAGTCCGAAGCCGTGACCGCTGCCGCGCCCGCAGATTGTCCGTGTCCAGTCCGCGCAAATGGTCGCAAACCATCCGCAGCCACTCCGCATCCGCGTTAAAGCCGTGCGCGCGAATCAGAGGCCAATTGTATGTCGCCGGTCGGCGCGTCAATGTATTGCTCGCCTCATCCGGCTGCGCTCCACATTGCACCCGCCGCCCGGCTCCGGGGTTTTGCCTCTATGATTCTGCGCGCGGAGAATTGCCGGCAGCAAATTAAATTGACGCCGAAGGCTACCGCAACGCCCGCAGCAAATTCTTCGGATGCGCCGGATGCACCGGCACAAGATCGGCTTCGTTGAAAGCCAGCAGCAAGGCATCCTCGTCAATGTCCAGCAGATGCTTGTCGGAAGTCACCAGCAGGGGAATTCTTGCCAGCGACGTTTGCGCCAGAATTTTTCCGTCGTTCTGTTCGGTTTCGGGAATGAGCGCGGCATCCATCAAGCGCGTGGCGAAACGTATGCCGATAGCCAGTTGCGTGGACGACAATGCGAAGGGCTGGCATTTCCATGCGCCCATTTTTTCGAGGGCGACGCGGGCGATTTCATGCTGCGGCGCGTCTTGCAACGAGGCGAAAAAGGCCAGTTCCGCCACCACCGTTGGCGGCACAAACAAGGAGTAGTCGCGGCGGGAAAATTCCTCCTTGAACTCGTGGGCAAAATCCTTCCCCTCGGCGAGATCGAGCAGCAGATTAGTGTCCAGCGCCAGTGATTTCTTTGGGCTGGCTGCCATAAATCATTGCCATGCCGCGCCGGAAATGCTCCGCTTCTTCCTCCGGGGTGAGCTTGCTCGCCAGCTTGCGCGCTTTGGCGGCCAGACGGCTGCCGGATGTTTCTTCCGGGTAGTCAAGCTTCTTTGGCGCGGCGCGTTGTGGCTGTCTCATAACGGGCTAAATTTCATGCTTCCCAAAAACATTGTCAATAAATTGTTTGACAGTCGCGGAAGTCAAATTCCCCGTTTCCCCAGCGAGACGCTCTGTCCTTTGTTCGCTACGGATGACTTTTTCCACGGCATTCTTTGCTTGGCTTTCATCCAATTTATTCGTGGCCGCCGTGTTGACGCAGCAATTCCTCCATGTCCTTGTGTAAGGACGCATAGAATAAAGGCGTATCGCCATGATCGTTTTTGGCATTGACATCGGCCCGGTAGGCAAGCAGCAATTCGGCCACGTCCATCTCTCCCCTCAATGCCGCCAAGTGCAAAGGCGTCTCGCCCTTGCTGTTCTTGACATTGACATCTGCCTTGTTCTCCAAGAGCACTTCCACCACTTTCTTGTCACCCATCAACGCCGCGCAATACAACAGCGTATTTCCTTCATTATTTCTGACATTAACCTCGGCTCCCTTGGCAAGTAGCAACTCCGTGGCGTCTTTGGATTCATCCGCCCAGAATAAGGGCGTGTCACCTCTGTTGTCTCTAGCATTAACACTAGCACCGTTAGCTAACAGCAATTCCACTAAATCCTTGTCGTCTTTACCTGCTGCCTGGTCCAAAGGCGTCCTGCCATCAACGTCCTTGGCATCAACCTCGGCTCCCTTGGCCAGCAGCAATGCGGCCAAATCCTTGTATCCTTCAATAGCTGCTATATGCAAAAGCGTCCTACCACTAGCGTGGGGATGAGTGTCTTTGTAAAAAACCAAATCAGGATTGTCTTTGAGCAGCACCTTGACCTTTTTCAAGTCACCAACCGCTACTGCGGCCATCAGTTGGCCTGTCGCGAGTGCGTCTTTCTCTGAAACGACAGCCTGTGAATTTGTGTCCTGGGTCACGCGAGCTTGCGGCCTTACATCGTGTTTTGCCAGATGTTGCCAAACGAGAAGTGAAGCAAGACCAACAGTGGTAAAAATGAAAACCGCAGCAATTATCCAAGCCGTCGGTGGTTTGGTTTTTGGCAGCAAGATGGATTCGTTGCAATGCGGACATGGGGCTTCTTGTCCCACCAACTCTTTTGGAAACGCGATGTGACCGCCGCACTTTGGACAATTCGTTTTCGCATCGGCCATAAAATTAAAATCAGTTTATTTCTGCTCGTGCAAAGCCAGCTTCCTTATTGCAGTATCCAGATTGCAGGAAAATTTGCGAACGATTTTTGAGATTTTCCAACGGTATCATAACTGAATAAGCCAAGCGGATATGCAATGACCCGGCCCCTGCGGCTTCGGCTTTCGTCCATAATTTTTTGCAGGTGTGTGGATTCAGCATTGGGTCAATTTTTGGTTTCGCTGCTGAACTGCCAGCATCTTGACATTCTCATTGCCGATTCCGAATGCGTTCCAACTCGCGGTGAAAGGATTCAAGTTCATCGCGGTCGAGTTTGACAATATCGAGCGAGCACATTATGTGGCCGTCCGATTGACGGAAAGTGAATGGCAGATTCGTCCGGTCTATGCCACCAAAATGATTTACATATTCAGCCGTCACCGTGGCTGTCCATTTGTTTGGATTACTGTCAGAATCAAAAATAAATTTGTCCACGACACGAGAGAACCCCGTAATCTCATTCGTGCAACGATTGAGCAGTTCAAATTCGGCCTCCGCCTGCAATCGCCTCATTCGTTGAATGGGCGTTTCTTCTTTTGGCAGTTGCTCGTCCAGAAGTTTGTTTAACTGGTATTCGTTCCGAAGCCATTGTGCAGGTGCGCCAACTATCACGGCACAGAGCACGACGACTGCAAGCCAGCCGAGTTTGCTTTTTGGTTTTGACGCACTGAAGCAACTCCATATCGCGCTTGGTGCGCCGCCGACATTTTCAACGGCTGGACTTGACGGCGAATTCGGGATCGGCGTTGACGAGGTATTCAGTGGCACTTTCGGAACGAACAAAATTGTATCCATCTTGCAACGCGGACATTGAATTGTCGTGCCTGCGCGTGGCGCATCAAACTCCAATAGGCCGGAGCAGACGTTGCATGTGCATGTCACCAATTTTAACTCGCTCATAGCGGTTGTTGAGGCTTTGAAAAAGGCGATGGCAAGATGAAAAAAGATTACTTTGGTTTGCCTTTATAGGCTTCATTAAGACTTTGCGTGATGGCGTTTTTTATCGCCCGATCTTTTGCTTGTTCCTCTTCCGCTTTTCTTTTTTCCTCTTGGTTCAAAATGTGTCCTTTCGTGTAAAGACCTACAAACAACAAGCCCGCACTAAAAACGCCTAGCGTTAAACAGTCAGACCATTGAAAATGATGACGCACCCACTCAAAGCCGAACATCCCACCGCCTGTTATTATCCACAATGAAAAAATTTTCATGGCATCTGGAATGGTTGCCGGGAAAGACAGGTCGAAGAACAAGGCGACACGCTTCGCAGTTGCATGGTAGATTTTGACCATGCAAAAGTTTTTTCCAAATCAACCTCACAAACAAGTGTTTTTACTGTAGTATTTGTGAACTGCATAATCCCCTTTCAAATCAAAATCTGTCCGCGCCGATACGACGAGGAAATTCGGTAGTCGTCGTATCTCGGAATTCCAATCCGGCGCGGCGGCGTGCCCAGTTGCACGCCGGACAATTCCTCGTGCGCCAGACTCAAGGCGTCCGCCTCGTCGTCGTGCCTGCCGACAGGGAAGTTTTCCAGCACACGGATGAACTCGTCGTTCCACGCGCCGCGCACGAGCTTGACATTGCCCGCCTCCGCCTGCGCGCTCACCGGCTTGGCGCGCGTCTCCTTGTCGCCCGTCGCGGTTGAAAAACGCACGTTGAAGCCGTCCAGCGCACGCGCCGTCGCCTGCGCCTCGTTCACGCCCGCGCTGCCGGGGTCTTGCGCGTAGCGGACGACCGTTGCCTTGCCGTCGCGCCGCGCGCACTCCTGCATCGCCTTCTCGACGGCGTGCGGGCTGGCGAACATCTTGCGCACGTCCTCGACGTAGTAGATTCCTTGCCGGTCTTTCGACAGCAGCACGCCGACAGTCGCGTCCGGGTCGTTGCCGCTGCGCTTCTCCGTTGCCGCCCTGTCCCACGCGCGCACGCGCCCGACAACATCCTTCGGCGCGGCGTCCACGATTTGAAACCACTCGCGCCGGAAGTAATTCCCCGCCGACGCGCGCACGTTCCAATTGCCATTCAGCAGCCGCTCGCGCTCAATCAGCGGCAGGGCTTTGAGGTTGGCGATGTAGCCGGGGTCTGCTTCGAGCAGAATCTTGTTGTCCCGAACGAGCGCGGGAATGAAGGTCATGGACTTGGGCGCGGATTCGGCTCCGAACTGCTCGATCAATTCGGCCTTCGTGTCCGCCCACGCAATCGAATCACCGTCGCGGACGAACCAGCGCAGCTTGCCGCTCCGCTCTTGAATCGGGTAGCCATCGGCACCAATCCACCAGTCGAGCAACGCGCGCAGCCAGCCGTCGGAAATCGGATTGCAGGTGCAACGGACGCGGCACTTCACGCCGGACATGGAACGGTTGCGCGAGAATAGAAACCAGAATTGCGATTCCTCAAATTCCTGGACTTCATCGAAACCGAGCAAGGCAATCTGACTGCCCTGCCAATTCAAGCGGTCGCTTTCCAACTCCATGCCCGCGAACTTCACCGTCGCGCCGCCGGGGAATGTCCATTCCAGCGCCGACTGATTCAACTTAGCGCCCAGCAGCGCGAATACCTGACCCGAAGTGTCGAGCAGTCCGCCCGGCTGCCGAATCATTGGAATGGTGCGCCGGAAAATGACGCTGCGGAACCTCGCGTTGGCCACGTCGTAAAGCGGCTCCAACAGCAGCCCGAAACTTTTCCCGCTCCCAGCTCCGCCGCCAAAAAAGGCAACGTCGGCGGACGATTTCAGAAACGCCTCTTGTTTGCCCGGCTGCGGGCGAAGTTCAGTTTTCATTTTCGGTTGTGTCGGCTGTGACGGTTGCGGGCAGGCAAGGTTTGATTTCGTTGCCGTCTTTTCGCGGCAAGTAGATTCCGATACCGACGGCCAACGGCGAGCCGTCCGCGCCGGTAAGTTCAATCCGGTTACGCGCAAACGATTCGGGATGGACGTGCTCAAGATACCAGCAGGCCGCGCGCAGCCGGACGGCCTCGTCGTGCGATTTCGTCGCGCGCTCCACGACTTTCAACTTCGCCTCGACGCCTTTGGCGACGGCCTTTGCTATTGCGTCGGCGAACGCCGGATTTTTGCCCCGGTGCGTGGACAATGTTTGAAACGTCATGTTTCCAGCGGCGGCAGCGTGGACAAGGGGCGTCCCGCGCGCAACGGCACGCAGGACGCGCTTCATTGTTACAGGCGTGAGCTTTGACGGCCTGCCGGTGCGTTTCATTTGACCACCTGCCGCGCTGGCGGGAAGTTTCGTTCGCCACGTTTCGCCGCGTCCATGATTTCGCGTCCGCGATTCGTTGCTGATTCAATTTCCTTGACGAATCCCTGCTGCGGAATTCCTCTGCCATGCGTTGCGAGCCTTTCCATCGTAGCGGCGTCTTGTGGCGGCGTCGGTTTGGTGAACTGCTCGAAACGGTCAGTTAGATTTTCGGTTGGCTTCATGGTCAGGATTTTTTGGCGGTTGCAAGTGGGTTGAAACCTTTTCCACCGCCGTTCAGCAGCATCGCGTGAATCGGCGCGTTCCGTTCCTGCGCTGCCGCTGCCGCCGCACGCTTATTAGCCGATGATGCGTCGTCAGTCGCAAGGATGCGACGGGTCTCGTTGATTTCGGCTTGGCCGCGCGCAGTGGCCTCGCGAACTTGTCGCGCGACTTCGTGCTGTGGCGTGCTGCCGAATTTCTTTTTTTCGGACGTGCCGAAAAAATTCTGTCTCTGTGTAGGTGTCATGTTGTTTCTCTTTCTCGTTTCTGGTTGTTGATGTTTACTGGCTAGTGGCGTGTGCCCGCACAAAATCTTGCAGGCGCACTGGGTAAAATTTCAGGGGCAGCAGGCCGGTCGTGTCGTCACGGATAAAACGCAGCGCGAGCGATGCTTGCCAACGATCAAGTTTTTTGAGCGCGAGTTGGCGGATAATCTCGTCGCCAGATTCAATTTCTGGTTTCACCGCGTCGCCTCACTTTCGAGCCGTGCAACGGCGGGGCGCGCTTGCGAGTGCGGAACGGAGCGTAGTTCATTTACAAGTTTGCGACGTGTCGCAGCGTCGCAACCGTCAAACTCACCGTCCAAAATCAAATGTGTCAGACCGTGACACCGCGAAGTTTCAAATTTGGCGAGAATTTCGGCTTTGTGCGCGCGGATTCGCGCAAGGAGTTCCGGTGTCACGTTTTCTTCCGGCTCAATCCACAGCCTGCCGCCAGCAACCGGCGTCATCTCGACGCCGCGCGCTTCGCATTCTTGGATGATTTTTTGGGTAGTGGTCATATTGCGATTCCTTTCGAGTCTGCCTTGGGGATTTTCGGCAGATACTTGTATTCGTTCGTTTCACCCGCGCTATCCTTCCCTCGCTTGCGCCCGCGCTTCGTTAGTTTCAAAATTCCAATACGGCACAGACCCCCCAACCAACGCCATCCTTCCATCGGATGTTCCTGCCGGAACAGTCGCTGAATTGTCCGGGCGGCTAAGTAAAAGGAAATGTCGCCGGATGCCCGTTGCAATTCTCGGCAAAGACAGACGAGCAGGCGTTTGCCGGGGTCGTCGAGTATCATCGCCTCTGGCGGCGGCGTAGCCGACTGGGCATTTTTCCATGCGATGTCCAGAACGCCCTCGCCCAGCGGATACTTCACACATTCGAGCGCAGCCAAAAACTCAAAGAAGTAATCGTCTAAACTTTGTCCTGGCCTCAAGAATCGGAGGGACAATCCATGCCAACGAACGATGATGGCTCTTGAACGTGGCATGGATATTGACGTTCCACTTTTCTTTTCAAGACCTTTGACAGCCCTTGCCAGCTTGAAAATCAGATCGTGATTTTGATGTATATCCGTCGGGACACATTGCAAAATCGCGGCTTCTTCATCGGCATCAAGAACAGCAATTTCAGTTTGTGACGTAGTGAACGCAGAACACGCAGAGCACGCAGGAGACGTAGTGAACGAAGTCAACGAATGTGAACGAACAGTGGTAATCTCCGCAGCGGGCGCGGCGGGCGTAAGCGGAAGGGATGCAGTGAACGAAACACCGTCCGGCCAATTGATTTCCCCGAACTCAATCTCGACCGGGTTTGCTTCGTTCAGCATTTGGTAAGGCTGTTTTGTGTCAGGATGGATGCCGGCAACGATGGATTGGTTGCCGTTCGCGCGCCACTCGCCCAATTCCCGGCCACCAGCTTTGAGTTTTTTGCTTGCTGGATAATCGCCGACGACGCGCAGCCAGAACGAAGAACCGCGCCTGCCGTGTGTGCGCAGCGTGTTGACAAGAGCAGGATTGAGCGCGAGGAATTTTTCATCTTCACCGTCCGCGTCAAAGTCCACGACGCACAAGCCGTTTGACTTCGCGCCGAGCGCGACGCCGACGTTACCGGTGGCGAGCTTTTCGAGGTATCGCTGATCGCTCATGGCTTCAATCGTAAGGTGTCCCCATTTTTGCTTCGTCCCCTTGACGCCTCGCGGCCAATGCAAAAGCAGAGCGTCGTGGCCCAGTAAGTCGCGCAGGCGGTCAATCGAAATTGAATTATGTCTCTCAAGCGTGTAATCTACATTCATCGTTCGTTTTGCCGTCGCGCTGATTTAGTCGGTCACGCGGCGGCATTTTCATTGGTTCAAGTGGATAATGGCATAGAGTGGAAGTTAGAAAGTTCGCGCGGACTGGCCCGGTGCTGGCGAACCAGCCCGCGCTGCCACCGGCCCAAAAAGGAGCGCACAACAGGTGCGCTCGCAGCTACCGGCGGAAAATTCATTGCAGCCCTCCGCGTTGAAGGCGAAGCAAATCAGCTTCGACCGAAGGCCAATGGAAAAGCACGCGGCGACCGATGACTACTGCGGGGATTTTTCCCGATTTTCGCCAAGCCCAAAGAGTGCCGTGAGAGACCGGCACGAGTTTGCGGAGCTTGATTTCGTCAATGAAACCTTGCTCGTTTTCGGCTGGAATTTGAACGTCATTCGTCATACGCGATTACAATAAATCGCGTTGAACGAACCGTCATTTGAGTTAATTCCCGACTTTACAAAACCGACGAGTGAGGCTTGCGCCCGCCGTTGCGCGGGTCTTTTGCGAAGGTGATTTTCAGGTTGCGGCAGATACGAAGAAAATTTGAGGCATCGTAGTTTTCCTTCCCTGAACGCTTTTTGACGATGCGAAAGAATTCGGCCTGAATCATAGGCACGGTGAATCCTTCGCCAACGTCGGGCAGTGGTTTCGCGTCGTCAGGCTCGTGAAGGTCACTGTAAAAGTCGGGAAGCGGCTCGAAAGTTGAGTTGAACGGAAGCGCACGTCCTGTCAATTCGGACGCCAGCGCCAGTGCGTGCTTTGCGACTCTATCGGAAGCGGTCGTCTGCTCAATCGCTTCGGCAAATGCACTAAACGGCTTCGAGTCGCCATTGCACAAAGCCGGAACGAGGATGTCGAGCAACGCTTGAATGGCCGGACTAAATCGCGCCTCGACAAATCGTTGCTGACGACCGTTGCGCTTTGCCGTCCAGCGCACGATTTGAGCGTAGTTCCCTAAACGGTCGGTCAAGTCTTTCTCACTCGGCCATAATGCGACGAAGCTGGATGCTCGTTGCATGTTTGGATTTGCGGAATTGCTGCCGAATTGCGCGCGCTCGAAATTCTGCTTGGCTGTGTTCGAGGCTGGGAAGTCTTGTTTCCGTCCGCGTTTCGCTGGTGATGATTTTGTTTTCATGTCAGTCCTTTTTCACTGGCCGCACGCCAAACCATTTCTCCGCCTCGGCTTTCGTCGCCAGCCCCTTGTAGTGCGCGTGAATCATCGCAGGCGAGTTGCCCGCCTGCTGTGCGGTCAAGCTTTCGTTGGCGTGCAGCGCGAAGTGGTAGGTGCAAAAGGCGTGGCGCAGTCCGTTCGCTTTCCGCGTCACTTTGGCCGTTCCGCACAGTTCGACGAAATGCTGCTGGAATGTGACTTCGTGCCCCGCCCAAAGCTGGCCGGTGCTGGCGCGGAAAGGTTCAAGCCACGCGGCGAGCGCGGGGACAAGTTCAACGAGGCGACGCTGCCGTGTCTTCGCCTTGCTCGACGAAATTTCAATGTGGCCCTCAACCCGCCAGACATCTTCCCAAGTGAGCCGCAAGATTTCGGCGGTGCGAAGACCGGCCAGCGCGCCAATGGCGATCAAGGGGCGCAAGGAATCGTCTGCGACAGCCAGCAGCGCAGACAGTTCGCGCGGCGTGTAGAACGCGATTTCGCCGCCGTTCGTTTGTTCTGGGCGCATCGTGTCCGCTTCAAACAGCCGGTGCGTTGCCGACAAGTAATCCTTGCGGACGCTCCATTGCAGGAATTGCCGGACGGCGGCGCGGTAGCCGTTGCGCGTTTTCGAGGAGCCGATGGCGCGATGATTGCGCGACTTGGTTTGAATTTTGCCGAGGGAGCCGATGAACTTGTCGAGGTGCGCTTTCGTCAAATCGCAAATCGCATGACCGGGGAACGTGGCGGCGAAGCGGCGAAGCTGAATTGCGCGGTTGAAAGCATAGGCGGCGCTCAATTGCGCCCGCTGCCCGTCCTGGGATTTCGTTTTCGGCTCCTCGCCAGCGATGAAATCTTCGACGGCCTGCGAAATGTCTTTGCGCTTCACGGCGGCGATGCTGGTTAGAAACCCGTCCACCGCGTCGCCCATTGTGCGCCCGCGCAACTTCGCAGACGCTTCCGCGAATTCTGACACGGCGGCGAGCAGCGAAACCTTGCGGCCTGTAGTTTGGTAGAGCGATTGCAGCCGTTCAAACGCGGTCAGCGCGTCGCGGGCTTGGCCCGGCGTCAAAGCTGTGACTGTTGACCCTTTGGCGAGATCCCGCACCGTCGTATCGGCATGAGCCTTGGCCGCGCCGTATTTCAGGAAGGACTTCATCTGACGCCTGCCCGCTGCTTTCCACGCCACGCGGTAGTAAGGGCGAGCTTTCGTCTTGCCGTAGATCACGGCCACCTCGTCACGGTGTTTGATGCGTTTGGGGAATCGCACGTCTCGTTCCGGTTCCGGCTGAAAAACCGCCGGATTCTGTGTCAAAACTGTGTCGTCACTTCCGAAATCCTCAATTTCTTGCGGAAAAATGGTGCGCATAGCAGGACTTGAACCTGCACACCTTTCGGCACTACCAC
>OBLU010005505.1_pt1 | contig 11350 bp, 8 predicted proteins | sample 1518681 | NCBI WGS metagenome assembly OBLU01 (sample SAMEA3539304, study PRJEB22396) | soil metagenome | biome: tundra; feature: field; material: soil | place: USA | collected 2010-05 | depth 0.15 m
CGCGGCAGGGATGGGCGCGGGGTACGCGGATGCACAACCACCAGCCACCAGCCACCAGCCACCAGCCACGGCGGGCGTAGCTCGCCTTACCGCGCCGCCGCCTTCTCCACCGCGGGCGCGAACGTCAGCGCGCCCTGCGGGTCTACACCTACGAGAAGCTGCTGGCCGTCGCGGACCTCGCCCTTCAAGATCATCCGGCCCAGGGGCGTCTCCACCTTCTTCTGAATCGCGCGCTTCAGCGGACGCGCGCCGTAATGCGGATCGAAACCCGTGCGCACCAAGTTCAGCCGCGCCGCGTCGGTCAACGTCAGTGTGATGTGCCGGTCCGCCAGCCGCGCCCGCAAACGCTCCAACTGGATCTCCACGATCTGCTTCAAATGGTCTTCGCCGAGCGCGTGGAACACGATCACCTCATCCACGCGATTGAGAAACTCCGGCCGGAAATGGTGGCGCATCTCCTCCAGCACGGCCTCTTTCATCCGGTCGTACGCGTCGCCTTCAAACCCGCCGCGATATTCCAGGATGCGTGTGCCGCCGATGTTGGAAGTCATAATCACGATGGTGTTCCGGAAGTCCACCGTGCGGCCCTGGCCATCGGTGAGCCGGCCATCGTCGAGCACCTGCAGCATCACGTTGAACACATCGTGGTGGGCCTTCTCGATCTCGTCGAACAGCACCACCGAATACGGCCGCCGGCGCACGGCTTCGGTAAGCTGGCCGCCTTCTTCGTAGCCCACGTATCCGGGCGGAGCGCCGATCAGCCGCGACACCGTGTGCTTCTCCTGATACTCCGACATGTCGATGCTAATCATGGCGCGTTCGTCGTCGAACAGAAACTGCGCAAGCGCCCGCGCCAGCTCGGTTTTGCCCACACCGGTCGGTCCCAGGAAAATGAAGCTGCCGATAGGACGGTTGGGATCCTTCAGGCCGGACCGCGCCCGAATGACCGCCTCCGCCACGGCCGTGACCGCTTCATCCTGCCCGATCACGCGCTGGTGCAGCTCATCTTCAAGCTGCAGCAGCTTCTGCATCTCGCCTTCCAGCAGCTTGGTCACTGGCACGCCCGTCCAGCGGCTGACCACCTCGGCGATATCTTCCTCCCCCACCTCTTCTTTGATCAGCGGCGACTGCGCCTGCTTCTTCGTGAACTGGTCCGACTCGGCCTGCAAACGCCGCTCCAGATCCGCCAGCTTGCCATACTTCAGCTCCGCCGCGCGATTCAGGTCGTAGGCGCGCTCGGCCTTCTCCATCTCCACCTTGGTCTGCTCGATCTGCTCGCGCAGCGCGCGCAAACTGCCGACAGTCTGCTTCTCGGCCTGCCAGCGGGCTTTCAGGGCATCGCCTTCCGCCTTCAGGTTGCCAAGCTCCTTTTCGAGCTTCTTCAACCGGTCGCGCGAGGCCGCGTCCTTCTCCTTCTTCAGCCCCTCGCGCTCGATTTCAAGCTGCATCGTGCGGCGCAGGATTTCGTCCAGGGCCGCCGGCATGGAGTCGATTTCGGTGCGCAGCTTGGCGGCCGCCTCGTCCACCAAGTCGATGGCTTTATCGGGCAGGAACCGGTCGGTGATGTAGCGATTCGACAAAATGGCCGCGGCCACTAGCGCGGAATCCTTGATGCGCACGCCGTGATGCACTTCGTACCTTTCCTTCAGCCCGCGCAGAATCGAGATGGTGTCTTCGACCGACGGCTGTTCCACCCGCACCGGTTGGAAGCGCCGCTCCAGCGCCGCGTCTTTCTCGATGTGCTTGCGGTATTCATCGAGCGTGGTGGCGCCGATGCAGTGCAGCTCGCCGCGCGCCAGCATGGGCTTCAGCAGGTTGCCGGCGTCCATGGCGCCTTCGGCCTTGCCCGCGCCCACCACCGTGTGCAGCTCGTCGATAAATAGGATGATGTCGCCGGCCGCTTCCTGCACTTCCTTCAAGACCGCTTTGAGCCGCTCTTCAAACTCTCCGCGAAACTTGGCGCCCGCGATCAGCGCGCCCATATCCAGCGACACGATGCGGCGATTCTTGAGCCCTTCGGGAACGTCGCCGCGCACGATGCGTAGCGCCAGCCCCTCCACGATGGCGGTCTTGCCGACGCCCGGCTCGCCGATCAGCACCGGGTTGTTCTTGGTGCGCCGCGACAGCACCTGGATCACGCGGCGGATCTCCTCGTCGCGGCCGATCACCGGGTCGAGCTTGCCCTGGCTCGCCAGTTTGGTGAGATCGCGTCCATAGCGTTCCAGAGCTTCGTAAGTGGCCTCCGGATTCTGCGACGTGACGCGCTGGCTGCCGCGCACTTCGCGCAGCGCCTGCATCAGCCGTTCGCGCGAGGCGCCGTACTCGCGCAGCAGGCGTCCGCTGAAGCCGCCGTCGTCGCTGAGCGCCAGCAGCACGTGCTCGACGGAAATGTATTCGTCCTTGAGTTTCTTGGCCTCGTCCTCGGCCTCGGTGAGGTGCCGGTTCAGACGGGCAGTGACGAAGATCTGGTCGGGCGCGCCGGATGGCCCGGATACTTTCGGCAGTCGGTCCAACTCCTGCTCGAGCCGCGGCCGCAGCGTGTCGACGTTGCCCCCCGCGCGCGACAATATGGAGCCAGCCAGGCCGCCCTCCTGTTCCAGCAGGCTAGCAAACAGGTGCTCGACGTCGAGTTGCTGATGGCCGTATCGGGTGGCCTTGCTCTGCGACGCCCGGATCGCCTCCTGGAGTTTTTCCGTGAAACGGTTGATGTCCATATTCCTATTTTGGACCCCCTATCTCTCTCCTGTCCTGTGGGGTAGGCTCCCAGCCTGCGGCGGCCTCTCAGGCCGCCCCGTTCGATGCCCGTTTGCGGCACGCCGCTATGCGGGGCAAGTTGTCAACCTGCAGGCCGATTGTTAATCGGCCCTCCTGCCTGCCAACCAGCCGGCTTCGACGAATGCGTCATAGGCGTTAATAAGGTCGACCGCAGCGATGGACCGCATCCCTGACCGCGTACATACATCCTAGATTGCCAGTTCTGGGGAGCCTCAGGCCAGCAGCACTCCTACGAGATGCCGACTGGCCCGCAAAGTGGATTGTCTTCCCAGTGCGACGATCGAAGCGCAATCGGGACGCGAAGTGCACCAGGCTGGTGCGCTTGATATCATATAGGCATGAACAGGCCGTCAAGCACACGTACTCGAACGGCACCATCCGTCCGCCAGAGCGTCACCATTCCGGCGGAGCTGGCAGTTGAGGTCGAGCGTGTGGCCAGGAAAAAGCATCTTACGATGAGCCGAGCCCTGGTTGTGCTCGCGCAGCGTGGAGTGGAGGCTGAAGCGGCAGCACGCGAGAATCTCAACGCGACGTATCGCCGTTTCATGGATGAGGCCGATCCCAAGCGCAAGGGCGAAGCGGGGAAGGATCTGATCCGGACAATCTTCGGGAAACACGCCATTGCCGAAGATCCGATTCTCTAGTCTTCCTCGGCCCGTCTGGGAGCACATCCTTGCCCGTGTAGAGGAGCGTCGGATTTCGCTCCAAGATCTTCGCCGGTTACAGGATTGGGTGAACGCCGGCCCATGGGCGCCCGAGGGCGATTGGTATAAGGATTTCGGCTCATTCATGATCTGCGGCTCCTGAGATCTTCCGAAGACTGTACTTACAAAGGGCATGGCACCGTCTGGGACTCGGATCGAATAGAAGTTATGGAAGAGGGAGGACCGCACGGCGGACACGCCTTGCGGGAACGCCTTTGGTCGTACAGTTGTCCGACAAACCAGCCAACTGGATGCGTAAACGCTGCGGCGTTAGCTCGGACCTGTTCGAACTTCACCGTTCAACTTTCGGACGGTGATGCTCCAGACCTGAGACCAGGTCCTGCCGAAGCTCTTTCCTGTAACTGCAACGAGGGGATTGGGATCCCATTTCTTCTCAGCGGCGAAGGAGGGTGAAGGAGATTGCATTCAGAACAAAATGAGCTGGAGTAAGTTCGCGCCGTGTGCCCGCGCCTTCATCGCAATGGTCGGCGGGATCAATGGAGTGGCGGCGGATCCGACCGCTTGATTGGAGGCTGACAGCCATCAACCAACGGATGAAATTCCCACTGGTTTTCCGGCTGTCCCTGGGCAATCAGAGTCACTTCTGCGGCGGGCACATCCTGAGGCTTATAAACGCCTCCGCCCACGCGAGGAACCCCGTCGCTAGTGGGAGTCTGCGCAAACACTTCACACCAGAGATGAAGGAACAATTCAAACTCCGCTGGATCGCTGGGCACCGACTCCACACTCTGCACAATACGAACAGCGTGGATCTCGTTCCACCCGCTGTGGCCGGAGTCGAACCTCCAGGAACCGCGTACGATTACCCTGGATTTCGGGCCGATCGTTCCTCCACCAACCAGCGCCGGCGCCGTTGATCCCTCCGTGTTTCGAAGCCATGCGAGTGCGAGGTCTGCCAAAACGATTGGCAACAATACTGCGGCGACAATCTTGCAAATCAATTTCGTAAACCAGTTCTTCTTGCAAAACGACGAGCCCAACGGAAACCCTTCGAGAGCCGCGAGTAGATCGCGCGTTCGCGACCCCTCGAATTCGCAATGCAGAACAGGCACCGAAAACCTTACCGGCGATTTGCTCGCGTGGTTATCCCGCTCATAGTCCGCCCACAGCTTCTTATCATCAGAACCTGGGCTCCGGCCAATCACATTCGAGTACGGAAAGTAGTCTCCGCCCTTCTGCATCACCATCGTTGTGAGGTATCCGAACTCTTTCGGAATTCCATAGGGAACCGGCTGCCGGGTCAGGAGATCACCCTGCGGCTGGCCAGGCTTCGTTGCTATATCAATTAGACCGTTCTTATATGTCGAAAATGCGTCCGAATGCTTGTCGTGGATGTCGAGTGTCCAGTCAACAAAGCCCCTCTGAGCAAATTCATTCAGGTCGAACGGAAAAAGCGCGAGATTGATCGCGAAATCATCGTCAACCTTCTCTACAGCGTTTTTGCCCTCGCCAACAATCTCGGTTGTCATGATCTCGCCGATTGCACAGACTGTCGTTGCGCTTGGGCCGCCGCAGATACAGTCCGAGTCGCTATGAAAGCGATGGAGGCAGATCAACTTTACGTGCAGCAGCCAATTCAACACGTAGCGCAGCGCCTCGAGAAACGCCAGACCGGAAATTAGCAGGCTCGATCCGCCCGTGAAGACGGCGAGGAGACCGCCAACGCCCACCGCGACACCGAGGACCACCAGGTACGTTTTGTCGAGATCGGTCCAATCCTTCGGCTCGACGCATGTTGTGTATTCAGGACCCATCGGGAACTCCTAGCTGTGGACTCGAAGCGTAACTCCGCCGACCAGCCGTTTGTCGTCGAAAGCGTTGACATTGATATCGAGCGCCCCCGCAAAGCCATCTGGGGCAGTGACCTTTACGGTGATCGGCCGTTCCTCACCTGCCGCGAGCAACCCGTCCGGTGCGCCGGCGATCGTTACCTGCCAGCCGGGCGGTATTGCGTGCGCCTCGGGAAAATGGCGCGTTATCCTCTCATGCGGGCGGAACGTGCTCCGAGTCTCGCCGCACGGGTCGAGTGTCGGCAGCCGGTAGGCGTCCGTCGTCAATCGCAATCGCGTTGCATGAAAACCGTTGTTACGCAGCGGAAAGGTGAAACTCGCGTTAGGCGAATTCAGAGCTTTGACGTCGAGATTAGTTTGTCCGAGGTTGTTTCCGGGGTCGGCATCGTCGGCCCACACCAGCTCCACCTGAACGCAGTAATGCCCTGCCACCGCGGGCGTCGTCCAACTCATTTCGGCCACGCGCGGCAGCCCTATAGCTCCCTTGACCGGCAGAGTGGGTAGAAGCATCTCACCGATGATCTCCCGGTGCGCCCCAATGCCGAAGATCAGATACGAAAACCGGACCAAAAGATTGACCACCGGAGCGTCCACTGACCCATTCCAGATCTGGGCTCGAATAAGGTAAGGGTGCTTCGGCAGAAGTGCATGCGGTTGCGCCGGTGTCCCGTTTACCTCGAACATGTGGATGTCGGGGTTGTCCCAGGTTATAGCCAGGCCGCGGGCGATCATCCAGGCCTGACTATAGATAAGTGGATCCGGGCGCTTATAGATACTCGGCGGAACGTATACGGGAACGCTCGGGGCGTGTCCTTTCGAACCTATACCTTTAGGATCGACCTGACCTTTCCGACAAAAATCCACCAGCACCCTGCGCGCAAAAAGCGCCAAAACAACTATGCCAAGCAGGATAATGAAGCCAAGATATACAGTCAGTAATAACCAGAGCCACGCGCGCTGCAGCCATAGGAAGATGAGCACAAGCAGCGCCAGTATCGCTAGCGTCTCTGGTTTGGCAATTCGATGGCAAAGCACTGAATCAGTCACCATCCGCTTCGCTCCGCTTTAGTTCGCTCTGTTTTTCGTCCACAACTAGGCTTGTTTTTTATCACATTGTTTTCTCCACTCCACGCCCGCCATTGCACTGAAAGTCAGCGTAGCCAAAAAGAGAAAGAACACGATAATCCACTCGAGCGAACCGCTGCCTTGGTCTGGGCGTACATGGAAGAGAAGCTCGATCCATTCCGGCGAGACGAGCGTCACCAGGAGGAGTACGGCAGAAACAGCTGCTAGAGAAATTTCGTTGAACTGACGTGCCCGACGATCGATAAACATCAGGGATCCCCCATGCTGGATTATATACTCGGCGGCCTGGTATTGCAAACTCTTGTTTCAGAAATGTCGGCAGAACGCTTCGCCCAGTTTTCGCTCACTCGCTGTGGAAGGGATCAGCTAAGGCACTTATTCCTTTCTGGGGCGAACACCTCTAAATAAAGGTCATTGTGAAGCACGTCCAGAGCCGCGTCCCAATCTCTGGGACTAGTGATTGCCAAAGCCGTGAGGGCAAAACGAGCGGCTGGTTTTAGAAAGCCACGATAGATCATGGGTAGTCGCGCGTAGAGTTATCCGCGCCACAAGGACGGATAAACGCGCTACTCGTAGAAGTGGAGCAATGGAAACGCGATGTTGCGGCGGGGGGCCGGGCGGGGCGTGGAGGACCTCGAAACTTTTGGCTGCCTTTCGCGCCGGAGAGAATAACGGTGCGGGCGTAATCAACTGGTGGCGTCCGCAGGATGCACAACTCCAACACCGGCGTAGCGGGAAAAATCCGGTCTTGTCGAAGGTGAGAATGCTGCTGAGGCCATGCACCTGCATGGCGGCTACCAGCCGTGCGTCGTGCGCCGGCTTCCCGGGAACCCGATACTGGATGACCAGGTTCTCCCAAACCGGATAAATCGCCGGAGTATCGGGCAACAGAGGAAACATGCCCTTCAGGCGCATCAGTTCGGACGTCGCCTCCGGGATCGACAAACCCAGGCCGTTTTGCGCAACCGGCCGCGTGGCGACCACCCACAGCTCGAAAAGGTTTTGAGGAACAATGTGAAGGTCGCGGCCCCGGCTTGGCAGAGTCTCAAGGGCGCGCGCAACCGTTTCGTACTGGGGATGTCGAACCTGTAGAGTTCGGAGAAGCGTGCTGGTGTCAATGAGCAAGAGGGCCTCATGTCAAGTCCGGATAGATGCTCTCCCTGCTCATAGCCTCGTCGGAGAGAACCGGGATCTTAGGGTCATGGCTGTCAGCCCAGGCACGAAACTGCCGCGCCCACTCCTGGGGATTGGTTCTCTGCAGGTGGGCAATGGAAACGGGCTGCAGGGACTGTTCGGCAAGTTCCAGCATCCACTGCTCAAGGCTCAACCCACGCGCCCGCGCCTTGAACGCAGCTTTCTTTTTCCGGCGGCATCCGGCGGCATATGGAGTGTGACAGTCATAACTTGCATCCCTGCGTCTTCGGTCTAACGCAGCCATTGTACATCGGGACTTCGACCGAAGCGAAGTTTGGGCGTCGATTGCCCTGATGAGGAACCACGAGGGCGCGAAACAGACGATCACACATTTCGGCACCTCCCCGCGCCACTGAAAACAAACGCCCAACGCCAATCGGTCTCACGAATCCAGGTTGCCGCCATGCTATCCTCACGTCGGGTAGTAAGGGACCTCCGCATTCGGCCGTTCGGCGTTCTGCCGGAGAGCCCGCCGGATCATTGAAAACAGAATTCGCTCGCTACCTCGCCTGTGTTCGCCTGTTGTTCGCCTGACACCGGGACCGGTCACAACCAGCCCTGCCCATGCGGAATTGGACGGAAGTTGAGGCGTTGCCGCATATCAATTGATTGATTCCAAAGGCCCAATGGGTTTGTTTGTCCAAAAATCCGCGCGCAGCCCCACGTGCACAATTTGGCACAATCCAGCACAATCCCGCACAATCGCGCCAATCGCCCCCTCGCTCTTCGCCCCCTCCCTTGCGAACGCCACCACATTCCCCCCACAATGAATCGTGTACCTCTCTCTCAACCCAACCGTGGTCGCCGGCCGAGTCCCCTGGCCCGAATTCGCCCGCCTGGCCGCGAAGGTCGGCTATCCCGGCGTGGATGTGGATCTGGCGGCAGCCATGAAAGCCGGCCTGCCGGCCACCAACGCCCTGTTGGAAGAATTGAAGATCAAGCCGGCCGCCGTGAATCTCCCGCTGGAGTTTCGCAAGGACGACGGCGCCTTCCGCAACGACCTGGAAAAGCTGGGCGATGCGGCGTCGTTCTCCGCGGCCATCGGCTGCCCGCGCATGATCACCTGGATCATGCCTTCCAGCAAAACGCCCAAAGCCGAGTTGCGCGCGCTGTATCTGAAACGCTTCCGGGCCTGCGCCGACGTGCTGGCGCGCTCGCACGTCCGGCTGGGGCTGGAATTTCTGGGGCCGCTGCACCTCCGCCAAATGGAGCCTTACGAGTTCATCTGGCGCATGCCCGAGATGCTGGCGTTCGCGCGCGAATGCGGCTCGAATGTGGGTCTGCTTTTAGACGTGTGGCACTGGCACCACGCCGGCGCCACCACCGCCGACATCGTGAAAGCCGGCAAGGACGGCATCGTCCACGTGCACTTCAGCGACGCGCCGAAGTTGCCGCCCGACCAGATCCGCGACAACGAGCGGCTGATGCCCGGCGAGGGCGTCATCAACCTGAACGGATTCCTGCTCGCGCTGCACGAAATCGGCTACCAGGACGCCCTCAGCGTGGAAGTCTTCGGCCGCGGCCTCAAGGATATGACGCCCGAAGAGGGCGCGCGGCTGGGTCTCGAAACATCGCGCGCCGTGATGCGGAAGGCCGGCGTGGCTTGAGGAAATGCTTGAACACCTGCTGACCGAACAGGTCAACCCCGCCTCCGATGGCATCGACGCGCTGCCCACCCAGCGTATCCTCGAGATCGTCAACGCCGAGGACCGCCACGTCGCGGACGCGGTGGCGCGCGAGATTCCGGCCATTGCGCGCGCGGTCGACACCATCGTCGCCGCCATCGAGCGCGGCGGGCGCTTGTTCTACATCGGCGCAGGCACCAGCGGACGGTTGGGCGTGCTGGATGCCGCCGAATGTCCGCCGACTTTCAGCGCCGATGCCGAATTGGTGCAGGGCATCATGGCGGGCGGCGCGCAGGCGCTGGCGCGCGCCACGGAAACCACCGAAGACGATCCGGCCATCGGCGCGCACGACCTGCGCGACCGCGGCTTCACCTCGCGCGATGTGCTGGTGGGAATCGCCGCCAGCGGCCGCACGCCGTACGTGCTGGGCGCGATCGCCGAAGCCCGCCGCCTGGGCGCAGTCACGGCGGGCATAAGCTGCACGCCCGATTCGGAGTTGGCACGCGCCGTGCAAATAGCCATCACGCCGCTGACCGGCCCGGAGATCGTGGCCGGCTCCACGCGCATGAAAGCGGGCACGGCCACCAAGCTGGTCCTGAACATGATCAGCACTGCGGTGTTCATCCGGCTCGGATATGTGTACGGCAACTTGATGGTGAACGTGCAACCGAAGAACAGCAAGCTAATCGATCGCGCCCGTCGCATCGTCGCGCAGGCGGCAGGCGTAACTTACGACGCAGCCGGAGACCTGCTAGCGGCCGCGGGAAACAGGGTCGCCACGGCGATAGTCATGGCCAAAACAGGCGCAAATCGCGAAGCCGCCGAGCAACGTCTAACCGCGGCCGACGGGCGCATCTCAGAGGCACTTTGAGCCTTGGTTTTATCTGCGTTCATCTGCGTTCATCAGCGGCTCAATTCAGTGAGCGGAAATCATGGATAAATTCGTAATTAAAGGTGGCCCTCGTTTGCAGGGCGAGATCCCCATTAGCGGATCGAAGAACTCCGCGTTGCCGGCCCTGGCGGCGGCATTGCTCACCGACGAGCCGGTGACGTTGCGGCGCATCCCCCGCGTGCGCGACATCCGCACCATGCAGCGGCTGCTGGTGGATATCGGCAGCCAGGCGGAAGTCGAGGGCGAAACCATCCGCCTGCACACGCCGCGCATCGTTTCATCGGAAGCGCCGTATGAGTTGGTGAAGACCATGCGCGCCTCCAGTCTGGTGCTGGGGCCGCTGGTGGCGCGCACGGGCCGCGCGCGCGTCTCCTTGCCCGGCGGGTGCGCCATCGGCGCGCGTCCCATCAACTTGCACCTCCATGGTCTGGAGCAGTTGGGCGCGCGCATCCGGCAGTCCCACGGCTACATCGAAGCGGAAGCGCCGGAGGGGTTGCGTGGCGCGATCATCCACTTCGACCGCATCACGGTGACCGGCACCGAAGACCTGATCATGGCCGCCGTGCTGGCGCGCGGCGAGACCATGCTGCGCAACGCCGCGCGCGAGCCGGAGGTCGCCGATTTGTGCGCGCTGCTGGCGAAGATGGGCGCGCAAATCGAGGGCGCCGGCACTTCCACGATTCACATCCGCGGCGTCGAAAAGCTGCACGGCGCGGATCACACCATCATCGGCGACCGCATTGAGGCGGGTACGTTTCTCATCGCGGGAGCCATCACTGGCGGCGATCTGAAGATCGTGGATTGCGTTCCCGAACACTTGGGCGCGCTGGTGGCCAAGCTGCTGCAGGCCGGCGCCGAAGTCACCCAGACCGATGCGTCCTCCGTGCAGATCTGCGCGCCGAAGCGGCTAAGATCCGTGGATGTGACCACCGAAGAGTATCCCGGATTTGCGACCGATCTGCAGGCGCAGTACATGGCCCTGATGACACAGGCGCAGGGCATCGCCATCGTGGTCGAAACCATTTTCGAGAACCGCTTCATGCACGCGCAGGAGCTGGCCCGCATGGGCGCCAATATCCGGCTGGAAGGCCGGCAGGCCATCGTGGCCGGGCCGTCCGACCTGACCGGCGCAGGCGTCATCGCTTCGGACCTGCGCGCCAGCGCGTCGCTCGTTTTGGCGGCGCTGGCCGCGCGCGGCGAGACGGTCATCGACCGCGTCTACCACATCGACCGCGGCTATGAGAAAATCGAGGCGAAACTGGC
>OBLU010005506.1_pt1 | contig 11349 bp, 6 predicted proteins | sample 1518681 | NCBI WGS metagenome assembly OBLU01 (sample SAMEA3539304, study PRJEB22396) | soil metagenome | biome: tundra; feature: field; material: soil | place: USA | collected 2010-05 | depth 0.15 m
TGCGCCGTCGAGATAATCCAGTGCAGCCCGTTAGAAGGCGTCATATAAATCCCGCGCTCGAGCAGCCCGTTCACGAATCGCGAATAGAGTTTTGTATCAACGTACTCGCAGTACTCGCGGTAATCGTGGATCGCATCGCGCTCGGTGAAATAAATCTGGAACATCGGCCCGAACCCTTGCACGATCGCCTTCACCCTGTGCCGCCGAAACATTTTCCGCAGCTCGGCAATGGCAGCATTGCCAACAGCGTGTAGCTTCCGGTAAGTTCCTTCGACGGAGAGCAAGTCGAGATTCGCCGCAACCACTTTCATAGTCAGACGATGTCCATTAAACGTTCCATAGTGCAGAACCATCTTGTCGCTCCACTGCATGCGCTCAAGAATCGAGCGTGGTCCCGCCACCGCGCCCACGGGAAATCCCGCCCCCAGCGCCTTTCCGAAGGTGCTGATGTCCGGTTCCACGCCGTAATATTCCTGGCATCCGCCCGGCGCATAGCGAAACCCAGTGACCACTTCGTCGAGAATTAGCAACGCTCCACACTCTCGCGTAAGCTCGCGCACGCGCTGCAAATATCCATCACGCGGAAGAATGCACCCCATGTTAGCCATGATGGGTTCGGTGATCACCGCAGCTAGTTCGCGTCCCTGCCCTTTGAGAATGCGTTCCAGCGCAGCCACATCGTTCCACGGTGCCAGTATTACGTCGTCAAAGATCGAAAGCGGAATACCTTCGGAGTCCGGAATGCGCGCCGGATTCTCCACCGTGCCCAACTGCTCCGGTGGATGACCATGCGCGTTCAGCAAGTACGGATCGTACCAGCCGTGATAGTGCCCCTCGAATTTCAGGAACTTACGGCGTCCGGTATGCGCGCGCGCCAGTCGTAAGGCGAGCATGGTCGCTTCACTGCCGGTGTTAGCGAAACGCACCACCTCGGCCGACGGCACCATGCGGCAAAACCGTTCCGCAGCCTCGATCTCCGCGGATGTCGCAGCCGCGAAGTGAGAGCCTTCCACCATAGCCTGGGAAACCGTCTTCACAATAGTTGCGTTGGCATGCCCCTGGATGAGCGCGCCAAACGACATCATGAAATCGATATATTCATTACCGTCAATGTCCCATACGCGCGATTCCTTGCCGCGTTCCAGCACGATCGGCCCCGATGTATACACCGCAGCGCCGCGCGACGGCGAGTTCACGCCTTCGACCAGCGACAGCTGTGCCCGTTCAAACCATTCCTTGGACCGTGTCCGGCTCCGTGTCTGTTTTTTTTGTGCCATGTCGATCCAAGTCATGCAGCGCTTCAGTCTGCGAGGCCACCGCCGTCCACCACCAGAGCGGCGCCCGTCATGAAGGAAGAATCATCCGACGCCAGAAACAGTACAGCCTTCGCGATCTCATCCGCTGTGCCAATCCGTCCCATGGGCCGCCTGGCGCATCCTGCCAGATAATCCTCCCACTTCAAACCGCGCATTCGCGCATCTTCGGGAAGCATGGGTGTGTCCACGTCACCCGGGCAGATACAATTCACCCTGATCCCTGCCGTCCGTGGTCGATGGCCATTGCCTTGGTCAACAGCACCACGCCGCCTTTGGACGCGCAGTAGGCAACCGCCGCGTCTCCGCCCGCAATCCCCCATCCGGAACTGTTGTGAATGATCACTCCACAACGCTGCTCAATCATGCTGGGCAAAGCCGCCTTCGACATCAGAAAAGTTCCTTTCAGATTGACATCCATCTGCAGGTCCCACTCTTCCTCTGTGCAGTCGACGATAGTGCGCGGGAAGAAAACGCCAGCATTGTTAAAGAGTATGTCGAGATGGTGGAATGCTCGCAGCGTCTCCTCCACGGCATGGCGGCATTCCTCGGCCTGGCGCACATCGGCTCGGATAAAGATAGCCTCGCCGCCCTCACTCAGGATCCTCTCGGCAACGGCTTCCCCGCGCTTTTCGTTGCGGCCAGTGATCGCCACCTTGGCCCCTTCTTTGGCAAAGAGGACCGCCGTAGCTTCGCCGATGCCGGACGTACCGCCTGTGATCAAAGCGGCTTTATTTTCCAATCGCATGCTTTACCCTGACCCCGCCAACCCTCCGCCATCCACCACCAGCGCGCTTCCGGTTACAAACGAAGACGAGGCACTGGCAAGATAGAGCGCGGCCTGCGCGATTTCCTCCGGCGTACCCACGCGCCCCAGCGGACGCGTGGCCGACTCGGAGAGAAATCGATCTTCCGCTTCGCCCAATTGCCGCGCCTCACTGCGCAGCATCGCGGTATCGGTATCACCCGGACAAATGCAGTTCACTCGAATCTTCTGCCCGCCATGGTCAATGGCCATGGCTTTAGTCAGCAGTACCACCGCGCCCTTGGAAGCGCAGTAAGCGGCTGCTCGCGCCCCTCCCACTAAACCCCACCCCGAAGCCGCGTTGATAATCGAACCTCCGCCGCCCTTCGCCATGGTTGGAATAACTTCGCGGCACATCAGGAAAACGGATTTTACATTCACCGCCATCACGCGGTCCCAATCTTCTTCGCTAATCTCAATTACCGAGGCTCGCCGGATAATGCCTGCATTGTTGAACAGCACATGGATGCTACCGAATTCTTTGACCGTATGTTCGACCACGCGCTTGCAGTCGGCAGCGCGGGTCACATCGGCGCGCTCGAAAATCGCGCGTCCCCCGCCTGCCGAAATTTCGCGCGCAACCTCAACGCCAGCTTCTTGATTAAGATCGACAACGCTCACCGCCGCCCCTTCGCCAGCAAAAAGCAGCGCCGCCGCCCGGCCAATACCACCCGCACCGCCAGTAACAATCGCCGTCTTGCCTGCCAGTTGCTTCCCGAGCATGTCTTTTCAGCTTCCCACATACCTCGCATATAAACTTCGCGCCACCCCGGTATCGGTTGTTCCCTTAATAATCGCCCGCCCGTCGGGAAACAGCGTCATCTCATAAGGCTCGCGCCAGAACTTCAGCACGAATTCGTTGTGCCGCACTACACCGAGCGGCTCCAGCCGCCGCTGCATCTCGGCAAAATCAATCGGCCTCGATTGCTCGTGAATCTGCACCGAGTTTCTTCCGCACATCGTAATATGCGGGCGCCCCTCACCCGCCAGATGTACAAAATCCCTCTCGCCGCACGCCCGGCACCCCGCCCGCGGTTTCCGCGCCGCAATCTCAGCCTGCTCATTGTTCCAAACATCGAACGACCACAGTGTTTCCCGCAATCGCCCCAGAGCCTCGCCACCCACCAGCAGCTTTAACCCCTCTGTCGCCGCCACCGACGCAACCACGTTCACCGCGGTATTCAATATTCCGGAAGTCTCACACGTCTCCACCATCCCCTGCGGTGTATCCGGAAAAATGCAAGCCAGGCACGCCGTTTTCCCCGGTAACACATTCAATGTCACCCCGTAACTCCCCACTGCCGCAGCATAAATCCACGGCAGGGAAGCCTTCACCGCATAGTCGTTCACCAAATAGCGAGTCTCGAAATTGTCGGTGCCATCGAGAATTACATCCATTCCTTCAAGTAACGCCTCAATATTCCGCGGAACCACATCCTCCACCCGCGCCTCTACCATAATCTCCGAATTAAACGCGGCAATTTTTCGCGCCGCCGCAATTGCCTTGGGCAAAGATTCGGACGCATCCACCTCGTCAAACAGCGACTGCCGCTGCAGATTGCTCGCCTCCACATAATCGCGATCGATAATGCGCAATTTACCGACCCCCGCTCGCGCCAACAATGACGCCAGCGCCGAGCCGGTCGCTCCACACCCCACAATCGCGACCCTCCCCGCCGCCAGTCGGCGCTGGCCCTCCGCTCCGATTCCGCGAAACAGAATCTGCCGCGAGTACCGTTCCCCGAACTTTTCTTTTTCTTCTTCTACGCCCTGCCTCAAGGAGGTCACCAGTTCCTTCCCGCAAAACCTTTATTATAAGTGTGATCGCTTAAGCCATCACTACACAGGACAACGAGGGCCCACGCTTCATCGAAATAGGAAACGGCCCCAAGGAAATTATTTGCTGAGACGGTACGCCTCATTCGTCATCTTGATCGTTGTCTCGCTCGCTCCGACTGCCCGTGCCGGATCGTCCCTCCCTGTGCCTTCCTCCCAGGAACCCCAATCCGCACCATTCTCGTCTCTCGCCTCCATGTCTTCCTACGCCGGACGCACCGTCAAGTCCATTGAACTCCCCGGCATTGCAGACTCCGATCATTTACTCCAAATGCTTCCTCAAAAAGCCGGCCAGCCCCTCGACCGGGATCAGGTTCGCGATAGCATCCGCATCCTTTTCTCCACCGGCCGCTTCGCCGATATCCAGGCCGAAGTCACGCCCTCCAGTGTGGATGTTGTGCTCACCTTCACCACGTCGCTCAACTTTTTTGTGGGCGCCGTTGACGTTGAAGGCGCTCCCGGTCATCCCAGCTACAACCAGATCGTGAACGCCTCCAAATTCCAGTTCGGCGAATTGCATACCCTCGACAAACTCGACCACGCCTTGCAGAACATCCGCCAACTCATGCAGGAGAATGGCTATTACCGCGCGCGCGTGACCGCCGAAAGCGCCTCCAATGCCGCCACCCAGCAGGTCAATATCCTCTTCCACATTACGGCAAAAGAACCGGCGCACGTCGGCGAGGTCAAACTCACCGGCCACGCGCCGCTTTCCCAAATTCAGGTACAGGATATCGCCAGGATGCATCCCGGCGATCGCGTGACCGCGGCGCGCATCACTAATGCCCTTCAGCATCTCCGCAAGAAGTTTCAGAAACAGCAGCGCGTTCTTGCCCAAGTCTCCATCGCCGAACAGAAATATAGCCCCGAATCCAACTCCGTCGACTATACCTTCCTGATTGAACGTGGTCCCGTGGTCGTGGTGTATTCCCAGGGATTTCACGTCAGCCACGGCGTTCTGAAGAGAGAAATCCCTGTCTACCAGGAAAACGCTCTCGACGACGATCTGCTCAACGAAGGCAAGCGCAACCTCCTGAACTATCTTCAAAGCCGCGGCCACTTCGACGCCACCGTCGATTTTCAGAAGGAAACTGGCTCCGATACTATCCGTATAATCTACCGTATCGATCCTGGCCCGGTGCATAAGCTCGAACTCGTCGAGATCACCGGAAACAAATATTTCTCCCGGCAAATGCTCCGCCAGCGCCTGCAGATCCAGCCCGCCGGCAAGTTTTTTTCTCCCGGGCGCTACAGCGAAGCCCTGCTCAGGAATGACGTTGCCGGCCTTCAGGCCTTGTACGTTTCCAACGGATTCCGCCATGCCAAAATTCAGACTAAGGTCGACGACGACTATCGCCACAACCAGAATCACCTTGCAGCTCACATTCAGATCGAGGAAGGCCCGCAGACTCTTGTCGGCGCATTCCAGATTGTCGGGAATCAGAAGATCGAGGCCAAGGCCTTTCCTGAGATGAATACCACCACAGGCCAGCCCTATTCCGAACAGAATCTAGCCGGTGATCGCGAAACCATCCTCAACTACTACTTCAATCACGGTTTTCCCAACGCCATCCTCGAGATCACCACCAACCCTTCCCCCGCAGCGCCCGATCGCGAAGACGTTATCTACACCATCCAGGAGGGCGAGCAGTTCTTCGTCAACCACGTCATGGTCGCGGGCCTCGATCACACCCGCGATTATGTCGTGCAGCGCGAAATTCAAGTCGCTGGCGGCCAAGCCCTCAGCCAGGGGGACCTGCTCGATACCCAGACCAAGCTTTATGATCTTGGCATCTTCAGCCAGGTCGACACTGCCGTGCAGAATCCTGAAGGTTCTGATCCTCAGAAAAATGTTCTCGTCCAGGTGCAGGAAGCCAAACGCTACACCTTCACCTACGGCCTCGGCCTCGAATTCGAGACCGGCCTTCCTTCCAGCACCAACTCCGGCGGTTCGACTGGCGTGAGCCCCCGCGTGGGATTCGATGTTACCCGCTTGAACGTGGGCGGCCGTAACCAGACCCTCATCTTCCAGTCCCACGTCGGAACCCTGCAGCAGCGCGGTGTGGTCAGCTATGAAGTCCCCAAAATCTTCAACAATGATCTCTTCAAGCTCTTCTTTACCATTTTTTACGACAATAGCCTCAACGTCGCCACCTTCACCTCGCAGCGTCTCGAGGGCAAAATCGATCTTCGCCAGCAAATCGGCAAGCAGCAAGTCAATCACTCCACTTCCATCACCTACCGCTTCGATTACCGCCGCGTCAAAGCCAGCAACCTCGTGTCCAACTTTTCACCTGCCGAGTTTAGCTTGTTTTCCCTGCCCGCCCATGTTGGTGGTCCCGGCTTCACTTTCATCCGCGACCAGCGCGATAACCCCATCGAAAGCACCAAGGGGCAATACTTTACCCTCGATGCTTTTGCCGCTTCCAGCTATGTCGGCTCGCAGTCGGACTATGGCCGCGTTCTTGGCCAGGATTCCACCTACTATGCCTTCGGCCGGCCCAATCACAAGTTCGTCTTCGCCCGCTCCACCACCCTTGGCCTGGAGCAAGTCTATGGAGGCACCAGAATCCTGCCTCCAGGGTCCTGTCCTCTGAATGGACTGCAGACCGAGTGTCAGCAGAATATTTCCATCATCCCCCTGCCCGAATTATTTTTCGCCGGCGGTGGCAACTCTCACCGCGGTTTCGGGTTGAATCAAGCAGGCCCCCGCGATCCCGATTCCGGTTTCCCAGTCGGTGGCTCGGCGCTGTTCGTTAATAGTGAGGAACTTCGCTTTCCTCCGGTCAGCCTCCCCTTTCTCGGTGAAGGCTTCGGTTTCGCCATCTTTCACGATATGGGAAATGTTTTTACCGCCGGGCACGACATGATTAAAGGGCTTGTGCGCTGGCATCAACCCGATCCCGCGCAGTGTTTGCCGGTAAGCGGCACAATGCTGACTCCGTGCATGATCTCCTTCAACAACAGTGGCTATGACTATACTTCTCATGGCGTTGGCATCGGGTTGCGTTATAAGACTCCTATTGGCCCCTTGCGCTTTGACTTCGGGTACAATCTGAATCCGACAAGATATTTTCAGGGCACTTTTGATCCAACGACTCTGGTGCAGACGGGATTTGAGACCCAGCGTCTCCGTCATTTCAACGTGTTTTTCAGTATAGGTCAGCCATTTTGATGAAATTTTCTACCCTCCGAACGATTACGGCCGCGCTTGCCCTTCTTCTGTCTGCGCTTCTTCTTGCCCCCGCGCATTCCGCCTCCGCGGAGGTAATCGACCGCATCGTCGCCACGGTGAACGGGCGCGTGATCTTGCAGTCCGATTTGGATGAAGCCTTATGCTACGAAGCTCTTCTCACCAACCGCTCCCTCGCCGATTTCACTGACGACGACCGCCGTGCCGCACTCGACCGTCTCATCGATCAGGAGCTTCTGCGCGCGCAGATGAAGTCTGCAGACTTCCGCCACGCCACCGACGCTGAAGTCGCCGCCCGCATCTCAGATGCCCGCAAACAATATCCTCAAGCCGTCACAGACGATGCCTGGCGCTCACTTCTCGCGCGCTATCACATCACCGAAAAAGATGTTTTCGCTCACGTTCAGCGGCAAATCGATGTCATGCGCCTCGTCGATGCCCGCCTTCGTCCCGCCGTGCAAATCGATGCCAAGTCCATCGAAGCCTACTATCGCGATCAGTTCGTCCCCCAATTGAAGCAGTCGGGCGCTTCCGACGTTCCCCTCGCCGAAGTCTCCGCCAAAATCCGCGAGCTTCTCACCCAGGAAAAAGTCAGCGAGATGCTAATCTCCTGGCTGCAAACCTTGCGCTCCGAAGGCCAAGTCCACATACCCGGCGTCACCCCCTCATCGAATGACCCGGGAGTCCAATCGCAGTGACCGCCGACGCCGCCAAACCCTCTCGCCGTTGGTGGAAATATCTGCTCGCCCTTGTCGCTGCCGCGTTTCTTTGCGTCGCGGCCCTGCTTTTCTATACCACCACCGATTCGTTTCAATCGCTGGTCCGCCGTCGCCTGGTCGCTGAGCTCGAACGCATCACCGGGGGCCGCGCCCAAATCGGCCGCTTCTATACCATTCCTTTTCGCTTGCAGGTCGAAGTGCGGGATATCACGGTCCACGGCCGCGAATCCGCCACTGACATCCCCCTCGCTCACGCCGATGGCATCGTCGCCCGCCTGAAGATCACCTCTCTTCTCCGTTCCGAATTAGCTTTCGAGGAACTCATTCTCGATCAGCCCGTCGTCCATCTCGCTTTCTATCCCGACGGCACCACAAATTTTCCTCGGCGATCGACTACCGTCACCGGCCAGACTTCTATCGAACAACTCTTCGCGCTTTCCATCAATCGCCTCGAACTCCGCCACGGTCGCCTCCTTTGGGACGACCAGACCATCCCTCTTAATCTCGCCGCCCGCGATACCTGGCTCCAGATGGATTATTCCTATCTCCACGCGCGCTACAACGGACGCCTCCTGCTCGGCTTGGTCGATACCAAGTTGTTGGACTACCGCCCCTTCGCCTGGATGAGTTCGGCGGATTTTAGCCTCGGTTCCGACTCTGCCGACATCACTTCTCTCAAATGGAATTCCGGCCACTCCAATCTTTCCGTCACCGGCCACATCACCAACTTTCGCCGTCCGCACATTCAAGCCGCCTACGATGCTCACCTCGATCTCACCGAAGCCGCATCCATTACGCGCCGCCGTGAGCTTCGCGCCGGACTCCTCGAGCTCAAGGGAGGGGGCGACTGGTCACCCGACCAGTTCGCCTCCAGCGGACTGCTCACGGTTCGCGATCTCGCCTGGCGGGACGATCAGATTTCTTTTTCCAGAGCTGCTCTCACCACCGGCTACTCGGTCTCTGATCAACAACTCAAACTTTCTAAACTGCAAGGCAAGATTTTCTCTGGAAGTTTCACCGGCGATGCCGAACTGAATCAGTGGCTCGCACCCGATCAGCACCTTTCGCTCACGGCCAGAAAAAATCTTGAGACCGCCACTATCTCTGCAACTCCTCCACCGAACAAATCTCGCCAGCCAATTGCTAAACCCAAACAGCCCGCCATTCAGAGCGCATTCATTCTTCTCCGCCTGCACGACATCTCCGCTGAAGATTTCGCCCTCGCCCTCGATGCCTCGGCTCACCCGATCCCTGATTTCCATCTCGCCGGACTAGCGTCGGGCACCCTCGAGACTCGTTGGAAGGGAACTCGCCGCGACGCCGAAATCCAGTTCGCCCTTGATGCCACTCCGCCCGCGCATCCTGCCCATCTGCCTCTCACCGCCCACGCCACCGGCGTCTACTACGCGGCCACCGATACGCTCGATCTCCCGCAGTTTAGCCTGACCACACCCACCAGCCACGTCCAGGCCTCAGGCACTTTGTCTTCCACCTCTGCGCTTCGCCTCTCTGTTTCCACCTCCAGTCTCATCGACTGGCTTCCGTTCGTCGCTGTTGTGCGCGGCCCCGCGTTGTTTCCCGTCGTGCTCAACGGTCGCGCTGCCTTCAATGGCAACCTCACCGGCGCACTACCCTCTCCTCAACTGGCCGGCAACCTGCAGGTCGACGATTTCGATGTCAACATCCCCGCCACCGCCAAAACTCACCCACTCCACACGCACTGGGATTCTCTCGCCACCTCGCTCCAGCTTTCCTTCCACGCCATCGCCCTTCGCAATGCCACTCTGCGTCGGGACGACACCTCCGCCCAGTTCGACGCCTCCGCCACTCTCGACCACGGCCATTTCACCGCCGACAGTCAATTCACCATCCGCGCCAACCTGCTCAACACCGACCTCGCCGCCGTGCAAGCGCTCGCCGGATACAACTATCCCATCACCGGCACGGCCGATCTTTCCCTGCAAGCCGCTGGCACCGAGTCCGATGCTCACGGCGACGGTCAAATCCATCTCAACCACGCCTCGGCCTACGCTGAGCCCATCCAGCAATTCGATTCCAACTTCCATTTCAACCACGGAGAACTCGCGCTCGATAACATCCATCTCTTCCACGACGATGCCATCGTCACCGGCAGCGCTGCCTACAATCCCACCACCCGCGCCTTCCGTCTCGACGTAGCGGGAAATAATTTGGATCTGGCCCGCATCCGCCAGATCCATTCCAATTGTCTCTCCATCGAAGGACGTGCCGATTTTACCCTCAAGGCTTCCGGCACGCCGGACGCGCCCGCCATCGATTCTTCCATCCACATCCGCAACCTCACCCTCGATCACGAACTCGCCGGCGACCTCGATCTGCAAGCCATCACCCAGGGCAGCACTCTTCAATTCACCGGCAATTCCCACTTGCAGCGCGGTTCGTTACTTGTCAGCGGGAATGTCAAGTTGCGCGACGGCTATGCCGCCGATCTGTCATTCCGCATGGATCAGCTCGATCTCGATTCCCTTTGGCATGCCTATCTCGGCGCCCAGCTCACCGGACATTCTTCTGTCGCCGGCTCTCTCGATCTCCACGGTCCGCTCTTTCATGCTTCGCGATGGATTGTGGATGGCGACCTCACCGCCGTCTCCCTCGATCTCGAGCACGTCAAACTTCATAACCAGGATCCCCTTCGCTTCGTCCTCGCGAATCAGTCCATCAACATAAAGCAACTCCACTTGCTGGGGGAGGGAACTGACCTCACCGCTCACGGCTCGATGCAACTCTCCGGCGCTCGCACCCTCGATCTCGCCGCCGATGGCCGCCTCGATCTCAAGTTGCTTTCTGGATTCGACCCTGAACTTTCTGCCTCCGGCCTCGTCACCATGAACATGACAATCGGCGGAACCTTCGCCGATCCTTTTCCTCAGGGTCGTCTTGAATTTGCCAACGGGTCGCTCTCTTATGCGACACTGCCCAGCGGTCTTAGCGAACTCAGCGGTTCTCTCGTCTTCACTCGCGATCGGGTCCACATCGAGAGCCTCACTGCCCGCACCGGCGGGGGCACTCTCGCTTTCCAGGGCGACGCCACTTATCTCAACCAGCAACTTAATTTCAATCTCACTGCCTCCGGCAAAGACGCTCGGCTGCGTTATCCGCCCGGCGTTAGTTCTACCGCCAACGCCGCATTGCACTGGGTGGGCACCCGCTCCGCTTCCACCGTCTCCGGTGAAATCACCATCAACAAAATCGCCGTCACTCCTGGCTTTGACTTCAGTTCCTATCTGGAGCGCGGCCGCCAAGGCGCGCCCCTCACCGTCGCTAACTCCCCGCTCAACAACATCAAACTCGATATCCACGTCCAGACCGCCCCCGAACTCCAGATGCGTACCGCCATCGCGCGCCTCTCCGGCGACGCCGATCTCCGCCTCCGCGGCTCCGTCTCTCGCCCCGCCGTCCTCGGCCGTGTCGATATTCTCGAAGGTCAGGCCACCTTCCACGGCA
>OBLU010005507.1_pt1 | contig 11349 bp, 11 predicted proteins | sample 1518681 | NCBI WGS metagenome assembly OBLU01 (sample SAMEA3539304, study PRJEB22396) | soil metagenome | biome: tundra; feature: field; material: soil | place: USA | collected 2010-05 | depth 0.15 m
TGGCGCAAAGGAATCCGCGGGTAACGGGATGCTCGGGATCGCCCTGAATTCTGGTGGCGCGGCCGTCTTCGATGGTAATCAATACTCCACAGGCATCGGGACAGTCGTGCGGGCAAGCGGCATGGACCACGTGCTTCATGATCGTTTGATTATAGAGGGGAAGCAAGGTTCACGACTTGCAAGGACCGAGTGGTAAATCCTAATTTATCCGCGTATGAATAGGGCTACGAGGCTCGTCTTTACAGGAGCGCAGCCATGAAAATTCGTCGTGACGTGGTATTCGCTTCGGCAGTGCTTTTCACTGTCGCACTGCTTTGTGCGCTGCCAACCTTTACTAGGACAGCCCTGGAAGGGTACAGCAGCATGTCTGAGACGCACCAATTATGTTGCGGCCTCTACCTCCGCACCATGGGCGATCTCGGCGTGGCTTCCCTTGCCATTATTTTCATTGCGCTGATCGTCACGTGGGCCGGATACGCAAAGGGCCTTCGGTCAGCGTGGTTCATTATGTTCGCCGTGGTGTGGATTTGGGCGTTCCCGCTTTTGGCATTGCCATTGCCATTATTCAAGCGTGCGAGTGCCCTAACGTTCGTTGAGGTGCTTTACGGCGCCCTTCACGGGTACCAATATCCTCGAATTTTGGTGAAGGCGATCCTAATTTTCTCGCTGATGATGATCGCGCTACTTCTGCCCATAAAATCGTTTTTTGTTAGCAGGGGAATTCGAGAACCAAGCCGTAGTTTATCGCCCAGGCTCATCGGTTTTTCCGTTGCAGGAGCTCTGGTCATTGCGATTGCGCTGTTGGCCTGGATAGACTTTCGCGCGTACGAGATCCCTTCTGCCTGGTTGAATAATGGGCAACAACTAGTGGGGATAGACACACCATTGTCACCGCCGCCACCTTCTCGCGCTCGTGCCCCAGCGGAAGATTGGCTTTCCTTGAGTGCAGATGCCAAACAAAGCTACGTGCACGGCTACTTGTTTGGATTTCTAGGAGGCAAGCGCGAAGGGTGTTCGTTTTACGAGGAAAAATCGACCGCGTACTTGCCCCACCAACAGGTGCAACCTGCGAAGCAACCGGCACAGGTCTGCCTGACGAGTCTGCCTTATCTTGTCGACCTGTATTCCAACGTTTATGCGGACAAGATCACGGGTTACTACACGAAGTATCCACGTGATCGAGAGGCCAAGGTTTCGAATATTTTGGATGTGATGGCCACGCCTCCAGGCCTTACTAACATCGACCAGATTCATGCGAAGCTCACTGGAGGTGAGAAGGTTAACTAACAGCAGTCGGGGAAAAAAGAGGCGGCCAAGTTCGGCCGCCCCCATTTTAGGAGTAACTTCAAAGCCACCAGCTATTGTCCAGCCGGCAGTACCCGCACTCTGCCAGCCACAAGCACCGGCTTGCCGTTAACGGGGTTCTTGAAAACCAACCCTCGTGAAATCAGATTCGGTGTGCCGGACTGCTGCAATCCGGCCAGTCCGTTGATATTCACGAAGAAAGTCTTGTCGACGGTCAGCACGGTGAAGGGCCCACCCGCCGAGTAGCTCATCAGGGCATCGTTCTGCATCTGGAAGTAGCCTTGATTGCTGCCGGAGCCTCCAGTGATGGTCACGCGGTTCTGGACCAGGGTCCCGACTACACCCTGCCGTCGCAGCGACACCATTTGTGGAGTGAAGATATTGCCCGCGGTTGAGCCACCGATAAAGATGCGCTGTCCGACCACCAGTGACGAGTCGTTGAATACCTGTTCGGTCAGCAAATTGTCGAAGAAGCAGACATCATAGGTAGAGACCGCGCTCAGGTCGATCGTCTGCACGCTATCGACCGGAATGATTCCCGAAGTGCCCAGCTCTTCCCCAACCCACAGGGTCACGGTCTGCACCGGGCCGGAGTTCGGATTTACCGCCAGAATGCGGCCGGAGATGAACGCCTTGCTGGTGCTGACAAGTTCCACGCCGCTGGCGAGGATGCTGCCATCCGCCTGCACGGTTCCAATCACTGAAACGATTCCGTCCACCCCCAGTGTGTTCAGGTTATTGCTGCCGTTATACAGTGTGCTCGAGTTCACTTCGATCGTCTTCTGGAAGCCATAGGGCCCCTGCATGACAAATGAGTTTGCACCCGTGTTCACGGAAACGATGTTGCCTGTGAAGTCGGTGATCTCGCCCAGATCGTCTGAAGCAGAGACGGCCTGCACGCTGATTACCGGCTTGATGACGCCCGTCATCTGATTGCTGTTGTCGACCAGCAGAGAATCCCTAAGGTTGAAATCGATATGCAAGCCAGCCAAACCGTTGCTTCCCACCACTAGTGGTTTGCCTGAAGGAAACGGAACGGTCACGGTGGCCTGGCTTAGCGTCCCGGTCAACACCTTGACCGACGGCGTAGTGGTGCTGAGGTCGATGTAGTCAATTGCAGGAGCGGGGTTGGCGGTTTCAAACGTAAAGGTCACGCTGTTATAGCTACCGGCGGGCACCATATTGAATCCCAGTAACGAGCGCAATCCCATCAGCCGGCCAAAGTCGACTGCGGTGGGCGTGGAAAGTGCCTGCACGCTGGTCGAACTGCTATTCAGACTGATGCTGTTGATGGTGATGTTGAAGGCCACCACCGACGATACGGGAGCATCTTCACCAGTCACAAAGACGGCGCCCGCTTGGCCATTGGTCTGAGTGCCGCTGGTTGCGCCTCCGCCGCACCCAGAAGTGCGAAAAATGGAACTAGTAAAACCAGAAGTGTCGCAAAGCGTTTCATGACAAAAACTCCGGGTACCGGCGAATGATGGGGAGCCAGCTTTCTGCTCAGTACGAAAGAAAGAACCCTGAACCGAGCGCGGAGTTGTCCACTCTTTGGTAAGAGTTACCGGTAACTGTTACCAGCGGGATACGGCTCTGGTTGCCGGTTTCGGAGGAAACGCCTTGGTTTGGCACAGATCGAATCGTGGCCTGGAAAAGGCCCGTGTAGGTCCCTCGCGGAAGTCGGAAAGCACTCTCGATTCGACGAACCAGTATGGGCGGACTTCGGCCAAGGTTAAAGTAACGGTGCAATAACGGGGCTGGGTTGAAGCGGGCGGCGGCGCTCCGATCAATTCTTCATACGTTGTCATCCCGAGCGAAGCGAGGGATCTGCAGTTCGCCGCGAGATGCAGATCCCTCGCTTCGCTCGGGATGACAATTCAAAAGAGGTCGCGCTCACCGGGGAGATACCTTTCCTAACGGACAGGAGTGTCCGCCCCACACGATTACTTGAACTCCAGCACTTCTTTTTCTTTGCCCTTGCTCATCTCTTCCATTTTCTTGATTTCGTCGTCGGTAAGTTTCTGGATTTCATCGAGCGCGCGCTTCTCGTCGTCCTCGGCAATCTTTTTGTCTTTCATCGTCTTCTTGATCGCCTCATTGCCGTCGCGACGGATGTTGCGCACCGCGGTGCGGTGCTCCTCCAGAATCCGGTGCAGGTGCTTGACCATGTCTTTACGGCGGTCTTCGGTGAGCGCGGGGACGGGGACGCGGATCAACTTGCCATCGTTCATTGGATTCAGGCCCAGGTCAGCGCTGCGGATGGCCTTCTCGATGGCCCCGAGTTGTGACGTATCGAAGGGCTGCACGGTAATCATCTGCGGCTCGGGCGCGTGGACCTGGGCGATCTGGTTGAGCGGCATCTGCGACCCGTAGTAGTCGACCGAAACCGTGTCGAGCATGTGAACGTTGGCGCGGCCGGTGCGTGTGGCGGCCATTTCGCGGCGGAAGTCTTCCACCGCTTTCTCCATGCGCGTTTTGAGTTGTGCGAAGACGTCTTTCAGGGCAGGATGAGCCATAGCTCTCAGCTCCCAAACATGGGGATATGGAACGGTGAATTATAAACCGCTTTTTTGCTGTTAGCTTTTGGCTTTTGGCTGAGCCGAGTGCTAATAGCTGACAGCTTTTTATGCGCTGACCAGCGACCCGATCTTTTCTCCGAGCACGACGCGGCGGATATTGCCACGCTGGTTCAGGTTGAAAACGATGATGGGCAGATTATTGTCCTTGCACAAAGAGATCGCTGTCGAATCCATCACCTTCAGGCCGCGTTTCAGCACATCCATGTAGGTGAGGGTCTCGAACTTCTTGGCATCTTTCACCTGCATCGGGTCGGCATCGTAGATGCCATCCACTTTGGTGGCTTTGAGAATGGCGTCAGCCTTGATTTCCATGGCGCGCAGCGAGGCGGCTGTGTCCGTCGAGAAGTATGGATTACCGGTGCCGCCGGCGAAAATGACAACGCGGCCTTTTTCCAGATGCCGGATAGCGCGCCGCCGGATGAAGGGTTCAGCTACCTGGTTCATCTCGATGGCCGTCTGCACACGGGTGTAGACATTCTGTTTTTCGAGAGCGTCCTGCAGCGCGAGCGCGTTGATGACGGTGGCCAGCATGCCCATGTGATCGGCGGATACGCGATCCATGTTCCTGGCCTGGTCGGCGACTCCGCGGAAAAAATTCCCGCCTCCTACGACGATGGCCATCTGGATGTCGAGACTGTGCACGTCGGCAAGTTCAGCCGCGACTTCATGAATGCGGGCGGTATCGACGCCAAAACCTTGATTCGCAGCGAGGGCTTCACCGGAGATTTTCAGCAGGATGCGTTTGAAGATGGGGGTGGGCATAAGAGTTCTCAGTTCCAAGTTCTCAGTTCTCGGTAGCTGTCTGACAAACGCAAAGGCACGGGTCCTTCGCTTCGCTCAGTATGACAAAGCAGAGTGCAAGCGAAGCTGTCTGGGGAGAGCATAGATCAAAAGGGGCGCCGCAGCGCCCCTGAATATTCGGCTGCTACTTCGCAGCCGGAGCGGATGCCTCGCCCTCGTCAGATTTTGTGCTGACGAAAGCGACGGTAGCCGTCGCGTCGCCAACCTTGAACCGGGCGAAGCGCCGTACCGCAATATTCTCGCCCAGCTTGCCCACCTTGGCAGCGATCAACTGCGAGATGCTGATGGTCTGGTCCTTGATGAAGGGCTGCTCGAGCAGGCAGACCTCTTCGTAGAATTTCTCCATCATGCCGGCGACCATCTTTTCCGCGATGTTTGCAGGCTTTCCGCTAGCGATGGCCTTCGCGAGATAGATGTCCTTCTCGCGGGCGTAGTCTTCCGGCGTGACGTCTTCCTTGCGGACGAACTTCGGATCGCTGGCCGCGATGTGCATGGCGATGTCGTGCACCAGTTCTTTGAAGTCTTCGGTGCGCGCCACGAAATCGCTTTCGCAGTTGACTTCGACCAGCACCCCAATTTTGCCACCGGCATGAATGTAGTGGGCCACCGAACCTTCGCTCGTCACACGCGCCGCTTTCTTGGCGGCTACCGAAACTCCCTTTTTGCGCAGCACGACAACCGCCTGTTCCAGGTCGCCTTTGGCTTCGGTCAAAGCCTGCTTGCAGTCCATCATGGGCGCCCCGGTTTTTTCGCGGAGCTCTTTTACTTGTGCTGCGGAAATGTTTGCCATAGTAGTGCTCATGAGTGCCTCAGAATTTAGGTTTCAAAGTTTCAAGGTTTCAGAGTCTCAAGGACGATCATTCGGAGGGCCACTCGAGGACTATAAAGGTTGCAACCTTGAAACTTTGCAACCTTGAAACCTTGAAACCTGCATTCAACTAGAAGCGGCGCGTCTCCGCCTGGAGTTCGTCGACATCTTCGGTGGCGGCTGAGGGACGCTTGCGCGTGCCCTTGCCGAGCACGTCTTCCATGCGAATCTCTTCGCCGGTGCCGTCGACGGTTGCGGTTGGAACGACTGCGTCGTCCGTGGCGACTGCGGCGAACAGTTCTTCCGCTTCCGGAGTCGCGGTCTCGACGGCCGGTTCGGGCTCCGCCACCGCCTGAATGTCCACCATCTGCTTGTCATCGCGGGCATGGACGCCCTCGGCAATCGACTCCGAAATCTTCGAAGTAAACAGCCGGATGGCGCGCAGCGCGTCGTCGTTGCCCGGGATCACATAATCCACTTCGCTTGGATCGCAGTTCGTATCGACGACGGCGACCACGGGGATGCCCAGTTTGCGCGCTTCGCGCACCGCGATCTGCTCTTTATTCGAATCGATGACGAAGATCGCATCCGGCAACCTGGTCATGTTCTTGATGCCGGCGAGATTCGCCTGCAGGTGCTTGCGCTCGCGCTCGAGCTTGATCACTTCCTTCTTCGGAAGCAGATCATAGCGGCCATCGGTGGCCATTTCGTCGAGTTCCTTGAGCCGCTTCACGGATTTTTGTACCGTGATCCAATTGGTCAGCAGCCCGCCCAGCCAGCGCTGGTTGACGTAATACATTGAGCAGCGCTGCGCCTCTTCGGCAATCGCGTCCTGTGCCTGGCGCTTGGTGCCCACGAAGAGGATGATCCTGCCCTCGGCGGCCAGGTCCTGCACAAATTTCGACGCCTCCTTGAACATCTTCAGCGTCTTCTGCAGATCGATAATGTAGATACCGTTGCGCTCACCAAAGATGAATTCCTTCATCTTCGGGTTCCACCGCTTGGTTTGATGCCCGAAGTGAACGCCTGCTTCGAGCAACTCCTTCATCGTAATGTTTGCCAATCAACCTCCTCAGTTGGTTTGCATCCGGACACTGAAAGGCCCCGGATTACCATTCCCGTCCACCCCGCCTTGAAAAGGTGGGGGGATGAATTGAATTCCCAAAACCAGTCGTTTGTCGTCGGTCGCTAGTCGTTGGCTAACGACTAACGACCATCGACTAACGCCTATCTCTTACTGAACTGGAAGCGCTTCCTCGCGCCTTTTTGTCCATACTTCTTGCGTTCTTTGGCTCGTGGATCGCGAGTGACCATGCCTTCGGCTTTGAGCTGCTTGCGCAGTTCCGCATTGAACAGCATCAGAGCGCGAGTGATGCCCAAGCGCACGGCATCGGCTTGTCCTGCAACTCCGCCACCGCACACGTTTGCCAGCACGTTGAAAGTGGCCGCAGTGTCGGTCGAGACCAGCGCACGCTTCGCGGCAATGCGCTGCGAGGGCGTCACAAAGTATTCATCGAACGCCTTGCCGTTGACCTTAAACTCGCCGCTGCCGGGACGAAGAAAAACCCGGGCGATCGCCGTCTTGCGGCGTCCGGTTCCGTAGTATTGAACAATTTCTGCCATTTAAGCCCTCAGCACTCGGCCGTCAGCCAACTCCGGTGCCTCTCACCTTTCAAAGTTTTGCTCGCCAGTATTCCCGAGGCCTAAGCCTTGAAACCTTGTCCTACGGCAAACGCCCTTACTTCCGGCTTCTGCGCTTCGTGCGGGTGCTTGTCGCCACGGTAAACCTTCAGCTTCGTAAACATCTGCTTGCCCAGTTTGTTCTTGGGAAGCATGCGCGATATGGCGTCTTCGATCACCAGTTCCGGCTTGCGGACCATGCGCTTCTTCATCTCTTCCGAGCGCAGCCCGCCGGGATAACCCGTATAGCGGTGATAGACCTTCTGGTCAGCCTTCATGCCGGTGATCTTGATCTTCTCGGCATTAATAATGACCACGTGATCGCCGGTATCGATAAACGGCGTGTATTTGGGGCTCTCTTTGCCCATCAGAATGCGGGCCACGCGCGAGGCCAGCCGTCCGAGCGCAAGCCCGGTTGCATCCACCACAAACCACTTACGCGCAATATCTCCCTCTTTCGGGAAATAGGTTGACATCGGAAATCTCCAGAAATTAAAGAACGCTATAACAGATGAAGACCGCTGAGTGCCCAAAAAGTATCTATCCACGCAGAACGCGCGCTAGGTATTCCAGGCGGGCAGCCGCAGGACTTCCAAAGATCACTAGGATAGCCCAGCGCCAACGCCCTTGTCAACGAAGGATACTCGTTTCAAAGAACTTACGTCGCATCCCCAGCGGTATTGACCAGCAGTATCTCCCCGGGCATTTGCCCTGATCGGGCGACTGCCTAGAGGTTCGATTCGTGGATTCGAAGCGAAAAGCCATAACCCTCGCCTTTTTTGCCTTGGTCGCGTCGTCCGTCACGCTCTATTTTGGAACCGGTTTGCGTCCGATATGGCGGCTGGTTTTGGCTGGCCCCTGTCCGGTCCTGCTGGTCTACCAGCGCGTTTCCCGGAAGGTCGCAGTCGCAGTCGCTTTTCTGGCCTGTACATGGGCGATCTGAACCAGTGGCATTACCTCCACGGCGTACATCTACGCCCGATATGGCGACTGGTTTGCGTGGACCAATATTGCGGTGTTGCTGGGGCTGATTGCTAGTGCGGTGCTGAGGTGTTCGTTGGCGCTATCGTTCTTTCGTAAATATGCCATGCTGAAAGTAGAACCTTCGTTCGCCCATAGGATCGTTGACGATGGTCTCAACGATATCCCGTTTTACAAAAATATATCTGTATCGATACACGTCGCCATTTGCCAGCCTTTGCTCTGAGATCATGCCCCCGTCGCTGTCTTTGTAAATGTTTTGCAGCAGCACTCTACCTCTGCCGTCGACGACGGCAGTCATGAGATACCAATCGTAGGTCACGTAGTGAAAATGGCCATACTCAAAGCGAAACAAAAGGTGCGATGCATCCGCCACGCTCTCCAGGTATCCGGCTGAATCATACGAGTATTTGCGGAGATTCCCTGCGTCGTCGGTGGCTTCGATGATCCGGTCTGCTCGGTCATACTTGAAGGTGATGGTGTGCCCGGTGGGGGAAATCACTTGCTCCAAGTTCCGCCTTTGATTTCGTTTCAACTGAATGCGATGACCGTCAGCCGCCCGCATTTCGAAGGGAGCGCCTTGCGCAAGAGTCTTCGCGTGGTACGACTCCGGAAAAAGGAAACGACCGCCGTCGCGGAAATCCAGGGTCCAGCCATTGCCATTCCAGGCGATCTGCGCCCCGTAAAACTCGGATGACGTTGCATCGTGGCGGAAAACCGCGTCGGCATACCCTGTGCCCTTGGAAATCCGCGGAAAATGGATTTGCCGGCCATCCTCCAGGTTCAGGTCCATGTAGGTATACGGGAATCTGGTGCCAGTCGGGCAAATGTCGTAGGGGTGATTCGTCCCTAGACCAAATGCTCTGCTGTGGGAATCCCAAGGCCGATACGTCCGCGTCAGCGACAAGGGCACGACGTCGTAGATGAAGAGGTCAGTTTGGCGGAGCACAAACATCCCCGAATGCAAATCGACTTGAAATTCATTGACCGGCGAATCGTGGCGAACCGTCGGTTTGATCAGCAGAATGGAGCTCTTGAACTGGATGGGATCCGATTCGAGATCGACTGGAGCGATGGTCAGATAGGGGTAGGATCCGTTCCATGCTGGAGGAGAATCGGTGAAGGGTAGGAGTTCCACCTTAACCGCGTGTTTAGGAGGCCTCCAAATCAGCAAAAAAGCAGCGCAGGCAGCCAGTCCGAGGACCACGCCCCACTTCCACAGCGGCGGATGCCAGTATTGTGACTGTCGCACGCCGCTATTGTCGCAGGTTCGGTCCGCATTTCCGATAGCGGAAACACTCCACCGCGTGGTCGTTTACCATGCCTGTGGCCTGCATGAAGGCATAGCAGATGGTGGAGCCGACGAAGTTGAAGCCGCGTTTTTTCAAATCTTTGCTCATCGCATCGGATTGAGAGGTGCGCGCCGGAATTTTCCTTCCCAAGCGACGGGCGTTTAGCAGCGGCTTGCCTCCGACAAACTGCCAGATGTAGCGATCGAACGAGCCGAACTCGTTCTGCACCGCCAGAAACGCCTGGGCGTTCCGTATTGCCGACGCGATCTTCAGCCGGTTGCGGACAATCCCCTCATCGCGCAGCAACTTCTCAGACTTGCGCCGATCGTAGGTGGCGACCCTCTTCGCATCGAACCCGTCAAAGGCCGCGCGATAATTTTCACGTTTCTTCAGAATGGTGTCCCAGCTCAGACCGGCTTGCGCGCCCTCCAGGATCAGAAACTCAAACAGGACACGGTCGTCATGCTGAGGGACGCCCCACTCGCGATCGTGATAAACGATCGATAGTTCGTTGCTGGCCCAGGCGCAGCGAATAATATCTTTATCGTTATCTTTATCTTTCTTAGGAGACCCGTGATCTGGTCGCAAAATTGCCTCCCATCATCATGCTGATTAGAACACGTCACAGATGGTTCTTTTGAAGGGTCGGCCAGCCCGCTCTCCGAGGAAGCGCGGCCAAAGACCGGAAGTGCGGTCCAACACTGCGCCCCAATATTGAATTTCATAAACGAAGTCCAGCTGGAGGCAAGTCATGCACATTCTTACCTTGTGCGTTCACGAACCCGTAACCGTTTCTCCTGACGCAACTGTCGCCGAGGCCATCAAGCTCATGCTGAAACGTCGCATCGGCGCTGTGGTGGTTGTGGAGGGCAAATTTGTCAAGGGGATCTTCACCGAACGCGACGTCCTGAAGAAAGTGGCGCTGAGCGGGCACGATCCTGCGAAAACCCTAGTCAGTGAGGTGATGACCAGTCCGGTGGAAAACGCCTCGCCGAAAACCACTCCCGGCGAAGCCCTGGCCTCGATGCTGAAACATCATTTCCGTCATATGCCGGTGGTGGATGTCAAAGGCAGACTGAAAGGTGTTCTCTCGATTCGCGATCTGCTCCAGGAGCAGATGCAGGAAATCAAGCGGCAGCACGATTCGCTGGAGCACTATGTCAGCAGCGAACGGCTGGGAATGCCCGCAGCCCGGGACGCGACCGACTAATTCGACCCGCGCGTCCATTCGCCCGTTGTCGTTGCCGTTTTTCGATTTCTCACGCGGCTTTCTTGGCTTCCAGAGCGCCGTCAATCTTGCTTAACTCCTCGGCTGAAAATTTCAAGTTCTTCAGCGCGGCCACGTTGTCGTCCACCTGCGACACTTTGCTCGTACCCACCAGTGCACTGGTAACGCGCGGATCACGCAGCACCCACGCAACCGCCATCTCCGCCAGCGTCTGCCCTCGCTGCTTGGCGATTTCGTTGAGCGCGCGGATCTTGACGAGCTTGTCTTCGCCGATGTCCTTTTTCTTCAGAAAGAAATCGCGGGCGGCGCGCGAGTCGCTGGGAATGCCTTGCAGGTAGCGATCCGATAGCAGTCCCTGCGCCAGCGGGCTGAAGACGATCGCTCCCACGCCTTCTTTCTCCAGCACGTCGAGCAATCCCTGCTCGGGATCGCGCACGAACATCGAATACTTCGGCTGATGTATGAGGCAAGGCGTACCCAGGTCACGCAGAATCTTTAATGCCTCGGCGGTCTGCCTGGCGTTGTATGCCGAGATGCCCGCGTAGAGCGCCCGGCCTGATCGTACCGCCGTGTCGAGCGCTCCCATCGATTCTTCCATAGGCGTGTCGGGATCGGGACGATGATGATAAAAAATATCGACATAGGCAAGGCCCATGCGCTTCAGGCTCTGATCGA
>OBLU010005508.1_pt1 | contig 11346 bp, 13 predicted proteins | sample 1518681 | NCBI WGS metagenome assembly OBLU01 (sample SAMEA3539304, study PRJEB22396) | soil metagenome | biome: tundra; feature: field; material: soil | place: USA | collected 2010-05 | depth 0.15 m
GGTTATTACAATTTTTTTATCAAGGAACATTTGGGGTTTCGTGGCATTTGAATTCAAAAGTCCAGGTTGAGCACCCAGGCAAAGTCCCTTTAGGGATTTAGGGTTTTTCTTTTTACCTTTGCACACCTCAATAGAATAAATGCGGCGATGGCGAAACTGGTAGACGCACTACTTTGAGGTGGTAGCGCCCGAAAGGGTGTGGGAGTTCGAATCTCCTTTGCCGCACAAGAACCCGGGATAAATATCCCGGGTTTTTCATTTTTCTATTTTTAGAATAATATTCTGAAATTCAGAATATATTTCTATTTTTACAGTTCTTTAAATGATTGTTATTTCTAAATCCATAATCTATGTTTTTTCAGCAAAATATCCGGACACAGAAATCGCTTTGCAAAAATGGTATGAAGAAGTCAGGGAAGCAGACTGGAAAACTTTTCAGAAATAAAAAAGACTTTCAACAGTGTGGAACTTTGTAGGAAATGACCGATATGTATTCAATGTTAAGGGAAATAATTATCGTTTGATTGCTTTAATCCTTTTTAAAGTGAGAACGGTATTAATATTATTTATCGGCACGTATACAGATTATAACAACGCGAATGCCTAACAAGTAACTTATAAAAAATAGCATTTTATGAAATTCATGATCAATTCTAAAAAAGCCTACCATGAAACAATGATTGCCATATACAACCTTATGAATAAGGGAGAAAATAATTTGACTTCAGTTGAAATAAAAAAATTAACGGCCATGACTGAAGCTGCAGAAAAATATGAGGACGAGGTATTGGGATTGAAGCCACCAAAACCGCCAAAAACAATCGCAGAACTGGTGGAATTAAAAATGTTTGAAAATAAAATGTCCCAGGCAAAACTTGCCGAAGAACTTGGATTAGGCAAGTCTAAAGTTTCTGAAATACTTTCGGGAAAACGAAAACCTGATGTACCATTTTTAAAAGGATTGCATAAAGTTCTTAAAATTGATGCCAATTTTTTGCTTGAACATGCCTGAAAGAATAAATTAATTACAACTTTACTATTTATTTAAAGCTATGACTACATTAATTATATGCCCAAATTGCAAACATGAATTTGCACCTGAAGATGCGATCGCAAAATCATTAGAAAAAGAATATGAAGAAAAATTAAATAAAGAACGGCAAAAGCTGGGTGAACATTTTTCAGAGCAGGAAAAATTACTGGAAGACCAGAAAAAAGAATTCGAAAAAAAGAAGGAAAAAGAAAACGAATTGTTTAATGAAAGACTGCAAAAAGAAAAACTGAGGATCGAAAGCGAAATACAGGAGAAATTAAGAAAATCAATCAGCAGCGACTATGAAAATCAATTGAAAATCTTGAAGGAGTCCAATTCAGATATTGAAGAGAAATTAAAATCTGCCCGGCAAAAAGAACTCGAATTCCTGAAGAAAGTACAGGAACTGAAAAACAAAGAAGAAGAAATGGAAATTTTACTTCAAAAAAAGCTTTCTGAAGAAAGAGCGAATTTAACTGAACAAATCCGAAAGCAGGAAATGGATAAAAACGCGATAAAGGAAAATGAACACAATTTGAAATTAAAAGAGCTGGAAAAGCAGTTGGAAGATCAGAAGAAATTAGCTGCTGAAATGAAACGCAAAGCAGACCAGGGATCCATGCAGTTGCAGGGAGAAGTTCAGGAAATTGCCCTCGAAGAAATGCTTCGAAATGCTTTCCCTTTCGACATTATTGAAGAAGTTGGCAAGGGCACCCGCGGTGCAGACTGCATCCAGGTTGTGCGCAATAATTATGGGCAGGAATGCGGTAAGATCATTTATGAAAGCAAACGAACAGAAAACTTTGGAGCCGACTGGATAGAAAAATTTAAGAAAGATATGCGCAGAACCAGAGCCGACCTCGCTGTATTAGTCACCAAAACAATGCCACGGGAAATGGATTTTTTTGGCCTGAAGGATGGAATATGGGTTTGTACCTTTTCTGAAGCAAAGGCGCTGGCCAATGTGCTCCGCGAGAATATCTTCCGGATATATAATTCAGCCAAGACACAGGAAAATAGGGGCGAAAAAATGCATCTCCTGTATGATTATTTAACCAGCCATGAATTTAGCGAACAATGGAAGGCTATTCGGGAAGGATTTTTTGCAATGAAAATCGGCATACAAAAAGAAAGAGATTCTATGGAAAAACTATGGAAGGCAAGGGAGAAACAATTGGAAAAAGTATTGTTGAATGCAGCCCATGTGAAGGGCTCCATAGAAGGCATAGCCGGGCAGGATTCTATTGATTTGAGTCTTGTTGATGAGACGAACTTGTTGGAAGATTAATTGAAAAAATTTCCATGTAAATTATGGAACTAAAATGTTGCAGGGAAAATCAGCTTGCCATAGCTTAGCCGGTAACCCACGCCAGGCAAATATTTTCAAAAAGATGAAAATGAATTTTTAATTCCTTTACGCCGTTCATCACAAATCTGCAGCCGGTAATTCCGGTATTTTCTTTCACTGCAATATCAGTAAGCCTGATATTGTTTTTAAAACTGAGTTGGCCTTTCCCGTACCACTTGTATACCGCTTCTTTACAACTCCAGCATAAGGTTAGAAAGGCCGGGTTAGCAGCAGGAAGCATATTTATTTCATTTGGTAAAAGAAACCTGTTTTTTACTTTCTCAATCTTTGGTGTGATTACTTCCACATCAATTCCCACGCTTTGATTGCTGCTGATAATAGCAGCAGCAAAATCACCGCAGTGAGAAATAGAAAAATGAAAGTCTTCGTTTGGTAAAAGAGGCTTTTTTGAATCTGCAATCTCTATAAGATGCAAAGGAAATTCAGGATGTAGTATCCGCAGCAAATAGCGGCCGGCGAGGTGTTGAAGTCTTTTATGGGGATTATTAATTTCCTTTTGCAAATGAACCTTTTGAAGAAAGAAAGTTTCAGGCTCCCGGATTTGCCACACGGCAAGTTTGGTTGTTTCGTTGAAATTATGTTGATAAAACAAGGGCATTCAAAATAAATTTAAGTTCTTTTGCAGATGTATGAATTATTTTGCAAAAAGAAAAATAAACCAATTAAATGATCTTATCGGACTCCCGCATTCTTGAAGAAATTGAAAAGAAAACAATCGTTATAGAACCTTACAAAAGGGAGAAATTAGGCAGCAACAGCTACGATGTTCATTTAGGAAAATATTTGGCAGTTTATAAGGATAAAATTCTTGACGCTAAAAAACATAATGAAATAAGCCATTTTGAAATACCGGAAGAAGGTTATGTTTTGGAACCCGGTCAATTATATCTTGGTGTAACCCTGGAATACACGGAAACTCATGCGCATGTTCCATTCCTCGAAGGAAAGTCTTCCACCGGGCGTTTGGGGATAGATATTCATGCAACTGCAGGCAAAGGTGATGTTGGTTTTTGTGGTAACTGGACCCTGGAAATTTCCTGTAAGATTCCGGTAAGAGTGTACACAGGTATGCCTGTTGGGCAACTTATCTATTTTCCTGTGGAAGGGCAGGTGATAGAAAAATACAATTCCAAAGCAAGCGCCAAATACAGCGGTCAACCTAATGTGCCGGTTGAAAGTATGATGTGGAAGAATAAGTTTTAACCAGGAAATTTTGCAGAAGTTATGAAACATTTCTGATGCCTGATGGAATTACTCCAGTTCAATAACGGTTATTTCCGGAAAAAGGCCTACCCTTCCCGGGTAACCAATAAATCCAAATCCCCTGTTCACATATAATTTTTGTTTCCCTTTTTCATAAAGGCCCGCCCATTGTTTATATACATATTGAACGGGGCTCCATTTAAATCCCTGGATTTCTATGCCAAACTGCATACCATGCGTGTGGCCACTAAGCATGAGATCAATATCAGGGTAGTGAGACTGAACCTGTGCTTCCCAATGACTGGGATCATGGCTGATCAGGACTTTAAAAGGATATTTTTCCGCTCCTGCATAAGCCTTTGCCATATCTCCATGCTTGGGAAACCTGGCCTTTGCACTCCAGTTTTCAATTCCTATGATTCCAATCTCCTCATCTCCTCTTTTTAGAGCAATATGTTCATTCATCATTAATTTCCAACCAAGATCATGATGGATCTGCTTAAGATTATTCATATTTTCAGATTTGGAAACTCCATCCTGGGGCCACCTCACATAATCACCATAATCATGGTTTCCCAGGGTGGAATAAACTCCCAGCGGCGCTTTTACCTGCTTAAATACATCCAAATAATCTTTCATTTCTATTGCCCGGTCATTAACAAGGTCGCCGCTGAAAATGATCAGATCAGCCTTTTCTGCCATTATCTTTTCAACACCTTTTTGTACTGCTTTCTTTTTGGTAAAACTTCCTGAATGTACATCACTGAAGTGTACAATTTTTAATCCTCTGAACGATGACGGAAGATTAGGAAACTTAAGAGAGAGTCTTTTTACCTGGTAATTATATTTATTGCCAAATCCATAAATCAGGCTTAGGAAAAGGCTGCCACCCGCAGCCAAACCGAGCCAGCTCATAAATGCCGACCTGCTAATACCCTCTTCAGCAAGGTTTCTTGCAGGAGAATTTCCGGAAAATAATTTTAGAACGATCCATTGTACCAACCTCCTCGCATCATCAATCAGAAAGAAAACAATTGCCAGTAAATTAGCAAGAAACAATCCCATCACCGTTGCAAAAAGGTAGGTTCTCACTTTCCTGGGCATAAAATCATGGCGCGTAAAAACAAATACTAAAAAACCGAGAATCGAAGAAACAGAAATCAACCAATAAACAGAGTACAGCGCTATTTTTGTTCCGGGCGACACCGCATTGCTCAATGTTGTAAGCACTTTGAAAACATAGCTGTCCATCAAAAATAAAATGAAAATGAAAATGAGTGCCCCCCTTGTTGTACGCATATTTGTCGATCTTTTTTAGTTCAATTAATAATTTATAAATTCATCTAATTGGCCGTTTATGGCTTTTAAAGTTTCTTCATTAAGTCTGCCATTCGCATTCATAACTTTCTCGATTAAGGAAATGGGTAACTTGTTATAATGAACATTCATCTTAAGATAATGAAGCGATGCAGCAAGATGATCAATTCCCCTCAGGTTACCTGCGCGGCCACTGGAAATGCCGGTAAGTAAGGCCTTCTTGAAGTACCAAACTTTGGAAATATCCGTATTATCAATCATTGCTTTCAGCACGCCAGGAAAGGTGCCATTATACTCCGGTAAAATGAAAATAAATTTTTTTGTCGGGATAAGGATTTCCTTCTCCATTTTCAAGAATTCAGGAGTTCTGTGCAAAACATCCATGCCCACCAGGGAAAGAATGCCTGCATCAATATTTCTTTCCTTAAGTAATCTCCTATATTCTTTTACAACTTTTTCTGTATGGCTTCCCACCCGGTTGGTGCCGCTTATGATTGTGTACATTTTATTTTATTAACAGTTTTTCATTTTAAACTATACATAAATTGTTAGAAAATGGTTGATTAATTAAACGGTTTTTACAGTTAGAATGTTCTCTAATATTAAGCCTAATATTTAAATTTGCCAATCTGGCATGGAATCAGGTGGTGGGCACCCGCGAAGTAATTGTTTATTATCGATTATTAAGACTTCGTGTTTAAATTTATGTTTACTTTAGCTTGCTTCTGGTAAACACCATAAGGTTTCCAAAGAGAAGAATGGAAAAATGTAGAAAAATTATAGTTTTCAAATAATATGGGGAAAATCATCGGAATAGCGAACCAAAAAGGAGGTGTAGGGAAAACGACAACTGCTATAAACCTGGCGGCAAGTTTCGCTGTGCTCGAGTATAAGACTTTACTGGTAGATGCAGACCCACAGGCTAACAGCACCACAGGAGTTGGTTTCGATCTTCATAATGTTACAACCGGTATTTATGATTGTATGGTGAATAATTCCCCTGCAAAAGATGTCATTTTAAAAACAGAGATCCCTTTCCTGGAACTGATGCCATCTCATATTGACCTTGTGGGAGCTGAAATTGAAATGATCAATTATCCAGACCGGGAAAGCGTGTTGAAGAATATTTTAAAAGAAATTAAAGATCAATATGATTTTATTATTATTGATTGTTCGCCTTCATTAGGCTTAATCACTGTAAATGCTTTAACTGCCGCAGACAGTGTAGTGGTGCCTGTGCAGGCTGAATTCTTTGCCCTGGAAGGGTTAGGCAAACTATTAAATACAATTAAAATAGTTCAAACCAGGCTTAATACGGATTTGCAAATTGAGGGTCTTCTTATGACCATGTACGATGGTAGACTCAGGTTATGTAACCAGGTAGTAAGTGAAGTGAGGCGCCATTTCGAAGACCTTGTTTTTACCACAATTATCCATCGCAATACAAAATTAAGTGAGGCGCCAAGTTTTGGTAAGCCCGCAATACTTTACGATGCTGATAGTAAAGGAGCCATTAATTATTTAAATCTCGCCAAAGAAATTCTTCAGCGAAATAACTTGACGAAAATTCATCAAGAACTTAGGGTAATGGAACACCCTGAAACTACGTGAGAAGTTCTAAAAAAAATGAATATGAGTACTCCCAATAAAAAGGATGCTTTAGGCAAAGGTATCAGGTCTTTATTGCAGAATATTGAAGCAGACCTTACAAGCACCTCAAATAATCTGCAAAAAGAGACATCCGGCAAATATAGCCCGGCTAATATCCGTATACCACTTCATCAAATTGAAGCGAACCCGGAACAGCCAAGACATGATTTTGATGAAACATCCCTAAGCGAACTTGCCGCTTCTGTAAAAATGCACGATATCATTCAGCCGCTGACTGTTACGAAGCTTCCTAACGGTAATTACCGGATCATCGCAGGAGAAAGAAGGTTCAGAGCAGCGAAAATTGCCGGTCTTTCTGATGTCCCTGTTTATGTAAGAGAAGCCAGGGATTCAAAAATATTAGAACTCGCACTTCTTGAAAACTTACAGCGTGAAGATCTCAATGCTATAGAAATAGCGCTGAGCTATAAACGATTGATGGATGAGCTTGATTATACACAAGAACAGCTTGCAGAGCGGATGGGGAAAGAACGCAGCACAGTCACCAACTACATCCGTTTACTCAAACTTCCCCCTGACATCCAGGCAGCAGTTCGAAATGGGATAATCAGCATGGGACATGCAAGGGCGCTCATAAACGTAGATGCAATAGATAAACAATTGCATATTTTTAATGAAATAAAAAAGAAAGAACTCTCCGTAAGACAAACAGAAGACCTGGTACGAAAGCTTTATACATCCAATAAATCTGCTGTTAATAATTCTGTAAAAGCCTCACTGCCTCCGGCTTTAAAGAAAATTGAAGATAATTTAGCATCCTATTTCAGCACGAAAGTGAAAATGACACAAAACAAAAAAGGGACAGGTAGTATCACACTCGATTATTATTCTATAGAGGAATTAAATTCAATTTTAGAAAAGATGCAGGTTCCGGTAGATTAAGCCTATGCCAAAAAGATTCTTATTCTGTATTACCTTTTTTTTTCTTTTATTGCTAACTGGTACCAAAGTATTAGCGCAAAAAAAGGAAGATTCTGTTATATTCAAAGGAAAGATAGAGATAGATAGCAGTAAATTGAGTGCTCATGATTCTGCTGCCGCCAAAAAATTCATTCCGAGAATTGCTACATTTCGTTCAGCAGTTATCCCCGGCTGGGGCCAGGCCTATAACCGAAAATACTGGAAGATACCTATTATATATGGCGCACTCGGAACAACCGCAGGCATCTTTTTTTACAATTTGAACACCTATAAAATACTTCGCAAGGATGTCAAGTTGCTGTCGGACACGTCTCTTTCAAATGACACGCTCGTTGATCCAAGATACCGGATTTTAGGTGTGACAGCACTTCGAACATACCGCAACGAATTCAGGCAAAATATTGACTATTCGGTTTTATTTTTCCTGATATTTTGGGGGTTGAATATTGTAGATGCCACCGTTGATGCGCATTTGAAGGCATTTGATATAAGTCCGGATGTGAGTATGAAAATACGCCCCGTGCTTAATAACATGAATGGCCCGGGTATTTCATTGGTCTTTTTTTTAAAAGACAACCATTCCAAAGTTTTATTGCCATGTCCCTAAGGTTTGCTTATTTTGAACTCTAACAAAAATCAACATGAATATCGCTTTATTAGGATATGGCAAAATGGGCAAAGCCATAGAAGAAATTGCCTTAAAAAATGGACATAATATAGTAATAAGGATACATGACCAAAACCTTGAAGAATTCACCAAAGAAAATCTTCAGAAGGCCGATGTGGCTATTGAATTCACAAGTCCACTAAGCGCTGTGACCAATATTTTATTTTGTTTTGAAGCAGGTGTGCCGGTAGTTTGCGGCACAACCGGTTGGTTAGGAAAAATGGAAATGGTCCAACAAAAATGCAAGGAAAAAAACGGCACATTTTTATATGCAAGTAATTTCAGCATTGGCGTAAATATTTTTTTTGAGTTAAACAAGAAACTTGCTCTTCTTATGAAAGGCCAGGGGAACTATGATGTAAGCATTGAGGAAATGCATCATACCGAAAAAAAGGATGCACCCAGCGGAACTGCTATCACACTTGCTGAAGAAATAATTTTAATATCCAGTCAAAAAAACAAATGGGTAAACCATTCATCAACCAACCGGGAAGAACTTGCTATAATAAGCAAAAGAATTGATCCTGCTGCAGGAACACATTCTGTAAAATACTCCTCTTCCGTAGATGATATAGAAATTATTCACACGGCGCACAACAGGAAAGGGTTTGCATCAGGCGCTCTTCTTGCTGCTGAGTTTATACATGATAAGAAAGGGGTATTTAGTATGAAAAATGTCCTGGACTTCTAATTATAAAGTCAATATTTCTGTAAATACCCGAGATACGACGGATAGGTAAAGTCGGTTCTTTAGATTATAAAAATTGCCGGCCGGTATTATTTGTTATGGGTAGGTTTCCAGCGGTGAGGCAGAAGTTCGTGGATTTTGTTGATTGGCCAGTTATTGATTTTGGCGAGCACATCCTTTAGCCATTCATAAGGATTAATATCATTCAGTTTACAGGTACCCATGAGGCTATAGATCATGGCCAGACGCTCGGCTGCTTTATGACTTCCGGCGAACATAAAATTTTTTCTGCCTATTGCGATCGGTCTAATCTGACGTTCCACAGGGTTGTTGTCCGGGTTCAGAAGACCATCTTTTGTATAATGGCATAGTCGTTCCCAGCGTTCAAGCGAATAGGCAATTGCAGCTCTAAGGGGCGAAGAGGGTAAGAGAGTTTTATATTGGGTCATCATCCATTGATGAAGCTCATTTAATATGGGTACAGACTCCCGCTGTCGGACATTTTTTATTTCATCATAGGAAAGCTTTTGTTCTTTGCATTTTCGTTCTATCTCATAAAGGCCATGGAACTTTGTGAGTGCATATTCGGCCAGGTCCTTATCTGTAGTCTTTGATTCAAAAAACTTCCGTCTGGCATGAGCCAGGCAACAGATCTGAGTAATATCGGTTTGTTTGGCAGCAACACCCTCATAAACATGCCATCCATCCGTCTGGATAATTCCCTTGAAGTCTTTTAAAATGCCAATCGTGTGTTTTTGTCCACGACCGGGCTGGTAATCGAAGTACACCAGTTTATGAATGCTGTTATTATAGCACCAAAGATATCCGTCATGTATTTTTTTAACCTTACCGCTTTGTCTACCCAGCAATACTTTTAAACCGGTTTCATCCACATGTATATAGGAGGATTCAATAATCTCTTTTAGGAGTGCCGGCCCAAGAACACTGAGCAAATCGATTGCTTTGCCACTCCATTCAATGAAAGTATTGTAAGGGATCTTAACGCCATTGCGCTCAAATCTTTTAAACTGCCGGTGCAGTGGGAGATGATCGCAAAATTTATCTACCAGTATTTGAGCCAGCAAACTGGAGCCGGCCAAACATTTAGCAAGGGGCCTTTCAGGGGCTGGAGCTGAAATGATTTTGGTTTTTTCAGTTTCACTTTGTTGTGCAAGTTTGTATTTGGGAAAAATAGTAACTTTTACAAAAGTTCTACCGGCTACATATTCGATGCTTTCATGGCGGTCTTCTCCGATCTTTTCGGCCCCTTCAGGAACATTTTCTGGTTCAATGGTTTCAACCTCATGTGGCAGATACTGCATGTAGTTCTGGAGTTCAGGGAGCTCCCTTGGTTTGGATTGCCCGGACTTTATGTATTCAATCTTCTTTGCCTTTGAAAGGTCCGTTGAGGGGGAAGCTGTTTCTGTTGCAATATTAAGGGTAAGCTGACTCGAAGGTGGAACAAAGCGTTCACTTTTACCACTATACATCATTTGCACTAATTTCTGAAGGTGAAGCTGTAATTTGAGTACTTCAGCTTTGAGCTCTTCTTTTTCTTTTTTCTCCTTTTGGTAAAGGAGATTAAGTGTTTGCAAATCTGTTGATGTAGATAGTTCCATGCAAGAATAAATAATACTCAAAAGTACCTACTGTACTGCATTACAGCGATTTTATTTATTCACAATCAGAGACAATTTGTGAATAACGCGGACGGTATTTTATGCGTTTAAGTGACACCCCTTTTAGGATAAAAATGAGCTCATTATCGGAGATTTTCATCGCCCCTGATTTACTATCATATGCCGGTACCTCGAAGGTGCCTTTTTCAAGGCGCTTATAAAAAATCGCGAACCCATCCCCCTCAAAACGCATCAACTTCATTGCGTTACGATGTTTGCTGATAAAAATATAGACATCCCCATTAAGCACATCCAGTTGCATCTGGTATTTAACGATGGCTGCCAGTCCGTGGAAACTTTGTCGCATATCTGCCTCGCCGCTATAAAGCAGGTAACGGCATTTGTCTGAAATATGGATCATCATTTTATGAGTGTTTTAAACCAGGTGGCTTCAACCCTCTGGTATAATCTTATGGTAATATTGGAAGCCATCTCTATCTCAGCGAACAATGCTGAGGAAAACGAAGGCTGATCGAACTGAACCGGAATGAACGCTTCCGGCTTTTCCATTAGCACATTGTATTTATTACGCCAGTTATAGAAAGTGGCTTTGTGAATATTATGAACTTTGCAGAACTCTACAACCGTACCGTTCTTTTTAGAATAAAGATTTAATAATGTGCGGATTTGGGATTCTGTCCTGCCGATTAGCTTTGCCTGTTTCTTCATAACTTGAATTGTTAGGAACTGCAAAGTAGGAAACGGATCTTCTAAAAACAAGACGGCCTATCTCGGGTGTTAACATATTTCTTAACCTTTCTCATATTCTTAAGCATTTCTTTAGTCATTTTGGACAAA
>OBLU010005509.1_pt1 | contig 11343 bp, 9 predicted proteins | sample 1518681 | NCBI WGS metagenome assembly OBLU01 (sample SAMEA3539304, study PRJEB22396) | soil metagenome | biome: tundra; feature: field; material: soil | place: USA | collected 2010-05 | depth 0.15 m
CCTTCCCCGTCCTTGAACTCGCCCTATATCACTCACTTGCAAAACTCCCTGAACCCCCACTCGCCCACGATTTCTTCTGACGAATCCTTTTTTCTGACTCTTGTCATACTGGCATGCAACACCGCTACCGGCATTAATTCTCTGAACGGTTACAACGTAGTCATACTGCTGCAGAGCGGCCTATCCGATGTGCAGGCGCACTGGGGATATGTTCTGTTCACCTTCACCAACTTCTCGATGGCCCTGGTCGGCATGATGTTGGTTGATCGCAAGGGGCGCAGATTCCTGTTCATTGTCGGCACCAGCGGTATCATCGTTTCACTGACTTGCGTCGGCATTCTCTTCCTGCGCGCCGAAACTTTAAGCATCAATGCCGCAGCCCAAGTTCAATCGGTGGTTGGAAGCAATCAAGAACTTACGCTCCGATTCGATCAGTCTGAGGCAAGCCGTCTGCTGGCCGCGAGTGGCAGCGCCGGCAAGCAGATTCATAGCAGTCGCGCCTCTTTGGCCATCATTTACTCGTACGGGGACTTCACGGCCGCCACTGGTTTCGCGCGTTCAGACGATCCCGCTTCGATCCCCATCGGGATCACACGGGAGAGGTGCGTTCCCGCCAACAAAGTGGAGGCGTTCTTCAAGAATCCCTTTGCCGACCTTGACGCTGCACGATTGGCGCCGCTCAAAATCAGGAGAGCCGTTGTAAGCCAGATCCCCGAAGCACATCATGGGTGGCTAGTCGCTCTCGGCCTCTATCTCTTTATGGCTTTCTATTCCATGGGACCGGGAGTCTGTGTTTGGCTTGCTTTATCCGAGCTCATGCCGACACGCATCCGCTCTAATGGCATGAGCATTACTCTCGTTATCAATCAGTTGGTTTCCACCATCTTGGCCGGAATTTTTCTTCCATTTGTCTCTAGACATGGATACTCTTCCATGTTCTTTCTCTTCGCAAGTTTCACGGTTGTTTATTTCATTGCGGTCACATTCTTCTTGCCAGAGACGAAGGGCAAGACGCTAGAAGAGATAGAGGCGTACTTTGAAGGCAGAAGCTAGCTGAAACTTGAACAAAGCACGGCATGCTAGCGCAATTTAAAAATACCTGCCTAGAAAGAGGCTAAGCTTGCGGCCTATCGGCGGCCGCAAAACTCACAAAGCCTCTCGGGTAATTAATCGGCACATTTATGCTCTCTGACTTTACCTCTCGTTCGATGCTGCATGAGCGTCGCCCTCCCCAACCAGCCGCACGGTAACAATCTCCCGAGGATGAATCGTGAAGGCGAATCCCGTTTCTCCCTGCAACGAAAGCTGCTTCTCATTTCTCTCGATGGCATCAGTCTGCCATGCCTGTTGTAAATGAAGAAGTGGGGCCCGCGCCGTTACGTTTCGGGTTTTACCACCAATATCTATGAAACGCATGACAGTGCCAACCCCATCCTCGGCCGGCTTCCACGCGCTGAGCACAAGCTCAGGATCATCGACTTGAAAGAAGGTACCCTGCTTGCCATCGAGGGCACGAGGCGTGTTAAGCGCTTTATCCGGCAAGGTTAGTTCAGCACTCTCAAGGGGCGTCATCTCCTCCCATCCAAGCCGACTTAATTCAGCAGCATTTGTATCCGGCGCGCTAGTGACTATATAGCGGAAATGGAAATTTCCTCCTTGGCCAGCGCGGTAGTTGGTATTCCAATAGTTGTTCATCACATAAGAAAAGACTGCTCCGGAGCGATCTCCGAATTGGCTTGGCCAAACGCCACGATTGATGTCTCCGAGCGTAACCAGCGATGCATCGAGTGGCATCACGGTTGCCGACATTCCACCCTCCTGCACCGAAACCCAGTGCTGCACCGAAAACCATTCATGACCAGCCCCAGGGTACATATCTTTCGCAGGGTCTACAACACCGGTCTGTATCTCGTACTGGAATTCCGGTCGGCTCATGGCGAAAGGAAACGCGAAATAAACCGCCTCCTTAGTGTTCACCTCGGTTTTTTTCACATCTTCTACAAACTCGATCTTCTTTTCATTCTCGAACAATCGAATTTCCGAGACAATCTTTGGCGTGTTTGTATCTGCGCTTTCCATTCGCGCCATCGATCCATAGGACGTCCGAGTTGTTGAGAGAAGGCGGCCATTCTCTGCGGCGTGAATTTCTAAATCGGCTTTCGCAGAAATGGTGCGGTTTTCAAGCAAACTGTTAGGCACCTTATCCCCGCCGCTCACATAGAGATACTGACCGAAGCGGTAGGGGCTTTGCTTGTCCACCAACTCACGCTGCAGGTCCTTGTCATAGATGCCGCGTACGGCACCGGTCGTGGGGTCGAGTTCCACACGATAAAACGGGCTTTCGAGAGTTGCATTCTGCAGGCTTGCTGAGGGAGCAACCGGCGTATTTGTGGAACGAAGTTGGAACACCTTATAGCCGATAGCGGGAACATTTGTGGCAACAAAACCAACATTCTGAAACTCGCTCCCAGTGCTTATCACATCCACAGGAATCGCCTGACCAGTTGAAGAGTCAATGATGACGTTGGTCTTCTTAAGATCGACGGTCACAAGCCCGCTTCGCTGCCAGTTCAGAGTATTAAAGACGATGAGGCTTCCGGATCCGGTCGAGATAGAATCTGCCAGGGTCGCCATGCTGTTGCGGGCGATGGAGTCGGCGCGCGCTCGGGCATTCATCGCGTAGGAATCCTTGACTGCGAGTTGCTTAACTGCTTCTTGACTAGTTGGATCGGAAATGCTGATATCTGCTTCCCAGGTGTGCTCATCCATGAGTAGCATGTCGGTCCACATCCGATCGAGGTCCACCTTGTCCGGCGCAGTTCTAGGATCGATAAGAGAAGCCAAGGTTGCAAGCTTTTCAGCGGAAGGTCCTAGGTTCTCATTCTGGCGCTCTAATGCTGCAAAGTACGCATCGGAGGCGATGCCATCCTCCCAATAAGGACCTCCATCTCCGCGGACACTCGGGATTTCGTTGCCGAACTGTCCAGCGATGTTTTCAAGCGCGTCGTGAAAGCCCGAATATTTGATTGTCGGGTAGGCGTAGACGCTGTTCCATTGCTGCGCCAATTCAGCCTGCTGAGGAAACAAATCCGTGTTCTCCACTTGCGAGCCGAAGATGATGGCTGCATTGGCGCGATAACTCGCACGGTCGTACATCTGCAGAAAAATGGGCAGCATTTCGTGTCCCGCCGGGATGAGCGGAGGCAACCCGAACATGACTTGCATCTGCATGTAATGAAGCGAATACCAAAGCAGAACCTTCTGGCCGTCGGGTCCTTCCCAATAAAAGGGAGAGTTTTCGTTTAGATGTCCTTGATATAAGACAGGCGCACGGAAGTTATTGCTACCTGCAAAGAAGTATTTGATTCGTGCCGCAGCCAAGATCGAGGCATAAGACCATGAATAAGATGGAACGTCCGTAATATTGGCGTAATCGAAGGGTGTTCCGTATACGCGACTGAAGTTGGCGCTGCTATAGAGAGAACGAATTAGTGTTTCGGCAGTCGGGAAGCCGGTAAGCAAATTGGCGTATTGAGGCGGAAGAAAGATCCGCTTTTTCTGGATGGCCGCGATCACCCGCTGCTGTTCCGCAGAACTGCGTGTCTTTAAGAATTGCTCCAGCGGCCAGTAGCCGTCGATACTGAAGCGGAAATCAGGATGCTTCTCCGTAAGGTCAAGGGCCTCATCGATGACCCGACTCTGGATAGCAGCGATCTTCGCTTGGTAATCCGAAAACCCTACATCAAGATGAATGTGAGGGACCAGAAACAAAGTCCACTTCTTTTTGGGATCGATAAAACATCTTTCGTGTTGACTCTGGCCGCCGACGCTCCAATTCAGCTGCGCCTCACTATGCATTGGAAATTCTGGGACAGAAAACTCCAGTCTTTCCTCGCCAAAGTCCTGGTTGCCCTGCAGCACTTGACGAAAATGCTTACCGTTAAGTTCGAGGTCTACGCTGGCATTTCTCTTTACGTGCTGACCATAACGCACAACGACATCAACAAATTCATTTAGCTGGCTTGGCCGCCGCTGATAGAAAATTGTGGGCATTATCTGAGCCGACGATGCAATAGGAGAGAAAGCACCCGATGCCCGGTCTAGTTCAATTGAGTCGTAAGTAAGAGCAGCGTCGGGCACCTCTTTGTCGGTTTCTTCGATCGCCTGCAAAGCAATTGTATTTGTCCCCGTATTCAAATAAGTGCCAGGGAAAGAGAATGAGACATCAGCATTAGAGTAGTCGGAGTCAAACAGCATATCGCCCATGTTTGAATCGAGCGTGGGATGCAAATAGAAGTTGCCGCGCTTTCCATTGATAGCCACTTGAAGCGTTGGCACATTTGCATCTTTGATTAGAAGATGAAACTGCATTTTATACGTGGGCGCCGGCGAGTTCAGCAGCGAAAAGCTGATGGTCCACGGGGCGGAAGCTACGTCGCTTGAAGATTGCTCCGCGAACGAAGCTAGAATGGCTGCCTGCCGAGCATACCAGTCCCTCGACGGGTCACTTTGTCCGACTACGAAATGAACCGGAACCTTTGGCGCTACATCTGGGAATTCACCGGAAGACCTGTCGAACGTCCCTATCCTGAATATCACTTCTCCCGAATTACTCTGAGCGTTGGCTGAGTCTGTACAAAGAAATACCACAATGACGACCACCAAAAGAGGTAGCGCTGCCGGCTTAAGTCTCATCGCTCTCTCCCAATTTTTCCGTCAATCGCTCGAAGCTTACTGTATAACTTCATGTTAACCATCAAATCTTCAAATCGCACTCAAAGCCCGCATCTCTCGATCAGAAAAGATCGCGTATCCATTGACAACGCGAAATGCCGTTAGGCGGAGCCGTCATTGACGTTGGCACCCCTGACGGCATCGGTCGCAAGCGAACATTTGTTAGAACGTGAAGGCGCCGCGTGATTCACATAGGGTGATTGTCCGGTCTTAGGGTTAATCGGCTTAAGGTAGTCATCGGTGAGTTTCAATTCCTTCGCGACTAGGTCGCGCATTTCGTCTACGTTATGCTCAGCGCCGTCCGCCGTTGCTTTCAGAACTGGCATCAATAAAGGTTGAACCTTTAGCGGGGACATCGGTAATCCTCCCTAAAATGTTTTGCGCGTTTTGCCATAGTGGGGCGATTCCACTCTGGGACTTCGCTTGCGGCACAAGCCCAAAAACAGATGCTGCTGGGGGGCTACCGTACCAGACGGTCGTGAGCCTGAAGTCTACGCCTTTTTGGTTCCAGCAACACTGGGTGCAAGGTGGCCTCTGTACTGCAAGTCTTGGCTCTGTAACTACGGCGCAGTCATCAAGGGCCGCAGTGCTACCTTGTCTGGTACTCTTCTTGGGGTTCCTGAGAATTATCTTGAGTGCAAATAGAGCATTATTCGCTCCTGAACAGCAGCCAGTTCTCGCTCTTCGGCATTGGCTCAAAGCAAACTACGTCCTCTAAAACAAAGGTGGCCGAGACGATAAGCCTCGACCACCTTATTTGTTTGATTGTAAGCCAAAGGTTTCGCATCTCTGCGGTTGCCCAAGCATTTTCACTTATGCTTCCAAGCCTCGATTCCAAGGTGGCTATGCCCTTCATTTGGGCTTCTCGGGCGATAGTTCATCGCTCCATTTGAAAAACTACCACGCTACACATCGGGTCGATGGACGCAGTACAACGTGAAAGAATGCGGTCACGTCCCAGCGAATGAATCATTATCGCCGGGGCACCCTCGGGGTCGGGAGCGCGACGCATGAGGCTTCAGCTTCGCTTGGAGAGGATTGCTGCATCTTTTTGATTGTCCCCCTTCCCGTATGCAATCACTGTACTGCTTGATTCACCCTCCGTCAATAATCGATTTCTACTCAGAATAATACTAAGGTCATATGCTCTTACCCATTCCTTGCGTGTTTCCGTTGCCGTTCGTCAACAATGTAATCGGCTTGGCTCTGGTGCAATTAGCGCCACATCCGAACGTCGGAGATAAAGCGTTGTTGTTTGTTTTATGCGGCGAGCACGGCATTGATCGCGCGCGCAGCTTGGCCTTTGATCCTCAGTCGACTTAGGCCGAATTGATTTTTGTGAATGCGGCGGAGTAGTTCCACGCCACCGATCGTGATGGTGGCAGACTCGAAGTTCTTGAAGCCAAGCATCGGTAGAGTCCTTGACTTAACGCCGCGGTGATCCTGCTCGATCAGGTTGTTCAGATACTTTGAAGAGCGAAGCTTCGTGCCCTTCGGCAATAGACCGTCAGTACGCATTTCGCGAACAGCGCGATGCGAAGCCGCATAGCCGTCGAGGGTGATCGTATGTGGCGGCTGCCTCTCATGCTTGATTGCCTGCGTGAAGAAGGCCTTGGCCGCTGATACATCGCGCGCCCTGCTAAGCCTGAAGTCGATTGTCTGTCCACACTTGTCCACCGCTCGATAGAGGTAGGTCCATTGGCCGCGAACCCTGATATAGGTTTCATCAACTCGCCAGGAGCGACCAGCGGGCCGCGAAAGCGATTCCATCGTTTGACGAACTCAGGTGCATACCGCTGCACCCATCGCAGGATGGTGGTGTGTGCAAGGTGCAGTCCGCGCTCAGACATCATCTCGACTAGATCGCGAAAGCTGAGCTTGTAGCGCAGATACCAGCGCACGCATAAGATGATCGCTTCGCGGTCGGAGTGCCGCCTCGAACAACTTCTCAATGCTGTCCAATTCGCTCTCCGTTGGCTCTCAACTCTCTAAAGACCAATGTACCCGACTGGCAGGGACCGAATTGCACCAGAGCCCAGCCGAGTTGCTCACGAAAAATACCCAAGAAGTAGTTCCAACCGTTCTCGTGCCCTTTGCCTCGTCCGTGTCAGGGAGATCGGAATGCACGAGAGTCATCAGCGTGTCTTCTCCGTGCTTCTGAAAGGTGACCGTCACCGTCGATTCCTTTCCGAGAGTGTTCGGTGACACCCACGTATGCTGCATCCGAACCGGGCCACTCCATCTGCGTGAATCGGCCATAGTGCGAGATGCCGCGGAGGTGCCAGTAAAAGAGCCCGTCTGCTTTCGGATCCAAGATGAACTTCTCGGTGGCATTCCATGGATTGCCTGGGATCTCTGGATCCAGCCACGCATCAAATACAACTTGCTGAGAAGCAGCTATTGCTCGCTCAACCTGCACTTCAATCGTCTTGGTTGCAGTTGTCACCTCTTCTTCTTCTTTGCACTTTTGTCTTTGAAATATTTATCAAACTGATCGAGGCGTTCGTTCCAGAATTGCTCGTACTCATGCACCCATCCCGATACCAATCGCAACGGCTCCGCTCGAAAAGAAATAATGACCTCTCGTCCCTGTTTTTGGCGCTCAAGAAGCGGGCGCGCCCGTTATTCTCAGAGACGCCCCATTCACTCGCAATCCAACTTTTTTGTTGAAGCCGAAGAAGCGAGGTATATACCGCCCCCTCATTCAACGTCAGCACATCCTCGCTCAACTGCTCGATACGCCGTGCAGTGCCAAAGCCATGCAGCGAGCCCAGCGCCTGCAGCGTTTTGAGGATCATCAGATCCAGTGTTCCCTGTAATACTTCAGACTTGTCCATTCCTATGACCTCTCCTATGGATACTGCATAGTAGCTGCCATTTCTTCTATGCAATGTCCATAGGAGAACATCACGAGCTTTTTGCCTCTCCGCTCGGCCGGTCTCCTCTGCGGGCAAAACGAATAAATGAGTCGACAATCCAGGATGTAAGTCTGAACTCGTGACTCTTAGTCGATTCTCTCAATTCGTCGACGGATGGGCGATCAGCCCCCGAGGCACGGATTTCGGTAATCGTCGGCAACCGCCTCCGGTGAAGCTCATGCTCGCTCATCGGTCGTGCGAGTTTTGTGCTCTCCCAGGCTTCAAAAATCGTAACCCGGGGCACCCGCGGTTTAGAGGCGACCAGCTAACTTGCAGGCAAAGCGAAGTTCGCCGTTCAGTCCGACCCGTACAGAGACCTACTCCCGCTGGTAAACCATGACATCAGGCTTGTCGCGACCGGCAAAGTGCAAGGTAATCGTCAATGTCTTCAGATCGGCCGACAGTCCAACGTCCTCGGTACCCGTCACCTTGCCATTGAATTTGTGGGTGATCACCAGATTATGTTCGTCCACTCGCCGAGCCGAGGTGGCCGCACCTTGCCCGGCGTTCGATCCGTCCACGGGATAGTCCTTGCCATCAAACTTCACATTCTGTGTCCGCTGGTGCGAGGGAGTAATGAAGGAGAGGCCGTCGCCTTCATAGGCCTTCACCTCCATCGACAGGGGGGAATTTCTCGTCTCCTTGATGCTTTGCCAGTCTGCGGCGAAACCCCTTCCTCCGCCTGTGCGCTGGTAGACATAATCCAGGCTCAACGTAGAACCGTCCGACTCGAACTCGCGGTAATAGTCCGTGAGCGTACTGCCGTCCGCCGAAAGCTTCCATGTCGCTCTGAGCATCAACCGGCCGTCTTTCTTGCGCTCAACGATCCACGTATCCGGCGCTTCCTGCTTCGCCGACAGGAGGGTCCCCTCGAGTCCCGGCTGGTCGGTCCCATCCGCCACGATCGTTTCCGCACCCCCGCCGAAATCGAAGGTGTACTTGTTGCCGCCCTGACTTTGAACCTTCATCTCATCGGGCGTTCGGCATTTCGAGGAGTCGAACTTCCACTGGCCGATGAAGGGGCTCTGCGCCGAGGAAGCCATGCTCGTCGCAAGACAAACCGCCGGCAGGATTTCAAGAATTCGTTTCAGCACACGCGTCTCCCTGGCTCTGATCGGTAGCACGCCGACGGCCTCTTTGCGAAATACAGGGTGCCAGTCCGGCTCACCACGGCATTTCGTTGTTGCCATTCAATTTCTTGGGTTTTCGGGATTGCGCAACGGAAGATAAGCGCCCTACAAGGCTTTTAGCCTGCGCGGCCAATTTGTCCAGAATCGAGAACGCGGCTCCAAAATCGAACACCGATAGTTCGCGGCGTGCCAGCTTCGGGAAATGGAGCGGCCAAGCCGCGTAAGACTCGGCAAGGAATCCATTAAAGGCTGGACTAAAATTGGCCGACGCGGCAACAGAGCGCCCCTTCTCCGTTGACGCCAACGGTCCAACCCGCTCATATAGCAGTCGTCGGGACGGGCGGACACCTAAATTTAATACTTGGCGGAGATAACCGGCCAATATCCCGGCGCAGTGCGGTCCGCCATCGAATTCAACAACCTTGCTGTCGCCCCCATCGTAGATCGCTATGACGCGACGCAACGTCGAAGTCGTCGTCCGATCACACCATTCTGCAAATTTCCGATAATCTCTTACTTGACTTCTTGACCAATTTAGATTCACTTGCCTAAGAGATCGAGTAGATGTTGCGCTAGGAACTGGTAAGCCGCTTCTCGCATGGGTCTGCTGAAAGCGTGGCCACCGGGCCAGAGGCGGAGTTGGAGGGCAGAGTCTGAAAATGCGGGCAGGGCGGCCTGGTATATCCGTTGCGCGCCGCGGCTCCAAGGATCATCCAGTGCGGCGGAGAGAAGAAGCGCGGTAGGAGCGACCAAGGCCACGACGTCTTCGATTTCGGCATGTTGCATAAACCCCGGCACGCAGAATTCCATCTGGATCCCAGCACCACGATGGAGAGAATCGGCATATCCCACGCAACCACAGTGTGAGACTGAAGCACGAATGCGGTGATCGATCGCAGGAAGCCAGATGGCCATACGGCCACCATACGAGTGTCCGAGAAAGCCTATGCGATCAGGATCCACATCGGGACGGCTTGTGAGGTAATCAACTCCTACGGTCGCATCGTGCAAGACCTTCGCGAGAAGCGTTTGACCACGCACCAAGCGTGACGCGAGCTCGTAGTATTCGGCTTCGAAGGTGCCTCCGCTCCAGTTCCTCTCCTCAAACGCTATGGCATCGGGTGCAAAGGTGATGAAACCGCACTGTGCAAGTTCGGAAGCATAGGCCTGATCAGGATTGCCGGTCAAGCCTACGACTTCGCTCTTGCCGAGCTTGAAATCGAAGTTATGTTGATGGTGACAGTAGACGGCCGGTGTCTTCGGCGAACGATGCTTTGGAATGCAGACATAGGCCGATATGCGTTCGTCGCGTTCGGTGCAGTATGTCACCTTCTCGCGCAGGTATGATCCGCAATCGACGCTCTCCAGCACGTACGCCTCCAAGGGCACATGGGCGGGAAAGGTACCCAGGAGGTTCAAGAGAGCTACCTGGTCAATCATCGTTGGGCTCCTGGACCGGATCGTCGCTTGATGCGGATAGCAACACGACGGCGACGAGTGAGCATGCGACGCCGACCCACTGCAGTGGGGTGACGGACTCGTGCAGGATGGACGGAACGAGCACGATAACGACGACCGGATAAAGCGCGGTAAGCGGCGCGACGATGGAAGCCTTTCCGCCGCTCTTGAGAGCGGCGAATAGTGCCCATGCCCCCAGCGCGTTGAGCAGACCGCTGAGAATCGCATACGACAGGTTGATTTTCGAGTAATGCAGAACGGCAGAGCCCGGGTAGAAGAATGGCTCGATAACGAGAAATCCAACCACCAGCCAGATGAGCGACGACTCTGCGGAGATGTAGTTGGTTGATAGCTTTTGAAGGATGCCCACGACACCCCATGCGACGAGGGTCAGCATGGAATACCACAGCCAGAGGGGGATATGCACGTGCGAGTGCCTCCTAAAGGGAAAAGATGACGATCGCTATGGCGGCGAAGAGCAGGCCGAGAGCCTGTATGGGACGAAACCGCTCGTGCAGGATGGTGATCGCGAGCACGACGGTGATCATGGGATAGAGCGCCGCTGCCGCAGTGATCAGGGTTGTGTTGCCATTGGTGTGATACGCGGCGAAAAGCGCGAGGCCGCCGATTCCAGAAAGGATGCCGTTGAGTACTCCGTATGCGATTCCGGGCGGACTTTTTTCGACTTTGCCGCGACGCGTGAGGAAGAGTGCGAGACCGACAGGAACAGTGCCAACGGTGAACAGGAATTGCATCGTGTTTGGCGGAATCTCTCGTGATCCCAGTTTGGATAGCAGAGCCCAGGCTCCCCAACACAGCACGCAGATCATTGAGTACCAGAACCAGCGGGCGTGGCGCATTTGTTTCAGGAACTGCATGATCTCCTCCTGATGTTTCCCTGGACTGCAAACGCTATCCTTGGCTGAAGCTGGCTTCGTCTACGGCTACCTGGGGTGCGTAGCGAAAACTGCCCGGCTCAATTCCTCGCTGGATGGCGAGCTGAAAAGCTGCCGCCTGCAAGGGCACGATCTCGAAGATGGGCGCGAGGGTGGGAGAGGCTAAGGGTACCGAGCACCAGCGTGCATCCTGCAAGAGAGGAGCAG
>OBLU010005511.1_pt1 | contig 11341 bp, 4 predicted proteins | sample 1518681 | NCBI WGS metagenome assembly OBLU01 (sample SAMEA3539304, study PRJEB22396) | soil metagenome | biome: tundra; feature: field; material: soil | place: USA | collected 2010-05 | depth 0.15 m
GGGATCGGTTCCCACAGCCGCCGCTCCCGCAGCCAATCGCCCCATCAAGCTACACACACGGCCATGCCGAAATCCAGCCCATTGCACCACGGGCTGCTAGGCATGATGCGCCTTACGTATTGACTTCAAACATCATCACCTGCCATCGCTCCTCCGTTCAACGCAGCGACCTTTATCAAAACAAGTCATAATCAAGCATAATTCGCGGCGTTGCTCCGCGCTATTCCAAGTCCAAGCCGCCGCCGGTAGCCGAACTGCGGCTTCTCCCGCGCCAACTCCAGCAGCCATTTGTCATCGCGACGCACTCCGGTAGCGATAGCGGGTTCTGGGCACTTTCATCAGCCCGCAGGCGTGGCGCTCGCGGCTCTGGAACTCGTTCAGCAAGCTCCTCAATTCCGCCCTCCGGCCTACGAGCCCAGAGATGTTTTCCTGATCACCGACTGCGGCATGTCCTTGTTCAAGGCTTGAGTCGGCCACCAGCTTCTTCAGCCGCGCGTTCTCATCCCGCACATGCTTCACCTCTTCGGTCTCGCTCACTTCCATGCCACCGTACTTCGCCTTCCACGCATGAATAGTGTGCTTCGATACGCCTTGCTTCCGGGTCACATCCTCGGCCGTGCGCCCAGCCTACACCTGCTTCAATGCCGTGATGATCTGCGCCTTGCGTTTGGCGTTGCTTCTGCTCATACCCTCATCCGGTGACCCAAAACGTATTCCCATCTGGGCGGAAATCGGGGTCAGGTCATGCGGAGATGCTTATTGCGGAGAAATGGACGACATCCGTAGAGGCCCGAGAAGTCCTGAGGGGAGCAAAGGTGAATTGGCGGTATAGGGCTGGATGTCCGTGAAGGTATACTTCTTCGCAATGTTGGGCTGCTGATCACCAATAAGGCGGTTTACCCACAAGTTAGTCACCCTGATCGTTAGCTGATTGTTTCCAGGCTTGATCGCATTGGTCAAATCGATCTCATAGGGTGCTTTCCATACGATTCCAACAGATTTTCCGTTGACCGCTACATCGGCAAGGTCTTTTACATCACCGAGATCGAGCCAAAGGTGAGCACCTGGCCGAAGCCAAGTAGTGGGGACGGAAATCATTTTTGTATAGGCAGCGGTTCCGGAGAAGTACTTCACACCCGGATTTAGGCTATCGCTCCAGGAGATCAGGTGATCGAACACAAAGCTCTTAGGTGCCCCCCTATCCGCCTGAAAGCTGACACTCCAATCAGTGTTCAGGTAAATGTTCGGCAAATAGGTTTCTACGGGTTGCGGTAACTGCAGTGATTTTACAGCTGTCTTCTTGCGGAAGACAACAAAGACGGTCCCGTATGGATCAAGGTGCAGCGGAATTTCAGTCCGCCCGCCCGCGATTCGATACGAAACTGGCTTTGATATTCCGGTGACGGCATCCCACAATTCTGGAATCTTGCCTTTGACCCGAAAAGTCGCTTCTAAAGTCTCGATGCGGTCCTTACGGTTATCTACGAAATAGATATCTCGGTCGGCCAAACTGCGATGAACAAACATTAGCGTCGTGTCAGGCTCTGGCTGGGTGTACTCGAAATCTCGAGCGAGTTGCAGATCTGCGAGAACTTCGTTTGAAGTTTTGCCGGTGTAGATCAATCCTTTTCCGAAGCCGCGAACAGCGATGGAAGGTTGCGTTCCGCTTCCCCAGAGGTCATCGGCGATGGCGTGGAACTCCGCTTGATTATCGGACAGGCTTGGCGAATCGAAAGGTTTGTTGCCAGCTATAACGGCTCCTTGTGACACCAATTCCCTAAGCCGACGCAAAACAGGCAATGTCATTCGCCTGCTGGTGCCGCCCAGGTAAAGTATGCGATAGCTTGCGCCTGATGGGGTGACGAGCCGACCATCTTTGAAAGACAAGTGATGCAGGATTATGTCACTGTTCACAAAATCGAAGCCATAGCCTTGGGGCGCATCCTGTTGCGGATTAAGGCCGAAGACGGCGGTCAGCGGCCCTTCCTCTCCATAGAAGTAGGCGACATCTCCATAGAAACGTCCCTGCTGCAGCAGATAAGAGCAACGCGCAAGGTAGTTTATCCACGGCCCAGCCTCTTCCGCCCAGGTCTCATTACGATTGAACCACTGGCCGTTCATACCCAGTGTAAGACCGGGCACCTTTTTTATTAAAGGCTGATGTGTGGACTCATGGATCATGAAGCGATTGACGCCAAGCGAAAGTTCGAGATCGGCGATCCTCTTAAGATTGTCCGGTGCCCATACCCATGCCGGCGGCCCTGTCGTCAGCGATTCCGCGCCGACGAGGTTTTGTCCATAGGTATGAGCGACTGAGGCAGCTCCACGAAGATCGGCAACATAGCTAGGTGTGGGGCCGCTATCCTCAGAATAAGTCCACATCGCACCCATGGGAATGTCTGTCTTGCTTCGTATCTCCATGTCGTCGCCCAGCGAGGGGCGGTGAAACTCCAGAGCTTCTCCGTAGTAGCCCATGTTGCGACGGTGCAGTTCCTGTGAGATCTCCCCGTAGTGATTTTCAGCTATCAGTTCGGCGATGGTGCGACGGAAATCCCAGAGAAATTTATCTGTAGATTCGGGACTCTGGATTACGACTCCAGTCAATGCAGGAAGCCATAGATGGGGGTCGTAACCGCGTCGCATTTTGAATTCGCTCAAGATATCCTCGCTCCAATTCTGAGCTCCAACCTCGGCACTGTCCGTAAGCATATAAGCAATTCCGGATTTTCCCATCCTCGATGCACCGACTATATCGGAGTACATTTTAAGATAGTTGCCCAAATAATTCTTCACATACTTTCGAGTGAGCTTATCGACCTCAAGGCCCGTTGCCTCCTCTGGCGCTGGACCATTCTCGTGGCCAGTCAGCGAATAGCCGATCCTGAGAATCACCCATTTTCCCGCTGGCGGCGTCCAGTCGAGCTCACCATTAGGCTTCATCTTGCTTGTGAGGTTAACGATGTCCTTCTTCGCGACAATAAATTCGGGCTCTATGATCGGATCAGGAATGTCATAGTAATCCCTCACCGTCGCATACCCTGCGCGCTTCTCAAACTCGTTGACGCGGGCCCCGCTACTCAGCACCAACTCAGTGATCAGGTAGTCGGGGATCGCTTCGCCTTTTCTTGTTGACGATGGCGTGGGGAAGCTGAGCTTGAAATAGCGCGCTGTTACGGCATTGAAGGCAACCGTTCGCTGCGGAATACTGCTTGGAAGAATATCCGCTATCTTGCGAAAGTGCTGGCCATCATCGCTGGCTTCGAGCCGAGGTGGGTTAGTGGCTTGGTCATCAAATGCGAAGACGCGGACAATATCGTCCAACGTGGCTAGTGTGATGGCCTGGATCTTTTGCGGACGACGATAATCAAATTGAATCCACGCATCTCTTCCGGGTGCGCCGAACGGTAGATCCAGTGCTACCTTATTCACATCTCCATCAGACAAGGCCAAAACATTTGCGGAGCCACCGCTTGATGTCACCAGCGGCTTCAACTCGGATTGGGGCCTGTCCCCCTCGGAAATGCGATAGGCGACCACTGCACTATCCGCATAGTAGTGCGGCAGGTCAGAAAACATCTTGCCATTCGCAGAGGCTTTCCTGATGCTTTGGCTCCTGTAGTTCTGAAACGTTCCAGACTCATCAGGCGGAAGAGGTACAGTCCCCAAGTAACGCCGGCCACCTTCAACCCTGGTAGCGCTCCAAACCATCTTTTTCATCCCTTGTGATGGAGGAACCCATGGTCCGCCGGTTTCGCTCCACCCGGGTGAGCTAGCGATCGAAACCTCCAACCCCAGCTTCCCAGCGGTTGATACCGCTTGGCTGAACGCCGCCTTCCACTCGGGCGTCATATAGACGAGTCTGTGCGACACCACTTGAGGTGTGTCGATCGAACCCTCAAACACGGTGAAGCCCGACACGCCTACGCGATGCATCCACTCCAGATCAAGCCTTATGCCCTCTGGAGTGACGTTGCCATTCATCCAGTGCCACCACACACGCGGTCTCGCTGAGCTCGGGGGATTATCAAACTCACGTTTCATCGTGTCTTGTACCCGCTCCTTTGGCGTAGACTGCGATTCCATACCCAGGCACGAGACACAGATAAGTAATAGATAACCGGTAATGTTCAATCCGAAACTCTGCATTCTGTTACTCCCGGTGGCCACACTTATGCAAAACGCAGGCCTTCGATATCGCGCTACTTCTTTACCTGCGAATAGACATCTAGTACCTTCGATAGCTTGATATCTTGGGAAGAGCTACCAATCATTATTTCAACCTTGTCGTTTTCAAGGGACCATTTCTCTTGAGGAGAGCTCCAATACATTAACGATTTCGCTGTTAAAGGAAGTTTCACAACTATTGTTTGGCCCGCGGGCACATAGACTCTCTGAAACCCCTTCAATTCCAATGCGGGCCTCGCTACTTTGGAATTTACGTGCTTCACATACATCTGAACGACCTCGTCGCCGGAACGTAGGCCGGTGTTTGTTACTTGCAGGCTTACGTCAACCTGCTTGTCCATCGACAAGCGCGACAAACTCGTGCGCAACTTTGAGTATGCAAACGTGGTGTAGCTCAGACCATACCCAAAGGGAAACAGTGGGCTTCCGTGGAAATACATATAAGTGCGGCCATCGCGAATGTTGTAGTCCATCATAGGAGGCAGTTGGGTGATGGATTGTGGCCATGTCACCACCAGTCTGCCGGCGGGGTTATAGTCCCCGAATAGTACATCCGCAAGAGCATCACCTTCTTCTTCGCTGTTGTTGGCCATATGCAGAATGGCCGGAATATGTTGCTTCTCCCAATCGATCGTGTACGGAAAACTGGAAACCAGCACGACGATCGTGCGAGGATTTGCCGCGTAGACATCCTGGATTAGCTTTTCCTGCTCTGGCATCAGATTGATTTGCTTGCGATCGACAGTTTCCATTCCTTCAGTAGCATCGGGACAAGGAAAAGTATCGGTGCGATTGTTACACGCCGGCCGATTTCCGACAACAACGATCGCTATATCGGAGGTGCGTGCCAATTGCACTGCGGCATTGCTGCCCGCGCTGTAGCGCACGTCCACCTTGGAACTCACTTTACTCTGAATGCCCTGGAGTGGGGTGACAGCAAAATGGGGTGTTCCACTGTAGCGGTCCAAATGCACTTCATTTGCCTGCGACCCAATAACGGCAATCGACCTTATGGACGATATATTGAGAGGCAAAAGGTGTTTAGAATTTTTTAGTAGGACAATTGATTCCTGTGTAACATGCAGTACCAGCGTTTTACTTGCCTCCTGCTCCCACGGTACCGATACGTGGTCGGCATTGATCTGCGTATAGGGAACGAGAGTCCGTGGATCCATAAAACCTAGACGAATCATAACCCGGAGAACACCCCGCAGGTTATGATCAATATCAGCATCGGCAATGAGTTTATTCTGAAGAGCGCTCTTTAGGTCCGTCTGATAGGAGCTCAAGAACTGATTGATTCCGGCATGGATAGCCCCTGCAGCTGCTTCGACCGTATTGGGATAATAGTGGTGATCGGTCACCATAGAGCCGAGAGCGTCGCGATCCGTGTCGATCATTCCATCAAAGCCCCACTTGTTCATCGTCAGGCTTCTTAGCAAGGGACTGGCTGTCATGGGAATTCCGTTGACAGCGTTAAAAGCTGCCATATATGCGTCCGCATGTCCCTGCTCGATGGTCATGCGAAATGGAACCGCATAGTACTCCTGCAAGAGCCGGCTATCGAAATTCGAGGAAGATCCCATGCGTCCGTCCTCGTTGCTATTCGCTAGAAAGTGCTTGACGAGAGAGGCGGTCAGCCAGTAACGAGGATTGTCGCCCTGCAATCCCTTGACGAAAGCAACCGACATCGTGCCTGTCAGATAAGGATCTTCTCCATACGATTCTTCAACCCTTCCCCAGCGTGGATCGCGGGCCAGGTCTGCATTCGGAGCACGTACGATGAGCCCACCACGATTGAGGCTTTGAAAGATATAGCGCGCCTCGTAACCCTCCTGAGCCGCGGCTTTCTGGAGCAGATCCGGATCCCATGTTTCCCCCAGACCAACTGGCTGTGGAAACTGGGTGGTAGGAATGACAGATTTACCTCCCCATCGGCCAGGAGCACCCGGGGAATGTCCGGCCCAGCCGATCCCACCCATCGCTAGTCCATGGAGTCCTTCAAATTGACCGCTCGTGCCAGGGGCGCTATCGATCTTCCCCGATCCGTAGATCCCCAGACGAGGCACATTCAGGTTCTTGCCTAATAAGTCGATCTTCTCCTGAAGTGTCAAAAGAGATAGAACATTGTCGATACGCTGATCAGCCGGAAGATTGGGGTTCTGAAAAGGATATGTGTCTTGGGCAAATAGCAATGGCTCAATAGCGGCGAGAAGAAAAAGCACGATAACGGCCTTTATAATTTGCAACCTTATACTCCTTGACTTGATCGAGTAGCTCACTGGATATGTTTGTTAGGGCGTTAGTTAGAAGATAATCGTTAGCGCTAATGGTCCACCTAACGAGGGCCGGGTGGTCCTCGTTAGGTGGGTAGGCAATTGTCAACTTCGTTCTTTCTAAAAGATTATCCTCAAGGACGAGAGTATGGCGCGCGGATTATTGTTCTGACCAGTGGGAAGTGTTCCAAACCCAGTCCAACTTGTGGTGGGCAAGTACGCGGCCGGCGTGGCATTGGCTACACTTGGTGCTCCAAACGTGGCGTGGTTGGGAGCGTTCTGGGCCTCCATGCGGAATTGAACAAACATCCCTTCATGCGGAAGCTTAAATTGTTTGTGGAACGCCTGGTTCCATAACAAAAAATAAGGATTTCGCAGATATCCAATGGACAGCGGTGTCGTCCGAGATTCCCAGGTACCCAGATTTGTCCAGCAACTCTCGTCGTTATTGAACCAGTGCGCGCGTGTCTGACCACCCTGGGGGGCATAGCTGGCGCAGCTAAAATCCGCGGACGGAAGCGCTAATGGGGTCCCGGTTCCCCATACAAACAACGAGTCCGTCAGCCAACCATTCGCCAAAGCACCTAGCACTCCGGTTCTCCTGGTGCCCGGAAGTGGATAGACGATATTGGCATCCACAAAGTTTCTTCTATCGGCGGGGTCGAGCCCTTTCCACAGGGTGGCGTCGCGGAAGTTTCCGTTGTTGAGGTAGCTGTTCTGGTCCGACCAGTTTGACCAGGCATAGTTGAAGACGAAGTCCAGACTCTTTAGTCTGCGCTCTACCCGGACATTGAGGGAGTTGTAGCGCGAGACTCCCGACGGGACCTGAGATTCCTGGATACCGTTAAAGAGCGGATAAGGTCGCATCAGTTCCCATGCTGGCATGGTCTTGGACGCACCCAACGTGACATTCGTTGCCAAAACGCCGTAGAAAGGATTCGGGACGTTCGTGTTGCAGACTGCGCCGGTTGCGTTGCACGTCTGCCGCTGAGCCTCCGAGATGACATCCACCTGCGTAGCGACCGGGGTGCCGTGAACATAGGTGCCCATGTATTCCATGTCCAGGAGCAGCGATCCTGGCATCTTCTGCTGGACGCCGAAGGACACATGCTGTGTCATGGGGATGCCACGGTTCATGTCATAGTCGCTGATGGTCGCCCCCGCATTAGTTGCGAGACCGGCGGCCGCTCCAGTCGGCGCAATCGCTCCAGTGGGATACGGTGTTCCGGAATTCAGGTAATTGTCGGGAGTCAAGTTGCCATCGAGTGAAGCAACAAAGCCGGTGCTCTGACTGAATCCCTGCGAGCCAACGGTCATATCCTCCCAGGAGTTGTACACCCCGTAGCCTGCGCGTACTACGGTATCTGGATGAACGGCCCAGGCCAATCCGAACCGCGGCTGCCAGTTATCCCATCGAACCAGGAAAGGCGTGCTCGAAACACCGTTGACGCCGGGGAACGTGAAGCCGCCAGTCAGCGGATTCTGCATTCCTGGAGCCACCGCATAGTTGACTTGGCTGCCGAGGGGGTTGATGCAGGTTAGGCAGAAACCGGCGTTCATCCGATTGCCGCGATCCCTCGGCGACTTATAGACATCCCAGCGAAGCCCGAGGTTTAACGTGAGCTTCGGGAGGACCTTGAAGTCGTCCTGAACGAATAGTCCGTAATAGTGGGTAGTCAAAAAAGTAGGCTCGCTCCAGCCGACACTCCCTGAAGCTGGATAGCCGAGAAGAGTATCTGCGATCTCATTTCCTTGGCCAGTCACGGCTGCAAGAGGGTTTCCCCGGGTATAGATGCCACTAAAAGTGAAGGCTCCGTTTGGTGTTCCTAGAAAACCCGTAGGATATTTCTGAATATCTAGAAACTCGGCCCCATAGTGCAGGTTGTGGCGGCCGATGAGCTGCGTCACGCTTCCGGAAAAATCCGCGTTTACGTCTCCCGCCCCAAGGTTCGTGTTGCCGAAGAGACTCGTCATGCCGCTGATTGCGATTGTCGGAGCGAGGTTCTGTTGCGGCGTGGTCGGAACCGTCGGCATGTTGAATCCTAGCTCGCTGGCCAGGAAATTGTTCTGGAGCACTTGACCGTTAATCGAACGATTGTTGTCACGTCCATAGGATGCTTTGAGGTCCGCTACCCACGATGAGGAAAAGGTATGCGTCAAATCCAGCATCGCAAGATAATACCTGTCGGTCGGGATGACACTCGTTTCAGCCGCATTGTTAAATCCGTTGCCGTAAGTATTCTCCGCGTCATCCTGAAGCGTGAACATCCCATACATGCGGGTATTGTTTGAGAAGCTTTGGTCCACGCGGCCGATAAACTGGGTATACGAGTAGGTGGTATCCCCCGATACGAGGAGATTGTTGGTGGAGCCAGTTGATATATTCGGTGCAGGGTACATGGCGAGAATCGCCTGTCCAATCGGGCTGATCCGTAACGCCGGAATTATGTCGTTGGGAAATGGCGTCCTTGCATACGTCGTGCAGCCTCCCCCAGCGGCCGGTTTCGAGCAGTAGGTAGACAGTGGGTCGTAGATTGTATAGCCCGATCCGGCAAAATTTCCGGTTAACCAGGCTGAGGGCGGCACGGTATCCGTTGTTTTCGTACCATTCAACTGACGGAAAGCTTCGAACGCGCCATAATAGAATGTCTTATTCTTAAAGATCGGCCCGCCGCTTTCAGCTCCGTAGGTGTTGCGATTAGAACGGCCATTCGGACTATTAGTTAGACCATTAGACCAGGAATTTGCGTTCAGAAAAGCATTGCCGAGGTAGTCGTAGACCGAACCATGACGGGCATTGTTGCCGCCGTTCACGTTCGCACTGAACACTCCGCCCCCGGTTCGCCCGTACTGCGCATCATAGGGCATTACAAAAGCTTGTAACTGTCCTATCGAAGACTGACTAGGCACGAAGAACCAAACGCCCTGATCGCTGTCCGGTGCCCCATTGATGTAATAAATGTTTTGACCATTCGTCACGCCAGATACATCGGCGTCGTTTTGGCGTGCTCGGGGAGTAGTGCCGAACGGCGCGGCCGCCGAGGGCTTGATTCCTTCGGCAAACGTCATGTCCTCCCAGGCCAACCCGCCGGCCCCGGGCATGTTTGCTACTTTTATCTGGTCCAGCACGCCCCCGGTTGACGCTGAGACCGTGTCGAGATCTACAGCCCCGGCTGTTACTACAATCTCCTGCGCTACGCTGCCCGGCTTAAGTGTCACATTTAACCCCAGCTGCTGCGCCGAATTCAGACGCACGTTGTTGTAGACCATTGTCTGAAAAAGTACCAACTCGACCGTGACCGTGTACGAGCCGGGCAGCAGATACAGCAGCGAATAAACGCCTTGCTTGTCAGACTTTGTGGGGTACGTCAGCCGAGTCTCGACGTTGACCGCTGTGATGGAGGCGCCTGGAATCACAGCTCCGGAAGAGTCCGCGACTAGGCCCGTGATGGAGGCGCGGAAGTCTTGCGCGTGTAAAGAGTTGACAAGAAACGCCAGGCAGAACCCCAACAGAAGGACTGTACCGAACGATACCTTTTTCGCGAGACGACTCATTGAAGAGTTGTTACCCGTCTGATTGGTGGGCAGGGAAGCTGGTTCTTCAAAGCGTCCTGATTGATCTTCATTGAGGGTCGCCGCACCTAGGGTCATTCGAACGGAGGACTGAGAGCTAAGTTGCATGGGATTCTCCAAATTAAAGTTGTCGCAGGTATCGGAATAGATACTTGCCGTTTACATGGTGAACAGAGCGCTTGGCTGCGGAAGTTCTGTGGCCGGAAAGCTCAAGGGCTAGTTGCATGGTCTCTGAAAGTTTTTCTAAACATAGGAGGATCGTGCTTTGAAGCAATTATTGCGGGGAACTGCGTCGTTCGATTGAAGGAGAGATCGAAAGGCTCGTCTCCCACACCCCGTGCTGCAGAATCCGGAACGCTGAAGGACTTCGGGACGCCGCGCTGCCAGAACGGCTCGTGGATAGACTCGGCGCCACCCACTGCCAGCGGGATTCGGGCGGCAGGGCGCGAGCTCGCCGCGAGATCGGCTATGTGTTCCTCAACCAGTTTTTCCAATCGCTGCACAATCTCCGGATGCTGCCCGGCCACTTCGTTCGTTTCGCTAATGTCCGTGGAAAGATCGTAGAGCCGGAGGTGGTTGTAGGTAGTGTTGCCGTAGTGATATTTGCCCTCCGCGCCACGTGCCCCTTCGTTATACGTTCCCGGCAGGTAGAGCTTCCATTTACCGTTGCGGACCGCCTGAATTTCATAAAAAAAGTACGGGTGCGGAGATTTAGCACCGCGTTTGCCGCTCATCAGCGGCCAGATGTCACGGCCGTCGATGATGCGGTCGGTGGGCACATGCCCCCCGGCGAGACGCGCGAACGTCGGCAGCACATCGATCGTAGAGCTGACTTCGGAACACACTCTATCCGCCGGAATGCGGCCCGGCCAGCGCATCAGGCACGGCACGCGGAAGCCGCCTTCATAGCGCGTGAATTTACCATCCCGCAGAGGGTCCGCGTGGCCTCCATACTCATTTTTCGCCAGCCACGGCCCATTGTCAGAGGTGAAGATTACCAGGGTATTATCATCGATCTTGAGATCGCGCAGCGTGCGGAAGACTTCTCCAACGCTCCAATCGAGTTCCTGGATGACATCGCCGTACAATCCGAGCTGGCTCGTCCCTTTAAATCGATTCGAGACATGCAGTGGCACATGCGGCATGGTGTGCGCCAAGTATAGAAAGAATGGATTGGTCTGATTCTTCTTGATGAAAGAAATCGCCCGTTCAGTGTAGTGCTTCGTGAGTTGCGTTTGATCCGGGCAGGTCTCGATCGTCTCCAACCCCTCCATGAGAGGCAGCGGCGGATTGGGCTTGCTCACCTT
>OBLU010005512.1_pt1 | contig 11338 bp, 10 predicted proteins | sample 1518681 | NCBI WGS metagenome assembly OBLU01 (sample SAMEA3539304, study PRJEB22396) | soil metagenome | biome: tundra; feature: field; material: soil | place: USA | collected 2010-05 | depth 0.15 m
GTCTGCTCTTTCGCAAACGGGAGATGGGGACTGGTGGTCGCCGAACCGTGGGACAGAAAACGTCGCAAGCTACTCGGCGCGATTTTGATTCTCTGCGGTGTTGCGCTTTGCGTGAATCCGGTGGGCGTTCATCTTCTGCTTTACCCCCTGAACGTCGCCTTTCAACAATCGACTGGAATAAACGTTGTTGAGGAATGGCAGCCGCCAGACCTGCGCAGCACTCGTGCCATTGGGATGATCCTCGCTCTCGTCGCCGTACTGCTCATTCCCCTGTTGCGGCGTTCAGAGTTGCGCTTGAGGGAGTTGCTCCTGATGGCCATGGCGTTGGCCCTGGCTACACAGCATGTACGGGTGCTGTTCGTCTTTGGAATTGTCGTGAGCCCGATCCTCTGCCGGCTCCTGGCTCCTTTGTTGGGCCGCGATAGCCAAAGGGAGCATCCCATCGCCAACGCACTGCTCATATTCGCTTTCCTGTCTGCAATCGTTTTCGTCTTTCCGACTCCCGCGGGGATACAACAGCAGATCCGGAAAACAAGCCCCGTCGGCGCCGTGGACTACGTCCGCCGGGCTGGTTTAGCCGGGCCGATGTTGAATGAGTACGTATTCGGCGACTACCTGATCTGGGCTTTGCCGGAACACAAGGTGTTTATCGATGGCCGCGGCGACGTCTATGATTGGACCGGCGTCTTTCCGGAGTTTGCACGATGGGCTACCTTGGCCGAGGATCCCGATATTCTCTTGAACAAGTACCGGATTCGTTTCTGTCTGCTTTCGAAGGATTCTCCCATGGCGCGCGTACTACCCCATCTGGCAGGCTGGAAAAAGGTCTATTCGGATGATGTCGCTACGGTGTTTGTGCGCTGACACCGGGCTCATCCGCTGTGCGAAGAGCGCTTCCGTACCTCCTATTGACAGCGCGCTCCGTCCTTGATCCCCAGACGTCGTGGTAGGCCCCCATTGTGAGGTTGATAGTTGTGAGAGAGGATCAAAGGATGGCGGCTGGGTGTATATTGAATAGGACTATGGGAGTTCAAACTGGAACTTCCGAATTAATGTCGAGATAAGGAAGCCGAAATGCGGGCCGGAGCACCATTGATCGACCTTCGTGCCACCGACTACCGCTGGGCGGCCGTTCTCGGTGTTGCCGTCATATTAGCCTTCTCCCACGAGACGCTACTGACGACCCCCAGTGAGTATGTCACGTTCTATCTTGGCGGACGCTTGGTGGGAACGCCATACTTGTACGACATGGCGCACGGGTACCAAGAGCAGGTGAGAGCTCTCGGAGGTTACGGCGAGCAGTTCCTATTTGTCAGGGTACCATTTTGTGCTGTACTTCATCGTCCCCTTGCGTTACTGCCATACCGCGCTGCGCTCGGCTTCTGGCATATCATATTGTTCGGCGCTCTGCTGGGGTTCGTTTTCATCTGGCAGATACCAAATCGACAATTGACTCTGTTGGCCTGCTGTTGGTCACTTCCGCTCGTCTTCGATTTCGTTTTTGGCAAGGACACCGCCATTCTCCTTCTGCTGCTTGCTGTCGTATTGCGCCTATACTGCACGCGGCAGGCCGCATCTGGGCTCGTAATGAGCCTATTGGCGATCAAATACCATCTCTTTTTTCTGTTGCCATTGCTTATTATCGGGCAGCGCCGTTGGAAGATAGCATCCGGTTTTTCGCTCGGTGCTTTGGTTATCACAGGCGTTTCATTTTCTGTGGGTGGCTGGGATTGGCCCGTCCGGCTTACCAAGCTATTAGCTGCGCAATCAAGGCCGCATGAATACCTGATGCCGAACATCCGGGGGCTGATTGCGCCCTTAACAGATCAATTCTGGCCGGAACTCCTGCTGGATATCATTGTTGCCGTATTCGTCTGGAGAATTGTCCGACGTGCCGATTTCGCATACGGGATGGCCGCCGTACTCGTCGGCAGCCTGCTGGTGAGCCACCACGCCGCCCTAAACGATTGTGCCCTGCTACTTCCCGCGTTGCTCATAGTGATCGGCCGGTCAGCGTTAGCGGTCCAGCAGCCGTCCTTGGCAATCCTGAACTACCTGTGCCTGTTCCTGCTGACTCCGTTGCCTTACGTCCTGATTACATTCGGCACTGCGATGGGCTTAGTCGCGAAAGTTTCATTTGTCGCGCTTCTTGTGTGCATGAGCATCCAAGCTCGCAATCTCGGGTCGCCATTCAAAGATGCGCCAAGCCCGTATCTATGATGCCCGCGCAAAAACCGCGTATTGCCCCCCGAGCGGAAGCCATGTCAGCCAGCTTTCGAGGTAACCGACCTTGCGAAACAGGAGTTCGGGCAGGAACAGAAAATGTTCGACGCGCACAATCCGGAACTTCTGCTCTTCGAGGAGGCGGCACGTCTCGGAGACGCCCAGCAATTGCGCATCGAGATCCACCGGCGATCGCTTTACAATCATCCGCGTGATCGGATTGAGCGGGTTATGTTCGATGATGCAGAACGTCCCTCCCGCTTTCAGTATCCTTCTTGCCTCGCACGTCAAAGCGGCGCGCCCACTTGGCGGCACGTGGTGGTAAACGCAGACCGCGGTAGCCAGATCGGCAAATCTGTCGGCAAACGGTAGGACGTCGTCCCGCTCCTGATGTCGAACTTCCAGTCCCTCACACGTGTCCAGCATGGCCGAAGAAACGTCGCAGCCCACTGTCTGCGCGAAATCGCCCATGCCCAGCTTCAAGAGGTCACCCTGCCCACAGCCAATATCTACCCACGAACACTCCTTCGGATTCAGCCCGCGACGACGGAAAAACTCGCGAATCACGATGAGCTTTCGTTGATGGAAAAAGCTCTTGACCGCAAAGCCTTCGCGCAGAGAATCGCTTAGCAAGGTGTCGTATTGGCCTGCGTAACTGTCGAATTCCGGTTTCACAACTTCCTTTCCAGAATTTGGTGCTGGTTCCTCATAGCGCCGACGACGCGGTAGCGTTTCCGCAAATTGGGTCCCAAGCCGAACCTACCTTCGGACCCGTACGGGCGAAGGGTGGTCAACTGCCGGCTCGACAGGCACGGAAGGTTCCAGGACCACTCCGCGCTCCGGACCGGCTACCGGCATGGGAAGATTCTGCAAGTCCGAAACCACATAGAGTGGCCGTTGTTTGGATTCTTCATAGATCCGGGCAACATAATTCCCGACCAACCCGACAGCCATCAGAATTGCTCCGGAAAAGATGATCTGGAGGCACACCAGGGACGTCCATCCTTGGATCGTGGTCTTCGTGATCAGCGCCGAGAAGATGCTGAACACCAGGTAGCCAATACCGAACAGGATTATAGCGAAGCCGAGATTCGTGCTTAGCCGCAGAGGCAGCGCGGAGAATGAACTGACCGCAGTCCACGCCAGTTGCAGCATCTTAAAAAGCGGATACTTGGTTGTTCCATGCGCGCGCTCTTCCCTCTGGAAGGGAATGATCGCTTCCTTCAGCCCCAGCCAGGCCACCAGTCCTCTCATAAACCGGTGTTGCTCCCGGAACCGGCGAATCGCCAGCACAGCCGTCCTGCTAAAAAGGCGGAAGTCGCCAACTTCGGGAAGCAGCCGTTGATCGACAAAACGGCGCATGAACCAATAAAAGACGGACGCCGTGCAACGCTTCCAGACGCCATCTCCGGGACGGGCCTGCCGCTGTGCGGAAACCACGTCGTAGCCCTGGCGCATGAGGCGCAGCATCTCCGGCAGAAGTTCGGGCGGGTCCTGAAGGTCGGCGTCCATCACCGCAGTGGCATCGCCGTTGGCGAAGTCCAGGCCGGCTGTGATGGCCGTCTGGTGGCCGAAGTTACGGCTGAAACTCAGGACCTTGACGCAGTGGTCGACCACGCTCAACTCCCGCAGCATGCGGCTGGTTTCGTCCGTGCTGCCATCGTTTACGAAGATCAGTTCGTAATCGCAGTCCAGGCCTCCAACGATAGGTCGCAGCCGGGCCATTAGGGCCGGGAGACTCTCAGCCTCGTTGTAAACCGGGATGATGATTGAGAGCAGCATCGCTGATTCCTCCACGGCGGCAGGGATCCCCTGGAGTCCCCTACAAACATGGCGATCTCCCCTCTAGACTAGCAATTGACAAGCCAAATGCCAATGTATCGTAAACAGGAGCTTCAGGCCAGTGGCGGCCACGCGAATACTGGTGAAATGTGCCTGGCGACAATCGACCTCACCGGCGGAGGCCAACAAACACTGCGCGAAAGATTATGGACGCCTTCCGAGACGTACCTTGCCGGATCCGCCCCTCCGTGAACACGTCAATGCGATTGACCACTCACTCCTGTAAACGACTGTTTACACTGGCTCACCGCTAAAGGCGGCTCCCTCGTCCGATATCCTGCATTATCAGCACGCACGGGCGTAATCATCTACTCAATAGAGCGTTGGAATCTGAACTGCTGAGGTACGATAAGTTCCATGGGGCTGCACCATGTCTGTACGCTTGTGGATATTCCAAGGATCCATGCTCGATCACAACCCGTCTCGCCATTTGTCAATGCTCCTGAGCCTTCCTCGAGGTAGCGTCCGAGTCCTGCCCCTGCTTGCCGGGTTTGATAATCGTCAACATACTACTCTGGACTCGCAATGATGTCTGAAGTTCTGGCGAACTCACGGCTGAAGTCGGGATCTGTCGCAGTTGCAGCGGTATTGTGCTTGTGGGGGACTGTCGAATTCTTGGCACTCGAACTGAATTATCAACAAAAGTACCGTGATCAATTCGAAGTATCGAAGCAGTTGGTGCGGTTCGAAGGAGTGCGCGCCATGCTGCCAGAGGATACGGTCATGGGCTACCTGACAGACCTTGAGCACGGGACATTGAAGGCCGATGCCATGTTTGGAGAAGCACAGTACGCGCTGGCCCCGCGAATTCTACAACGGGGCGCAGGATACGATTGGGTGCTGGGTAACTTTGCAGGTCCGATCCCGTTCACTCCGACAGGCGACCAGCGCGGACTCCGCGTGGAACGTGACTTTGGGGCTGGCGTTGTCCTGCTGCGGAGAGGGGCTCCTTAGGATGGCCAGCGTTTTTTGGGCCCTTTTCGCGGTAGTCCTCGGGTCTGTGCTCGTTTACCGGTTCGGAAATCTTACCGTTTTGAAACCGCGCTGGGCCTCACGACTCCTGATCTTCGGAGTAGGCACGGCGGTAGGGATCGGTCTTACTTCCTGCTCGTTCTTCCTGTTGCACCTGCTCGCTCCCAGTTTGCCGAGCCTCCCGATGTGGGTTGAAACGGTTTTACTGGGATGGGCCACCTATGATGTTTTGCGAACTTCGAGGCAGAAGGCCACCGGCGCCAGTTCGGCTCCAAGCTCTGTCGATTCGACACTGATCGGCGTGCTGATACTCGCACTGGTTATCGCGACAGGGGGGATAATCCAGGCTTGGAGCATGAACCCGCAGGGCCACTGGGACGCCTTGTCCATCTGGAACCTCCGCGCCCGTTTTTTATCGGCCGGCGGAGGGTTGGCATCACGCGCATGGTCGCCACTCCTGACATCTACCCATCCGGAATACCCGCTTTTGACCTCGTCATTTATTGCGCGCTGTTGGGTCTACGGCCGCTCAACCACGGTGGCGATACCGATGGTGACCGCATACTTCTTTCTGCTGGCGATGATTTCCACTGCGACCGCGGGAATAGCGGTGTTCCGCGCAAGCGGGGTCCTAGGTCTGCTTTTCGGCCTGACATTGATCGGAACACCGTCGTTGATGCACGAGGTCGCGACTCAGGGAGCGGATTTTCCGGTAGCCTGCTATTTTCTCGCGGCAGTGACACTGCTGCTGCTGGACCGCCCCGCTCTTGCGGGGCTCATGGCCGGGTTCGCCGCGTGGACAAAGGACGAGGGCGTGCTCTTCTTCGCCGTCCTGCTTGTAACTACTATTGGCTTTCGGCGGCGCCAAATTGCACGCCTTGTGACCGGAGCACTTCCGGTTGCCACGCTCGTATTCGCCTTCAAGATGTTGAAAGGCAGCGCGTACGTGTCGGGTCGCGGGGCGCCGGAAATAGTTGACAGGATCTTGGACCCCGGTCGCTACGGAATGATACTGGGCGCTCTAGGGAAGCAATTTGTCAGGATGGTACCTTGGTTGTACCACCCTATTGTCCCCGCGCTCCTCCTCGTAGTCGTGCTAAGACTGGAGCGCCAGAAACGTCAAGACCTTTGTTACTCTGGAACGATCTCGGCCTTATTACTGCTCGGTTATTGCGCCATCTACGTGATCACACCCTACGATTTAGCGTGGCAATTGCGAACGTCGCTGAGCCGGTTATTCGTGCAGTTCTGGCCGACGCTCTTGCTCACAGTTTTTGTCGGCTTGCGACGGCCAGAAGAATACGCTCAAGGTCCCTTAGACAGACGTGCTACTGGAAACTGATTCGCCCGGACGCCGGGTGTATGGAGACTGTCGGCGAAATACCACGGGAGGCCATGGGCCGCCCGGTTGTAATAGAGAAATGGAAAAACACCGCCGGCAAACTGGTACGCCACCGCCAGCGGAATGGATAAAGCGATGCCCGGAGGCTCTCTCTGCGATCCTCCCCCTTTGGTCACGAGGGCTGGCGGAGGGACGTCCGGCTAGACTGAAAGCATGCAGCATTGACGAATCTCCCATATAGCCACACCATAACGCCAATGCTCAGCCAAAGCACGAACCGCGTGAATAGGCGCATTCCGATGGTCACGTTGAAGGTGTCGGCGTAGGCATTAATAACGGTCCCGCCAGTGGCGGCGGTGTAGGCAGCCAGCAGGCATACGCCACTTATAGCATAATAGGCTGCCATCGTTTCAGGGCCAAGAACCACGATCCAAGGGACCGTCCATGCGAGATATTGCAGGGCGAACCCAGGGGAAAGAAACAGGAAAGCAAACACAATCATTCCGCATTGAACGAAAAGTGGAGGAGTCACGCGCACCAGTTTCATCACCAGAGGCAAGGCGGCACAAGCACCGAACGCTATCCATTTCGCCAGAGGTGCGTAAAACCGATTCAAGAAGTCCAAAGGCGTATCCTTCAACAGACTGACGAACAGGTAAAACCCCCATGTCCCTCTAGCACTCTCGTATCCAAAAATGGTTTTCAAAATCAGAATCGGCTCTAGCGCGAGGTACGGCATAGATAGTACGATCCAGGTACCAGCGCCAATGCACCCCCATTTTACGCGCTCACGAAGGCTCGGCAGGTACATCAAGATCGCGGGCACAAGGATCATCGGGACCAGTTTGATGCTGGCGGCAGTTCCGAAGGCAACGCCGGCCCATCCCACTCGGCCGCGTTCCACAAAGTAAACACCCAGCACAACAAAGAAGATCATGATTGGATCAGTGTTTGCGTGAAATCCGGACACTAGAATCGAAATCGGAGAAAGCGTCAGCAGTTTCAGTAGGCACCCGTCATGTGGCCGTCCAAGAATCATCCACACTGTTACTAGGGTACCAATATCGGCAAAGGCGCAGATGAGACGCAGGTAGAAGCGAAGTGGCAGCCCGGATACATCTTGTAACATGCCTAGTCCTCGCAGCCCATGCACCATTGCTGCTGGGTGAATAAAGTCTTGCCTCGGGTAGGCCGTTCCCGAAGGCGAAGAGTACTGTACACCTTCCCTGTACAATTGAGTAAAACCGGCTGCCCTCAACTTGTCGAGATCGTGCTCCCAGGTGAGTGCGTCGTTCGTACCCACCGTAAAGAGCGCAAGGAATGTTTTCAAGAGCAAAGCACCGGCAGCAACACAAAAAAGGCTACGCATGATTTCTCCGACGACACACTGAATGTCTGTTTTCCGACGAGCATTCAGTCCCGCCCACTTCTCTCTGGGTGCGTGGACAGCTCAACTAAGGAACATACGGCGATACTTTCACCCGTGCGCTGTCTGGCTCCACCAGCCAGACCTTCCGATTGTTGAAATACCGGATCAGCTCCCGGTTTTGAACTGAGGCCATCTCGCGAGCCCACACGACTTTCGCGGCGTCGATGTCTGCCGCATTGTAAACCCATTCAACGCTCAGAGGATTATGCTCAGGGGCATATCGAACAATGGCAAGCTGGGGCCCAGGATAGTTCTCGAGTTCCTGCTGGATCCTCGCTCTCTGCAAGCCCAAATCCGAAGTGACTGGTATCCAAGCCAGGTGAATCACGCAAAGCAGGACGGACGACAGAGGAATAGCTTGCGCGAGTGAGCGGCCTACCGGCTGACCGCCAGGACGCCACGCCCACAGGTATCGAAAAGCCATTAGAAGGATGGCATAGAGCACGCAGGTCGCGGGTGCGAAGTAATGCGGGACGCTGAACGCATTTGCTAGAAGGCCGAGGAAAAATATGGCGCCGGTCCATATCAGAAAGCGTACGCGACGATCACGGAAAACCCGGGGGAGCATGAGGAAAGGAATCAGGAGTACCGCGCCAAAGAAAAACTGTAGCGCCATTCCCACCTTCGTAGCCACCCCTTCGAAAAAACCTCGGAGCGTGCGAGCCTTCTCGTAGACGGGTAGCTCCCAAGAGATATAGAAATCGCGCATCACCGTGTGGCGATAAGGTGGTTCCGGCCGTGGCCGCTGCCAAATAAAAACCGGCGATACCGCGTATGTGGCGCGGTTAACCTGGTAGGGCAGTGTCGTCGGACTGCCGAAGACGCGCCAGTTGTAGTAGCTCATACCTGCTGCGGTAATTAGAAGCACCACTGACAAGGGCGTTACGATTCGCACTAGCAGGATGCGGGTCGGCGGACGGGTCTTTCCAACGGACCAGGCGAACAGCGCTCCCATAACGGGGAGACTGAGCAGCATACCCTCGAAAGGTCGGCTATTGGCCAGTATCGCTAAGCCGAGTCCTAGAACCAAAGCGCTTCGGCCTCGCGGACGGCGCATGATCCTCGGCAGTGCGCCCAGTATTAACGCTCCACCAATGGCCGCTGGAGCACCGCCCCAATAGCTATTCATCCAATAGCTGAAGATGCCGATGCGCAGGACTGCCAATATGCCTCCCAGGAGCGCCCATTCAGGTGGCAGCCAGGCCTGAAGCATCCAGCAGATCGCTGCACACATCACGCCAACGCTGAGGCAGACCCCAAACCAGGGATGCCCGAACAAAACTCTGCCCGCGGCCAGGATCAGGCCCTGGGCCGGAGGGTACATCGACATATACGTCGGTTGATGTTCCTCGTGGAAGGTCTCAAAGTGCATCCACATCGGGTGGGTCGGATTTGTGAGCCTGCCGGACGCAAATGTTTCTCCGGCAAGTAGGTGACTGAATTCGTCATGCCTCTCTGGCTCAGGAATAGGTGCGACTGGCAGCAACGAAAGTCGTATCAAGGGTGCGGAAAGGCCGACCAGGAAAATGGCCAGAATCGGTTTCCTTGCTAAGCTCCGAATCCACTCTTCAATTGGGGTGAAGAACCTCTTGCCAAAACCGGGCAACGCGAGCGTCGCGAGCAAGACTATTATCGCTGTGCCGACTTCGACGGCGAGAAACGCACTGTCTCCGCTTCCAATGTTGGGGTGCATCAGTGTGTGCGGTACAGCACTAGCAATTCAGTGGCCTAACCTCAAGGCGCACTGCTGGCTGGCACTTATCGCAACTGGCGTGGCGATGCCTCGTGGTTCATTCCAATGGTGCAACAGGACGGCGGCAAGACGCTCGCTCACGTCCCGGTCGACGACCAAATCACCAATCGCCGGCGCTGGCCCCAGGATTGCACGCGGATTTCGGCGTGACGAAAGATCGCTCCGGCATCTACGCCGTATTCGTGCTGTGTGCCGTCGCGGCGACACGCATCTTATTTAGAAGCCACCTGTTATATGATGTGGACTCCGTCAATTTTGCTTTGGCGCTTCGGCGCTTCGATCCCGCCGTTCATCAACCCCATCCCCCGGGCTATTATCTCTACGTGTGTCTGGGACGGCTCGCGAACGCGTTATTCCCCGATCCCAACACCGCCCTGGTGGCCATCAGCATCGCGGCCAGTTGTGGCGCGGCGTGGATGATCTATCTCCTGACGAAAGAGTGGTTTGGTGGAGGTCCGGCATTCGTTTCCACGGTCCTGTTCCTGGTATCGCCGCTGTGCTGGTTTCATGGGATCGTGGCATTGACCTATATTGTCGAAGCCTTTTTCTCCGCCCTGATCGGGTATCTGTGCTGGAAGGTATACAGCGGCAATGCGGCCTTCGTCATCCCAGCCTCGGTCGCCTTTGCGGTGGCCGCCGGCTTCCGCCCTTCGACAGGCCTGCTCTTGGCGCCATTATGGTTGGTTTCCGTCTACCGGATGGACGGAAGGCGGCGCTGGTTGGCACTCCTCGCGGCTGGGGTGGCGATAGCCGCGTGGTTCATTCCAATGGTGGAAGCGTCCGGCGGCATCAACCGCTACTTCGGCTCTCTCTTGCATCTTTGGCTCGCAGTTCCAGGGCAGAGAACGACTCTCAGTTCTCCCGCGCTTGCAGTCGCCAGACTGGTCACCATCGCCTGGATTTTCATTCTGTGCTTCGGGGCGGCCACGCCGTTTGTGTTCAGACGATTGGAAAGACGCGGAGGCGAAACCACGCGGCACACCAGGTTTATCTATGCCTGGGTTGGCCCTGGCCTGCTGTTCTTTACCTTTGTCTATTTCCTATACGTGAACAGCGGCTATCTCCTGCTCGTTTGCCCGCCCGCCTTCGCCTGGATATCCGTCGGAATCTACCGATTTGCCTGTTCCCAACATCGCCGGTTCGTCCGGCGCACGGTGCTGGCCGGCGGAGTCGCCGTGAACTGCGCGATATTCCTCTGCGCGCCGATATACTGCTCGCACAAGGGGGTGCGCGACTTCGAGCGGGACCTTACAGAAGTCAGGCAGGATTTCGGCCAGTATCTGGATCCGGCGAATACGCTGATTATCGGCTTTGATTCGCATTTCCTCGGGTATCGCCACGCCGGTTTCTATCTACCTTCCTTCGCGACCGTTCAATATCCGGAAGTTTCCTATTCAGACGGACCGCATGTTTTCCTGATGCGCGACGGCGAGACTGAGGTGGTCCGCTCCTTTGCCATCGATCGGTTTGAGCATTTCGTGTTCTTTCCGCTTCCCGAGGGCTCCGAATACTCGACATACGTGAACCGGGTTCTGGCCGGATTGCCGGCAGGGGTTGTCAACCCAGTCACGGTGGGAAAGAGGAAAGTACTGGCCGGACCGGCATGGGCCATCCCCCTGATGTTCCATTCCACAGCACAATGCACCTCCCCGGCAAAATGCGCCGCGAACCCACATCCGGGCGCCTGATCAAGCGGGTAAGCAAGGGGGGTGTCTTCATTCGGGTAATCGCTCTGGCATCGGCTTGGTGGGGCGGTCCCCCTGGACCTGGGGTCCCC
>OBLU010005513.1_pt1 | contig 11337 bp, 11 predicted proteins | sample 1518681 | NCBI WGS metagenome assembly OBLU01 (sample SAMEA3539304, study PRJEB22396) | soil metagenome | biome: tundra; feature: field; material: soil | place: USA | collected 2010-05 | depth 0.15 m
CTGGGCTCAGCGCGGACAGGCGGCTGCGGGCTGGGGTCCCAGACGATGATCAGTACCCGTGCGGCGTCGGCCAGCAGCCAGAGCCGCACCGGAGCCGCCTGCCCGAGCGCCCGGGTTGCGTGCACGGCGTTGGTGACGAGCTCGGAGACGAGGATCTCGACGTCGTCGACCAACGCGGCAAGGCCCCATTCACGGGTCAGGAGCCTGGCGTGCAGCCTGGCGCATGGCACGGCGCCAGGCAGAGCGCCGAGTTCGAGATAGTCCCGGAGCGGCCAGCGGCTAGCCGTCAACGGCTCTTCCTCGGATTGGAAGGCAGGGCCGGCACCGGAGCCAGGCTTCTCGGGGGCTGCCGGTCCGGGGGGACCAGCTGCCCCATGCACAGTGACGGCCCTGCCGCTCAGCGGGGAGAATGCCATGGTTAGACCGTCTCGGCGTGAATATGGCCAGCTGGGCTCTGGATCGCAGCCGGTCGCGGAGCGCTGTGCGCTCGGCAGAATCCGTCATCGCAGCTGAGGCTGGCTAACTTCTGGCTGAACGCGGATACCGGCCAGGTCAGCTCTGGGAGTGGGCAGTCCGTCGAGAGCACCAGGAGCTGCCTGATCTGGGACATTTCATCACCGATCTTCCAGCGCATTCGGTCACCTGCTGATCTCGCTGAGTGGGAAACTCGGGGATAGCATGGCGCAACATGATGCGTTTGGCAACATTGCCAAACGCATCGGTGCCAAGTTGAGTGCCCGTTGTTCATCGAGCAGAGGCGAGCCCCTTCATGACCGACGCCCCGCCAGTCCGCCGCCGACTCCTCGGCAGCGCCCTGCGCCGCCTCCGCGAGCAGGGCGGCTACACCCTCGACGACGCCGCCCGCATCCTGGAGTGCGACCGCTCCAAGATCAGCCGCATCGAGACCGGCCAGCGCGGCGTCCGCCCCAAGGAACTACGGGAACTCCTCGTGGAATACGGCGTTGACGAGGACCGCCGGGAGACCCTTCTCACCATCGCCCGCCAAGCCCATCAGGCCGGCTGGTGGCAGTCCTACAGTCATGTCCTCTCGGACGCCTACCAGGACTTCATCGGGCTGGAGGCCACCGCTGCCGCCATCTGGACCTACGAAGCCCAGCTCATACCCGGCCTGCTCCAGACTGAGGCCTACGCCCGGGCCATCGCGGCCGCCAGCCCGGTCGGCGAAAGCCAGGACGAGCGAGAGCAGTTCGTGCAGGTCCGGCTCACCAGGCAGCAGGTCCTGACCCGCGACAATCCGCTCCAGTTCTGGGCCATCTTGAGCGAGGGCGCCCTGCGCCAGATGGTCGGCGGCCCGGACGTCATGCGGGCGCAGCTTCGCCACCTCACCGAGATCGCCAGCAGCCAGCCCGGCGTCAACCTCCAGGTCCTGCCGTTCACCGCCGGCGCCCATGCCGCGACCAGCGGCCCGTTTGTCATCATGAAGTTCCCCGAGGCCCCGGACCTCGGCGTCGTCTACCTAGAAGGCCAGACCGGCGGCATTTACCTGGAAACCGCTGACGAGGTTGCGCGATATACCCTGGTGTTCGAGCACCTGCGCGCATCAGCCCTCTCCACCGCGGCAACGGTGCGCCTGATCGAAGAGGTAACCAGGGACACATGATGCACACCCCGATCCAGCACACGACCGGCGATACCGCCGACACGCTGGAGGGCGCCATCTGGCACAAGAGCAGCTACAGCGGCACACAAGGCAACTGCGTCGAAGTCGCCCGCAACCTCCCCGGCATAGTCGCCGTCCGGGACTCCAAGCACCCGAACGGACCAGTGCTGATCACGAGCCCAAACAAGTGGCGGACTTTCCTCGCAAGCGTGCGGAGAGGTCAGTTCGAACTGTAGGTGCACTGCCGCAGTGCCAGTCGGCTGCTGAACTGAGCCATACATGAAATCAAGGCGGCGCCTCGCGGCGCCGCTGGCCCGGCGTCAGCGCCGGGCTCAGCCTTGGGAGGCCCGCCCAGCGCACGCCGGGCCGCGCACCAGAGCGACACGGAGACCAACATGGCTCATAGGGGCGCGGGCAGCGACAGCGCAGGGCCGTCTTCCTCGCTCCCGATTGTCCGGCTCGCGGCCACCGGGTCTAGGGTGGCCACTCACCTGGATTTGGCGCCTATGAGGAGGACGGGCCAGAATAGGAGACACATCAGCCGACCACGGCTATGGAGACGGAAGATGCCCACATACGTTTATGAGTGCCGCCCGTGCAATAAGGTATTCGGCCTAGTGCGGCCCATAGATGATCGCGACCTGTCCGCGCCCTGTCCGAGTTGCTCGGCGCCCTCGACCCACAGGCTCTTTAAGGGACCATTCCCACTAATTACCCGCGGAGTAGCAAACCCTGGCCAGACCACAAGGCCAGCGGTTCCCGGATGGGCTGAACCGCGCCCCAGGGGGGCTTACATGGTCAACTGTGTCGCAGACAACTGCAGCACAGGAATCAAGATCAGCGGGCCAGGCACAGTGCATGCGTATAACACCAAGCTGACCAGGAACAGGATCGCGTTGGATGTAGACGAGGCGGCCACCCTCAACGATGAAAACACCATTATCGAGTAGGCAGCTTACTCAATGTCGGTGTTCTCGTCATTGAACTCGCCGGTCTCGTGTACGTCGACAGCGATATCCTGATTGCGAATACGAGCATTACGGCTATTTACTTTGCCGCGTACCCGGTAGCCTATTCTTTGGCTCAGCGCACCATCATCGCTATTAGCGTCGGAACGCGTCGATCCAGTATCTGGCTCGGACATAAAGAAGCCCACCCCCGCTAGTGCGAGTCCCACTGTAGTGACGACAATCCCTGAAATAGACAGCGGGCTCAAGAAGCCTGTGTGCTTGCTTGACGCCACGAAGCCGAACTGGCCGGCGATCAGCACCAGACCGATCGCGGCGACCACGCCGCCAAGACTCTGCCACCGGTCGTGGCCGGGAAGACGCATTACTGGCTACTCCCTAGCACCTCAAGCCTCCCGCGTGCACTCCACGTGCAACACCGAGTGGCGCATAAGGGTCTTTCACGGTCACCTACGAGACGTTCGCCCCGGAGCCAACAGTTTGGAACTGGCCGGGAATAGCTTACCGCTGACTGGCCCGGTGTTGCTCCGACGTGCCCGTTGGGTGCCCGATAGGGCTCCCGGTGTCCCGCGGTCGCCCACGGGCACACCGACAGGCTCGCTGACCTGGTGCCTGGCAGGCCGCGAGGCCGCGCCGCTGACGACCTTCCAAGCTGGTGGTCTTAGGGGGGTCTGGGTCAAACTGAAGACAGTAAGCCATAGCTTTGCTCCTAGCGAGCCGCCGGGTTCGCGCCTCTCCCAGTGATGAGCCGAACCTAGCCGCCCACGCCCCTCAGCTATTTAGCGCAGATTGCGTAAGCACTGGTCGGCGATCCGTCGGGGTAATCGACTGTCTGAACTTCCCAGCCATTACCGGAGCTACCTTCGGGGCCCACGGGGAACGACGCAATAACTTCGTAGTTGTACGTCGAGTATCCGCCGCCGAGCACGTATGGGTGATCAGCCGGACAGTACGCTACTGAACGATCGCTACCAGGGCCATCCACGATCACCACATCCAGACCGGTTGGTCCTGCCGTTGATGGTTCCGCTGGGCCAGTCTGGTTCCAGTTGAGAGCTTTCTCGTCGCTCTTGCATGTCTGGGTAGCCGAGTCGATGACCTTGAGGTTTCCATTGGACTTGAGATAGCAGCCGTGGATCACGCCGTTCCCGTCTGGGATGGATGCATACGCTGCTGTGGCTCCGCCAGCGAGGATCACCACTGCTGCACCGGAGATCACCAGGGCTCGTCGTGGAATATGCATGGATTTCCCTTCTGCTGATATGCCGCTCATCGCTGGCCAGCCAGGACGTCTCCCCGCACCGCCGGGCAGGAAGCCATCGTCCTCGCGCCAGCTTGAATGTGACATTCGAGCATGACCAAAGGGTTACCCAGGTTGAACTCGTAGTGCACCAGGGCTCGAGTTTCAGGCCGGTGGCGGCCAGGCAGCCGCTGATCAGGTGATGGCGGTACTGGATCTTTTTGAGCTTGCGCTTGATGATGCGGACCAGGCCGACCTGGTCGGCAGCGGCGAAGTTGGCGATGGAGCGCTTGAGCAGCGCCCTTTGGCGCGCATTATCGAACAGAGTGTCGAATAGGCCGACGTGCTCGAAGGAACTCCTATGCCACATCCGGCTCAGTGTTCCGGTCCTGGACGCCCTCCAGCGGGGAAAATGAGCGGTGTGGCTGAGTCTGGAGCGCGTCTGATAGTCCCGGTTCCGAATCTAGGGGTCAGCAAGGTGTGGGAGGTAGGCCAGGTACGGTTTCATCCGGCGGGGTCGGCGGATGCGCTTGTGATGACCGCTGACGCCCAGCTGTCGGCTTCTGCTCCGCCCGTGTGGTACAAGCTGATTGCAGAGAAGGCCACTGCATTCGGCCAGGCAGCTGTGGCTGAGCTGGTGACGGATGACCTGGACGAAGCGATGCCTCAAGTGGCGAGTGCGCTAGCGGTGCTTCGGGTGGTACAGCACATGCGGCGGCCCATGTCCGACACTGCCCGCCAGGCCTTCGGCCTGCCGGGCCAGGTCAGGTCTGACAGCGTTGACTATTTCCGCCTTGCCGAGGAACTGGGCATGGGAGGCGCACGCGTCGGCGCCCTCAGTGGCTTTACGTTTGGCGACGATGACTACCAGGCCTGGACCACTGACCGGGAATACCGTTACCTTGACGAAGCTCTGCGGCGGGCAGAAGCAGAGCGGACGGTCCTGCAGCGTCGGGCCCTGGTGGCGATCGACCTCCTCAGCGACGGGTGGCTGTCCTGGCAGCCAGATATCGCGCTGCTGACCACCGTCATTGCGCTGGAGGTTCTGTTGGGCGAGGAGCGCGACCAGGATAAGAAGTTCCGGGTAGCGCGCCGCGTGTCCTACTTCATGTGCGGGTGGCCTGGTGATGACCGCTACCCGGCCGGAAACCGGCAGCCGTGCGCTCTGCTCACCCTTCCTTTGAACACGCGCGGGCAGCCGCAGCAAGAGCTCCGAGAGCTAATCGAGGCCGTGAACTCCGGGCAGATGAACCCGTGCACGGAGTTCTTCAGGGTGCTTGATCTGTTTGACGCCCGCAACAGGGTCGTTCATGGCGGAAGGCTCGGCCTGACGCAGAAGGACCAAAACGGGGCCACATGGTACATATCTAGGTGGCTTCTTCCTCAGGTTTTCCGATGGTTCGCCGACCACCCAGATGCAGAACTGACCGAGCTGGACACGGAGATCGCTGCGCTCACGCCGCAGCGGCCTGCGGCTAATGCCGACCCTGCCTAGGGCGGTCACCCCAGCCGCTCATTTCCTCTCAATTGCTCATGCTCGCCCTCGCTTGTTGCGCCATGGACCGTCAGGCCTGGAGCACCGAAGGTGCGCCCTTGTACACATACAGGAAGTTCCACAGGCCAGATAACAGGACATGTCCGCGAGAAAATCCCGTTGGGCGGTACGCTACGGCCGTGACTTCAGTAGTCGTACCTCTACTTGGGGTAATTCTCGGCGCGGCGGGCGCACTTCTGGGTACATACCTGAGCGCTCGGGTAACGAAGCAGCAAGCTAATGACGCGAGAGCGGCTGCACTTCGAGCAGAGCGCAAGATTGCAATTGAGGCATTTCTTGAAGTGGCACAGCATGTCGAGCAGGCTGCCGAGCAACGTTACCAGAAGGGCAAAGCGCCACAGGATGTAGGTTCTCGCACGCATCAAATGTGGTTTCGCCAGAAATGTATTGAATTGGTGTGTAGCTCAGCCTTGAATCAAGCGGCCATAGATTATTCTTATCGACTGAACAACCTCTGCTATAAGCAGCTGCCAGCCGGTACCGATATTTGGACCCTCTTTAAACCGTATCGTAACACTTTCCTGGAAGTGGCAAGACGTGAGCTGGGAATTCCCAGCTCTGATGCGTCAAGCGATACCGTCGCGTCTCCGGTGGCCTATGAGAAGACTTAACGTACATGCCCCCTCCTGCTCGCCTAGAAATTAGAGCTGAACTGCGCCTGCAAGTTGTTGATCTCAGAAGTCACCTCGCCGACGTCAACCTCACCGTTACCCCTGCGAGCGCCAGTGTTCCGGAGCAGCAGAGACAGCTACGCCATCGCTGTGCATGACGGAAATCAGCCTGTCGACAGCAGTTGCGGGCTTTACTCTAGCGTAAGAGATACTCCGAGACCATGCAGTCTCAATGACACGTTGCGCGGGGAGTCGGTTAGTTTATAGCGGCCCTTGCTTTCCTCGACTGCTCCCACGAACGGATTAGCAAGAAAAATGAGTGCCTGGCGAATCTCGTCCATCGAAGGACGAGGTAAAAGCTCTTTTCTCAGGGCATAGGTAATATTTTCCGGACTGACAAATCCCGACTCAATCGGATCTTCGTCTACTGCCTCCTGGAATGCAAGTTCCAGGATCTTCTTCATTAGCAAAGATCGACGTTCCAAAAGCTGATAACGTTCGAATACCTCATCTTTGCAACTGTCAACTCTGGCTAAAGTGTCCCGTAGATCGATTAGCGATACTGGATTAATCGCATGCAGTTCTAGAATGGTAGCGAGATCGTCAGCCTGGAGCAAGACGACTTCGTTGTTCACAGCCCAATCCTTAAGCCTGTTCGCGAAGTCGGGTGCCACCACCAGAACGTGGTCCGCCTTGTGCCTCTTTTTGTGATCGCGAAGCACCTCGAAGCTAATTGCCGACTCAGCTATTATGCCATTGCCAGAACTTTTCGCGTCAACTATGACTCTGTAACGATCGCCCGGTATTAGTTCCGCCAGCGCCAACACATCGGTTTGCCCTGACCCGCCAAGATGTTCGGTATGGAAGCCCAGAACGCGGAAGGCGTGGCTAACCGCGATCTCGAAAGCCCTGCTTTCGTTTCCGTCTCTACTGAGCTTCGTCAAAGCTTTCACATTCTCAGCAAGCAATTGCCCGAGGCCGTATACGGTATTAGTAGGCTCTTCTTTGCGGTCTTGCTCGCTAATCGAATCCTTCTGCTGTAGCGTCAGCAGCGCTGCAAACTTCTTGCCTACACTGGTCGTGCGGAATCGCTGCCAGTCGACTCGATCTACTAAGCCAGCATCCTGCAACAAGCTCAATCTGAGGCGAATCTCTCCGCTAGTTGCCTGAGTATATCCGTATTCCTCTTTGGCTATCTTGGCTAGCTGTGAGGTTGATAACGGAACTTGGAGATTGTCTAGGATTTCGCCAAAGAACGAGAATCTCGAGTGGAGGTACGCAATTAGAGCTTTCTCATTTCCAACAGCAACGAGCCATTGAGCTTTATCTGTGGGGGCGAAGAAGTTATACGAAGTTTGCTCAATTAGGCCTGTATGGCGGAACGCGTGGAGAGTGCTGCTGAAGGAAGACTTGTTGATTCCAAACTCTTGAGCACACAAGTCTGCGAGTTCCTCCACTGCCATACCTGTGCCAACTGTCTCGACTAGCTTTCGGATGGCAGCAGTGGGCGTTAAGGCCGCGCCTTCGGCATCCCGATTTTCTGAGTTGCTCCCTCTGGGGATGTAGCCAATAAACCGGCGGCGCCCTCTTAGGCTCTCTTGATCAAGATCAGAAATGCTTGAGACGTAGTTAAGTACGTTTTCGTCTTCGATCGCGCTTGAGGCTTCGGTAGATTGGTCGTAAGTCGCAGCGTCAGGGGAGCACAGTGCTAGGCTTGAGAGCAATGAATTACCTTCCGGGGTCCGTACTAATTTGCGACCCCACAACTCAATCATACCTAGACCTCTTAGCCAACCAGAGCGCCGGTTGACTTGATCGGCCGTGGTCCAATTTAGGCCGTATGAGTTCCTAGCGAATTCCAATAGATCCGACAGTGTTGTATTTGGTCCTATGGCCGCTAGCAGCTCACCAAAGAACTTAACATGAGCGTGGAGATGCTTCGCTAGAAATGTTGCGTCATTGTTTCTAAGCCACTCAGCGGCGGCTTTACTCGGTATCCAATCACCGCCAGTGATCCTTTCCACCAGCCCAGCAGTTGATAGCTGGCGGCCACACAACTCGTCACATGCCGCCGATGCTGTTTTGCCATTAGGCTTTTTCCATGTAAGGGTTGAGTTGCCGGGAGACGGTAGCTGGGTAAGTACCTCGCGAAGCATGGAAACTTGGTGTTCCATACCTCCGGATATGTATCCGATGGTGTTAGCGCGCTCCCGCCAGGCCTTCTGTGCGGCTAGGCCATCAGCTGTCATGCTAAATCCTTAGAGAAAGGCGCGATAGAGCGGGCGAAGCGCCAAGAACCGAAGCAGATAGCTGAGCGCTTCACTTGGCTTCGATGGCCAGAAGGATCAGCAGTACTGGTGGGCCGTGCGTGGTAGTGGTCATAGGGCACCAACACAGCGTAACTGAGGGTGCCGACAGGATGGCGTCCTGCAAGGTAATGTTCGTCCTCCTCGCTGCTCGATGATCTTGGCCGAGTCCACCGAGTCAAAGCCAGGCCGCTGCGCGGTCACTTCGCGAGCCTGGACACCGCGGCCACCGCCAAGGCGTGGCAGCTACGAGGAGGACGGGAAAGGATCAAGGTACGAGACGGCCGAACCACCGAGGTCGCGGCAAGATCGCCGTGCAATAGCCACGGTTGGAAGCGGTCAATCACGGCCACTCCCCAGTCGGCTGACCTAGCTGTTCAGCGGCCCTACCCGGCGTGGATCGGTCGAATTCCAGGCTGACGGTGCGCCTACAGAATTACCGCGTGAGCCGAAGACCAGGAAGGCGCACCCCGACAAGGCAACATCCGGCGCCGACCAGCTCCGCCAGCACGAGGCCGAGAACCCCTCGCCGTGCGCGGTCCGAGGATTTCCACCAGGTGAGGCATGTATCAGGTTGGCCCTAGGGCTGGCCCTACATTGGCCCTAGGGCGGCCAGGACAACAGGGGGAAGTGCAGGGGAATCGCTAGGGGCAGCCCCGGCCGGGCCGCAGGTCACGGGACCGGTAGCGCTACCTGGGCGGCCAGGCGACACCTTGACACGGTGGTGGTCGGTGGTAGACGCCACACTCTCCGTTCGTTACCGGGGTCCAGTCCGGCACAGGATCGGCAGCATGATCCGGAACAGACGCGGAGTGGCCGCAACCGAGCGCTTTCCGCTCGAGTACCGCAGCTTCGTCGTCCAAGGGACGCTAGGTGGCATCGGATGGCGCCTCTGATGAGTCTTCGCCTGAACCCAGCGGGAGACGCCGCTCCCACCCCCCACTGTCCGCGCGTGGAACTTGGCCGCTCGTAATCCCGAGATCACGCCGGGCCGCCTCATAAAACCGCGCCCGGGCGTCGTCAACCTTCTCAAGGAGAGCACCCCACGCTACATCGTCGGTAGGGGTACCGTGGGCGACAAGTTGCATCTGCCAAATGGTGCGATGCCAGGTTCGGGCTGCCGTGATAGTTTCGGGATTGCCCAACAAGAGCACGGACTCCCATTTAGCTGTCCTCTCGGTAGCTAGACGGTCAAGATCATTAATAGTTTGAGGCGAATGTGTGGGGTCACTCGTGGCTAGGCCGCGAGTCTCAGCGATTCGCAGACATGCAACGTAGACGTTTTTAACCGCATAGCCGTATTCGGCATACACCTGAGAGCGCTTATCGTCCCATCGTGCTGCTTGCTGGCGCCGCCAGCGCGCGCGCTCCGTTGCGCTGGTCGCCAGATAGGAGGCCAAGGCGCCTACGGCAACGCCGGTCAGGACCGGAAGCTGCTGCACAATACCAGCCATGATCACCTCTCATAGGGCCATTAGGTTGCCCCGACCTATCCCATCCAGTTCGACCAATCTCGCCCAAGGCGGCGTGGCCTTGAGCGTGACACCACCAGCCAACACCATGAGCGCAGCGTGGCGTATCGCGAAGACTCGGAGAACCGGGAAGACCAAATGAGGGACGTGCCCGTACAGCCAGGCCACGCTTCCCAAGTGGCTGGTCGCGGCAGGGCTGCACGCCCGAAGACCGACCACCATAGCTGACCACAACGGCACCGGAGTCCGGCCGACTTAAGCAGACTGGTCGGCGCGGCGGATGCCCAGGTGGGCGACCTCGGGCATACGCGGAAGGTGGGACGAGCTGCCAACTCGTGAGGCCATCAGCAGGCTGATGGCGGCTCATCCAGATAGCAGAAGCAGCCCTCCGGAGGCGTGAGTCGTGCCCGTGGCGTGCCCGATCGGACGGTGATCAGCGGTGAATCACAGTCACTGACGGGCACGCCACATCCGCCCTGATCTGCGACTAGCCAGGTCAGGGCGGCTTGGTCCGAGACCTTCTAAGCAACGGGTCGTCGGCGGCCCGCCCACCGGGCACCCCCTGCACTGCAGCCCAATGAGTCGCTTCGCGAAACTCATCCACTCACGCCGCCGGTCGCGCGTCTCGAGGGAGCGGTCAAGATCCCCAGACGATAACGTAACCGTTTAAATCATTCTCGCTAGTGCCAGCCCTAACGCTCAGAAGCCCATAGCGGCCCTGATCGGTCCTAAAGCAGATGTTCATTCCTGGGACGATATTGGACAAATCGGTGGTGAGGTGCGTGGGGACCCAGCTCTTGCACTGCGAAGCCGTCGGCGTCCCGTCTTGTTTCCACACTGCAAACCCACCCGTATTGGAAGCTGTCTCTAGCGCATACGTGGCGTAGTAAAAAGCGGCGGTGATCGGGCCGGGGCCAGGCGGCTTGCTGTCGAAGTCGAGAGTATTAGAGTTGATCGTGACCCCGCCCTGGTAGTAAACCAGCGCATTTGCCGTGCCCGTGGCACCGGGCGAAGCCGTGACCGTGACCGTGACCGTGACCGCAGGCTTGGCACCAGCGGCAGTAACGTGCCCGACGAAAAAGCCAGCGCCGATTAGGGCGGCAAACACGGTGCAGAGCGCGCTAAACCCAGTTACCCCGAGGCCCAGAAGCTGCCATTTCTGGCCATTTGACGACTTTTCGGCCATAAGCGACTCCTCCCCCCCAGGTGATAGTGGAAGGTTACACCCGGCGCCCTCAGGGCAGGACTGAACGCCAGCGGTTCGGCCGCGCGCAGGAAATCGTGGCCCCAGGTCAACGAGCTGGCCGCACCCCACGCTGTCAGGGGACCGGCCAGTCAGTCCAACGACAGACAATCCATTCTCTATCATTTCGTTTCCTATCAATATTTCACTGCATTACCATTGCTTAGAGCTATGAAATGCAATAAAATTGGCCCATGAACTTAACCACCGCCCAGCAGTGCGCCTACCCCAGCTGTGACCAGCCCGTAGCCCCTCCCACCAGCGACCGCGGCGCGAAGCCGAAGTACTGCGACGACGCCAGCCACAACCCGCTCAACGCCC
>OBLU010005514.1_pt1 | contig 11331 bp, 3 predicted proteins | sample 1518681 | NCBI WGS metagenome assembly OBLU01 (sample SAMEA3539304, study PRJEB22396) | soil metagenome | biome: tundra; feature: field; material: soil | place: USA | collected 2010-05 | depth 0.15 m
TGTTGTTCTTGGGATCGGAATTGCCTTTGCATCAGCTGTCGGCTTTGCTCATGCAGAGAAGCCGTTGACGGACTACAGCTCCATTCGAGGCGTGAATTATGGATTGTATGGCGACCAGGCCACGCTGGAAAGGGATCTCGGCTATGCCAAGCGGATCAACCTGAACAGCACACGCATCTGGCTGAGTTACAAAGCCTACGAGAAGGCTCCCCAAGCATACATCGAACGGCTGCGTAATTATATCCGCACGGCGAACCGGATGGGCTTTACAACGATGCCGATCTTGTGGAATGGGAACGACCTGAATCCGGATTCCCTCAAGCCCGCATTCCGCGTGGAGGGAGACGCATACGTTAAGGCCATTGTCGAGGCAGTCAAGGATGAACCAGGGGTGCTGATGTGGGACATCATGAATGAGCCCCTCTGGAACGACTATTACAACAAAGCCAGCGGCGAGGAGAAGAAACAACACGAAGGAGAGATAGCAGCGTTCGTGCGGTACTCCCTGACTTATGTGAAGATGATTGACCCTGTGAATGCAGTGACGGTCGGATATGCATTCTCGAGCGAAATGGAAGGCTCTGCCGATCTTGTCGATGTGCTGAGTTTTCACGATTACACGACGACCCGGGGCTCGGTTGAAGACGCTTACCGCACAGCCGAGGAGATCGCAAAGAAGTACCGCAAGCCAATTCTCAATACTGAAACGGCGTGCATCGCGCGTGCGAATCCGTACGACGAGGTTCTGCAAATTGCCCAGGAGCACCACACGGGATGGTATCTGTTCAACCTGATGATCGGCGGGTACTGGGGCGAAGTGCACGGAATCTTCTACCCTGACGGGACGGTGCGCGACCCTTCCATCATCGCGGCAGTTATGGGCTTCTACAGGAATCGCAACCTGGACACGATCGTTAAGTCCTCGCCGAACCGGGAGGGCGCGGCCGAGAAAGCTCTGAAGGCGATTGAAGATGCGTTAAGTGAAGACAAGGGGACGTTTGGCCGGCCTCCATCTGCGGCGGCGACGGACAAGATCCTGGATGCGGCGGAATACGCGGCGAACTTGCTGGAAGCTGCCGAGATGGTTCCGATGAATATGCCGCCGACCGCGCAGATCCTTTATTGGCGACAGCAGCCGCCGGAGAAGCGCGACCGGGAGGCGATCCGGAACTTCACCTACGAGTTGGGGCTGGAGCTTAAGAAAGAGTGCCAGCTCAACTAGGGCAAAACCACGATTTCCATGCCCAAAAAGATTGATCGAAGGTGTTGTTTTCTTGAGGAAAACAACACTTGAGAGCCGTTGCGCAGGGTACAGCTTTCGTGGCTATGCTATAGGGACCGAGCCGGCCACCTCGAACCTCAATCTCCTTTCGTCAGCTTCTGGTATAGGACTGGATCGAGTTCTTCCAGACCTATGATGCCGTGCAAGTGGTTGACCGAGATCCACGGCAGCCAGGTACGGTGAGCGCCGATGCCTCTGATGCCCGGTCCCATCCGCCAGTGTTCCTGCTGCCAGCCCGGTCCCTTCAGGTCGTAAATGCGGCCGGGCAGCGCCAGCATGGACTTGGTGTCGTGAAGCAGGATGCGCGCGACGTCCAGATAGTGCTCGTCGCTGGTGTACTTATACAACCGGGCATAGTAGGGCACGGCCCAATCCAGATACTCGTCCACCTCGCCCGGTATATTCGACGCAATCCCGGTGACGCCCACGGTAGAGACGCCGTGCTTCCAGCCCAGTTCGGAATCCGGGAGACCCGGCGCCATGGGCACGTTCCAGAGCCAGATATAGGTCTCGGCATAGTCGCCAGCGCTTTTTGCGCGCTCCAGCCATTTGGGCTCTTTCGTGCGGTCGTAGAGATCCAGGAAGGCCTCCGTGGACAACATCCCCGATTCTTTATCGGCGACGTCGCCGCCCGTTGCGCCAATGTACCCCCCCCGGCTGCCATAGTCCGCCCAGATGTAGTCTGCTGCGCGAATCGCCGCGTCGAGGTACTTCTTGTCCCCCGTCTCCCTGCTCATTCTGACCAGTAAGGGAACGGCTGCGTAGCTGGTTGCGCCGGAGGTATTTGTCACCTTGCCCGTACCTCCCTGCCAGCTCTCGGGAAAAGACCCGTCTTCCCGCTGTTGCGTCAGCAGCCAGTCGCTGTAAGAGTTGACCCAGTTCAGCCATCCCGGATGCTGGCGGCCGAGAGTTAGCTCGCGATGGTAAACATCCACCATGTTGCGCATGCCTTCTCCCGTCGCACGAAGAGAAAACGCGGGCTCGCCGCGGACCGCAGTGGCCTTGCCGGTGCGAATATCGAAGCCTTCGCCGGCGGGAGCGGGAGACATCGGCACAAGGCGGATGAAACTGTCGATGATCGTCAGTCCGAGCTTCCTCATCCTTTGTCCGCGCGGGCCGGGATCGCGGTCGCCTTCCAGCAGCATCTGGGCCGCCGCCTCGATGTTTTCGCCGCAGAAACCCATCGTGATCTTCGGCCACAAATCCAGCTCGGCAGCCTTGGGGTCAATATCGATTCCGAGGCTCCGGGCGAACTTGATGACTTCCTCCGTTTCAGGCGGCGAAGGCGGCGTGCGGAAGAAGCTGGGCATCTGCGCCAGCCACAAAGCCGGGCGGAAGGAACCGGGCTTACCCGAAACCGAATCGATGACAAAGGGAATGCCGGCACGGTCATCCACGACAAGGACGCGGTCCGCCAGGTGATCGATCAGCATACGGCGAACGGCCTCAACGTCGATGGTTGTCACCTTCGGTTTGAGGGATTGCCATGCCCAGCGCCACGCATCGCGTTCCATGCCCAGCAAGAACGCGCTGTTCCCGAAGCGGAACCCGAGCTGGTAACTCTGCGAGAATCCAGTCTTCACCGGATTGTAGCGGCGCCGCACTATTGGGGTAACTGGAGTCGCGGGGCGACCGCCAAACCCAAACCCGCCCGAGAACTCGTTCGTTGTGCCCGGCAGCCGGAAGCCAAACTCGACTCCGCCTTCGGGAACCTCGCGCACGCCTAGGGCCCCGAATTGAAGTCGTTCGTCAATAATCGGCGTTGACGCCTGCGCGGTAGTCTCCTCCTGAGTGGTATCGCCGTGCGGTGCCATGTCCATGACGGCAACCGATCGCCCATCTCGGAACGAGAGGCCGAAGAGCGGCGCCGAAAGATAGTCCTCGCGGATGGAAAAGTATCTGGCGTCGTAAAATGCACTGCCGCCCGGCGCAGTGGCTCGGGTGTGCGGCTTGCCGTAGAGCAGCCCCGGCGCGAAGTAATCGGTGTCTGACCACGAAATGGCCGGCGCCGTGACAAGCCGGATCGCCGAATAGAAGCCGGCGTTCTCCTCATCGCTGATCACGATGACGCGTCGGCTCAGCGACAACACAGCGCCTGCGATCTTCCAGCGATCCTCGACGGAAAATGATGTCGCACCGCGGTCGCCTACCTTAGCCCTGGCGACAACTTCGAGCGGTTCTTTCTGCACGGATTGATAGCCCACGGCAAGGTCACTTACGCTTCCGTCGCCGCGATAGATCTCAATCTGTGCGGGCTTCGGTTGCGCCAGGTGTGGAACGGCATTGCCGGAAATATCAATGCCCCACTCGCCGGAGCCTGCGCGGACAAACGTGACGGCGCAGCCGTTGGCAAGATGTCCAAGCACAACGCGGTTGGATACGGAAGCGCTTGCCTGCTTCTGCTGCGCGGACGCAAATGACCCGATCAACAGAATGATGAAGGCGCCAAATTGTACGTGTTTGATCATGATGATGAGGACCCCCATTTTGCTATTGCTTCATCCGGTTTGCCAGGTGTTCGCAATACCGTTCGCTGACCTGTCGCCGCAGTCCTCTTTGGCTGCCGGGCCGCTACTGGTGAAATCAGGCAGGCGCGCTCCGCCGGATCGAACTTATGCAATCGCAAATTCGTAGAGGTTCACGCTTACGGGCGGAACCTGCACCGTTTCCGGAAGCATGTCTTGCGCGGTTTCAATGATTTTGACCGCAGGCTCTTTTCCCGCTTCATTGGTTGAGTTCACTCCGGGCGGCGCAATCTGGTAGAGCTTCCCCTGTCCGCGCAGCTTGACGCCGCCGATCTTCGCAGTGAAGCTGTGCTCCTCTTCCGTGGGGTTCACCACCGAGATGATGAGCTTCTTTCGATCGCCGGAAAACGCCGCCAGAATATCCAGAGGATAGGTCGGGCTTCCCGTGGGCTTTGTGCCCCTGTCGACAAACGGCGTGCCGGGCACCAGCGGCTGCCGCGAATCCCCGTCGACGGCAACCGGAAGAGCATTGAGAAAGTGAGTCTGGAGAAGCTTCATCACCACTCCCTCCGCCGCAAGCCCCACTGCCTCGCCGGTGTTGTCGGTCAACAGGCGCAGCCCCCCGGTCGCACAACTGGCCTCCACCATTCCGGAGTGGCGGAATATCTCATGCAGGCAAAGCGCGTAGGAGAGCGGCATAAGCATTCCGGTCTGGCGGAAGAAACTGGCCCCGTTGTTATTCCCTGAGGCTGAAACGAGGCGATTGCCCCACTCATCGAAGATGAATTTGATGCCTTTGTCTTTCAACCACGGCATCTTCTCCACGTACTTATCCCAGGCTTCGAAGGCTTCGCCGATGCGGTTGGCCAGCCGCCGGGCTTTGAACTGCAGCGCGTCGTGAACATCCACGAAGAGTTGCTTGTCGGCGTCGAAAGCCAGGTCGGGATACGCGTAGGTATGCTCGGAGAGAAAGTTGATGTTGCCGGCGCACTTCTTCAACAGCCATCCGTCCCAGTCATTCTGCGACCCAAACTCGTAGGGGAGTTTGTCGCGCATCGGCGCCTCCCAGGCGTCCGGGAAGAAGTTGTTCCGCTTTTCCGCGCCACCCACCGACTTCTCGCAGATGCTCGCCCCGGAGACGGTCACCTGAATCGTTGGGTCCACCTTCTTCATGGCTTCGACGATGAAATTGTGCTTGACCCAATACTGGTCCAGCGCCATGTAGCCAAACTGCCAGTCGCCGTACATCTCGTTCCCGATGGTCCAGAGACGGACCTTGAAGGGCTCAGGATGGCCATTCTCCGCGCGCAGTTTGCCCATCCGCGTCTCGAGAGAGCCATTGCAGTATTCCACCTCTTCGGCCGCCTCGCGCGCCGAGCCAAATCCGCTGTTGATGGCCAAATCGGGCTCGGCTCCCACCAGCCGGCAGAGGGCCATCAATTCATGCAGCCCCATGTCGTTCGACTCCACCCTGTCTGACCACATCACCTGCAGGCGCGGCGGGCACTTATCCGGATCGCCAATCCCGTCGCGCCAGTCGTAAGCGGAGACAAAGTTGCCGCCGGGCCACTTGAACATCTTGAAACCTTCTTCTTTGAAGAGGCGGATCATCCCGGAGTGGAATCCCTCCACATTGTCGGCCCGCATCAGCGAGGCGGTCCCAATGTGAAATGCACCGCTGCCGGTGCCCACGATCTCGAGGCGCCCATCCGCTGTGTCGGCCGCCGGAGTGAACTTCAATGGAAACTTCCTGTATTCGCGCGAGAGCGGCGGGATCGGGATCGCCTGGGAGTCGCCGGCGCCTGTTCCCCATCTCAGGCGGACCACAACGCGAGCGCCGGGATCGCCGGCCAGATAGATGCGGCCCACATATGTCTTGCCTTTGCCCAGGCGCAATCTGGATTGCCGGATGCCGCACTCCTCTGCGCCCTGGATCTTGACGCGCGGGCTGTGGTTGCCCACAAAGGGCCGCGCCGTGTCCATCTCCACCGTTCCCGGCGGCCCGACCGGCTTGAACGGCTCGCCCAGGAAGCGCCGGAAAGGGGAATTGGTCGGCGCCGGAGTCGCATCCGTCACCGGGTTGGCGAACTTCCTGTCTGTCAGCATCTCCGCCCACACCTGGGTGGTGGCCGGCTCCATGTACCCTCCGAAGATCAGCGGATTGATCGGCCCACCGCTCTTCGACGCATCGATTGAGACTTTGAGGCTTTCTGACGGCTCGGAGAAGGCCGGCATCCCATGTTGCAACAGGGCGGCGCTTGCTGCCGAAGCCACTAGGAACTCACGTCGATTCATTGGCATGTCCTGCCTCCTTGTGTCTGGGTTGGCGCGCGGATTCCCTCGGTGCAGAATTTGCGCCCGAACCATTTCACCAAGGAAATTACCACACAGACTGGGAGGGCGACTGTTCGCTCCCCTCTTCTTCATGCTGCGCCCAGCCCATCCCTTCGTTGACTGAAAAACAGACCGGTGTTGGTTCAGGCGGGTTTGCGCCAAACGCGAACGTACTTCCCTGCTCTGCGCGGCGGCCAGCGGTGGAAATGTAGCCCGGGCTCTTCTCGTCAACTCAGGACCACGCCCAGGCAGATCGGAGCAGGATGCTGCACCCATTCCCTTCCCCCCGATATGGACATTCCGCTTCAACCTGCTTGCATTTCATCCCCGTCCCCCTGACAATTCCAGATGCTGGAAGAAACCCGGCAAGGCAGACAGGATAAGCATGAAAACGAGAATCGATCGTGCACTTATGTTCGTACTGGCGCTCACCATGATGAGCGCCGCGCTTTCGATAGCGCAACAGGCCGGCGCGGGAGCCAATGTTCCTCCGCCCAGGCCGCAAGGCCCATGCGACATTTACGCCGCCGCCGGTGACCCCTGCGTGGCCGCCCACAGCACCACGCGGGCGCTGTACGCGGTCTACTGCGGGCCGCTCTATCAGGTGCTGCGCCAGTCCGACGGCAAGACCCTCGACATCGGCGTCGTCCAGCCCGTCGCATCGCCCATCCCGGATGCCGGCCGATACGCCGATGCGGCAGCGCAGGACGCCTTCTGCGCGAACACCTATTGCTGGATCAGCGTCATCTACGACCAATCCGGCAAGCACAATGACCTCACCCAGGCACCCCGCGGCGGATTCAACGGCCCGGCCAAGGGTGGCTTCAACAACATCCCGCTCGCCGATATGGCGCCCGTGACCATCATGGGCCACAAGGCCTACGGCGTGTTCATCGAGCCCGGCATGGGCCTGCGCGAAGACGACCCCAAGGGCACCGCGGTCGACGACCAGGCCGAGGGTCAGTACTGGGTCATCAACGGCCGGCACTTCAACTCCGGCTGCTGCTTCGACTACGGCAATGCCGAGATCGACAGCCGCGACGACGACAACGGCACCATGGAAACCGCCTACTTCGGCGATGCGCCCTATTGGTATCACGGCGCCACGTCCGGCCCGTGGATCATGACCGACCAGGAGAACAACCTCGTTGGCTGTGTCAATGCGGACGGCTCCAAGAACTGCGCGCTTCCCGACATTTCCTGGCGCTTCGTCACCGCGATGGCCAAGGGCGAACCCCACCACTGGACCTCGCTGGGCGGTGACGCGCAGCATGGCCCGCTCTCGGTCATGTTCGACGGGGGCCGCGTCAACGGCACCTACGACCCCATGCGCAAGCAGGGAGCCATTCTGCTCGGCAATGGCGGTGACAACAGCAACGGCTCCCAGGGCACCTTCTACGAAGGCGCAATCACCGCCGCCGGCACCTTCCCCTCAGACTCCACTGACCAGCTCGTGCAGGCCAACGTCGTTGCCGCCCGCTACGACGTCGCGCCTCTCGGCATCGCCCCTGCATCCGCAGCCGCCGAGCCGCCCGGAATTCAGATCTTCACTCCCGGCTCCGCGCAGGAAACCACTGTCACCTTCACCAACACCACGGGCGCTTCTCTCGCCGGCCTTCGCTTGAGCCTCGCCGTGCCAGGCAGGCAATGGACCGCCTTCGTCTCAGGGGGCAAGGAAATCGTAAAAACCTTCGCCGATCCCGTCGCGCCTGGCGCCAGCGTCAGGGCCAACTTCAAAGTCACCTCCGGTCCCGCCCCCTTCAACGGCGACCTGGTCGCCAAAGCCGCGTGGACCAACCAGGCCACTGGAAAACCGCAGTCCGAAACAACAGCCGAAAAGGTGCGCAATGCGAGCCCGGTCAGGATCAACGAGTTCCGCATCAGCTCGGGGTCGCCCGGCAATCCCACCAACTCCTTCATCGAGCTCTACAACGCCGGCCTGAGCACCGTTGACCTCTCCAATTGGACCCTCACCGTGCATCCCGCCCAGCAGGCCATCTTTTCGACCGTCAGGATTCCCGCCGGAACCACGCTTGCCTCCCATGGCTTTTATCTGCTCGGCCTCTCCAACTCTGGCCTGGCCGTCCCGGCCCGCGCCGGCGACACCACCATCTACCTCCGCAACACAACCGGCATCTCGGCCGGCGATACCATCTCCATCGACACCGGCACTGGGATGGAAACGCGCAAGGTCGCCAGCCTGGGAACCGCAGCCGCCAACCATACCACCCTCTGGCAGCCCCTCCCTGAAGGTCCGGTCATCACCATCCCCGCAGGCTCCGCAAATGTGCCCGTTACCAGTACCGCCGGCTTCCTCGTCGGCCAGAAGATGGCCCTCGGTTATGGTGCAACTTACCCCTCCGTGGCAAGAAACCTTGAGCAAGTCGAGCTGGCCACGGTTACTACCGTCGGCAAGCCCGGCACGCAAGCCTATCTCGCTGCCGGCGCGGCCGCCGGAGCCACCAACCTCAAAGTCACATCCGTTGCCGGCATCTCTGTTGGCGACACCATCCGCCTCGACATCGCGAGTGTCGGTCACGGAATCGAGACCGTCACTGTCGCCAAGGTCGGCACAGAGGCCCATCAGACCAATCTTTCTGCAGACGTCAGCGCCGGCGCCACCCATCTTTTTGTCCGCAGAGTCGAAGGCATCGCCGCCGGCGACAACATCGCCGTGGGCACTCCCGGCAACAAGGAAGTTGTCACCGTCGCCGCGGTAAGCGCCACCGGGCCCAACGGCCCCGTCATCGTCTTCACCCCTGCCCTCGTCAACGCCCACATTCGCGACGAGTGGGTGGTCTCACCGGGCACCGGTCTCGAACTGGCCGCTCCGCTCAAGTTCGCCCACGCGGCCAATCTGCCATTCAGCGATCGCGGAACGGGCATCGGCTTCCAGCCGCCCACGGCCTTTGCCCACTCGAGCAACGAACCCATTCAGCCGCTTGGCGCTGGCATAACGCTCGACAAGCCCCTGGCTGGCAACCACGCCCTCCACACCGCCGTGCGCGATGCCGCGGTGACCGCGGCCGGCTACCAGGGAACGCCGGAACCCAACCAGTGGTTCGGCGGCCCCGAACTCACCACCAGCGCTCTGCTCTTCGGCCGCTTCAACCTTACCGTCAAGGAAGGCAGCATGGTCCTGCGCGATGCTTCGGGACTGGTTGTCGACAGCCTCAATTACGGCAGCCTCGCCGATCCTTGGGCCGCGGAGGGCTATCAGGCCGCCTCGGGGCTCAACAGGAGCGGCTGCTTTGCTCCCGCGCCCGGACCGGCCGGGGGCGGTTTCGGTCAGGCAGCTGCCGCTGCAACCACTGCAAGCACTGGCCGCTTCCCGGATGGTGCTGACACCGCCAGCAACTGCGCCGATTTTCTGACCCAGGCCGCCACAACCCTGCCGGTCGCCTCGGTTGCAGGCGCTACCAACATCAAGGTCGCAGGTGCGGAAGGCTTCGCCGCTGGCGACTCGATCCGCATCGATTCGGGACCGGACCTGGAAACAGCAACGATTGAGACGATCGGCACCGCGGGAGCTACAACGCTGCGCATGGCCACCGCCCTGGGTGCAATCGCCATTCCTGTCGCCAGCCCGGCCGGCTTTAACGAAGGTCAGACCATCGCCATCGACAGTGGCGCCGCCTCCGAGTCCGCAGTCGTTGCCTCTATCCAGAGATTCCCGGCCGCCACAATCACTGTCACTGCGCCCCTCAGGCAGGCGCATGCCACCGGGGCGCAGCTCTCAGGCTCCGGCATCACCCTCACCGCGCCGCTCACGCGAAACCATGCCGGCGGAGCACAGGTCACTGACAACGTTCCCACGCCCGGCGCGCCTAATCGGTATAACAGGAAATCTCATTGAGGTGTGCCTCGCCAAAATACGATCAGTCCGTATTTTCATTGCTTTACTGGCAGGCAAGAGCCGGAAGATCCAGCCGATTCTTAACTGTTAAGAGATCGAGAATCCTAGACAATTTCCCGGACGAATGGGGTTTTGGGGATTATTCATCACCCGTCTTAAGTCTTTGCTGACCACCTCATAGCTGCGCGCCAATTCCCGCAATGTCCGCAACCCATTCTCTCCGTGGGGTAGACCGCGCGAAGCATTCCGGCGCGCAGCAACTCGGCCAGCTTGCGCGCATCCACCTTGTCGTTCTTGCGTAAGCGTCTGACGAACCCACTTGTAAACAGGGGCTGATCTGTGATGGACTCTTCCTATGGCTGAAGAGTCTGGATTGGTTGTTGGTCGTCGTGGCCGTGCGGAGATTGCGCGGCTTGCCGGTTTGTACCGGACGAGTGGGATGGGGCGAAGCGAGTTCTGCCGGGTTCATGGACTGGCGCTGAGCACGTTAGGTCGCCACCTGAAGAAACAGTCAAGAGCGCAGAGCGGAAGCAATGGGGTTGTAGCCAGCCGGCTGGTGGCAGTGGAAGTGGCCGCAACGCTGGCTCGAGCTTCAACGGGGAATCGGACTGACGTCCTGACGGTGTTGTTGTTCAACGGCCGCAAGGTGGAAGTGGGTTGCGGCTTCGAAGCAGAGACGCTGGCTCGTTTGGTGACTGTTCTGGAGAGGTTGTAGCCGTGTTGGGGATTGGGACAGCGACGCGGATCTACCTTGCGCCTGGCGTCACGGATATGCGGATGGGATTTAACGGGTTGTACGGCCTGGTGCGGGACCGGTTGTTATGCGATCCGTTGAGCGGGCACCTGTTCCTTTTTTCGAATACACGAAAGAAAAGGCTGAAGATATTGTTCTGGGACCAGAGCGGTTTGTGGGTTTGCTCAAAGAAGTTAGATAGAGGGCGCTTTCACTGGCCGGAGGCGAACAGCAAGCAGAGCAAGATCATACTGAGTCACGAGGAGCTTGCGCTACTTTTAGGGGGGATTGATCTGGCCGAGACGCGGCGCCGGCGATGGTACCGGACGACAGGTGAAGATGAATCGGATAAGTTACGAATAACCGCATGAACACTGCATAAAACGCTTGCATGCGTACTTAGTTTCTGCTATAACTTAGACATCGTGAGTGAGACTTTCCATCCTTCTGCGATGCCCGCTCCGACCAACGCTTTTCTTTCTCACGTGGATCTTCTTGAACAACTGAGAGCGCAACTTCCGGAGTCGCTGTTTGCGACAGTCAGCGGTACGTTTGCGACTTATGAAAAGCAGCTCGATACAACGTCGAACGAGCTTCAGTACACCAGGCTGAAAATCCAGCTTCTTGAAGAGAAGCTACGTTCGCAGCGGATCGCCAAGTA
>OBLU010005515.1_pt1 | contig 11331 bp, 9 predicted proteins | sample 1518681 | NCBI WGS metagenome assembly OBLU01 (sample SAMEA3539304, study PRJEB22396) | soil metagenome | biome: tundra; feature: field; material: soil | place: USA | collected 2010-05 | depth 0.15 m
AGCCTTCTCGGCGTCCGCATCAGCCGGTTCTCTTTCCATGACGTACCGCTTCCTTAAAGCCCTCAACAGTTAAGCGAGAACCGCATCCGTTTCACACACCTCGGAGGTGACGCTACCAGTTCGATGTCAATTCTAGAGTGCGGCGTTCCCCGTTCAGGCTCAACGGACGCGACCATGAAGGTTCCTCGTCGAAGCGACGGCGTTGCGCCAACGTTGCTCACGAACGTGGTGTAAACCGCTAATCGGGGCCCAGAACACTCGACCGGCCACGAGCTCGCGATATCGCCCCTCGCGGGCTGGACCTGTTCGTTAGTGGCCGCTCTCACGCCCACCACGAAGATTTACCGACCCGGACGTTGGCAGTTTCTTCATAAACCAAACCCGTGTTACATTCCTCGGGTGATCAATCTGACCATGGTCATTGAGAACGAGACCCGTTATGAGGACAACTCCCCGGGCAACGTGAGCCTCTTCTCGTGAGGGTTCTCGTCACCGGGGCCGCCGGCTTTATTGGCTCAACGACTGCTGAACTCTTGTTGACGGAGGGTCACGAGGTGGTGGCGCTCGATAGTCTCATCTCGGGCCGGGTGGAGAACGTGCCGGTCAAAGCCACGTTCGTCGAGGGCGACTGCGGCGACGGGGAACTCGTTCGCTCGCTGGGTTCATTTGACGCCTGCGTCCACTTTGCCGCCCGGATCGAACCCGGTGAGTCGATGAAGTACCCCGAGGTGTTCTTCGCCAACAACGTGGCCTCCACTTTTCGACTACTCGACGCGCTCGTGGAGTCCGGGGTGGAGCGATTCGTCTTTTCGTCGTCCTGCGCGGTGTACGGAGATCAGGTCGAGATGCCCATCGATGAAGGTCGATCGATTCAGCCCCATAGTCCCTACGGACAGTCCAAGCGGATGGTGGAAGAAGGGCTGCACTGGCTTGTGGCGTGCGGGCGCTTGCGTGCTGCGGTGTTGCGTTACTTCAATGCCGCGGGGGGGACGATTGCGCACCCCGAACGCCATCGGCCAGAGATTCACCTCATTCCCAAAGCGTTGGACGTTGCCGCTGGTCATCGAAGCCATCTCGACATCTACGGCGACGACTATCCGACACCCGACGGAACGTGTATTCGTGACTACATCCACGTGAGCGACCTCGCTCAAGCCCACGTGCTGGCAATCTCCGCCCTCGACGTTCACTCCGAGCTCATCCTCAATCTCGGTTCTGGCGTCGGCTACTCGAATCGCCAGGTCGTCGAAACCGTGCAACGAGTTACCGGTGTCGACTTCGACGTTCGCTTTACCGAGCGCCGTCCCGGAGATCCAGCGGCGGCGATCGCGAGCAACGAGCGCGCTCGCGAACTCCTGGGTTGGCAACTTGAGCGCTCGGACCTCGAAGTCATCGTGAGCGACGCTTGGGCCGCCCATAAGATTGATCCGAGCTGATCCTGCCTCGCGCGCGGCATTCTCGCGCGGTGTTCAGCTACACCAGTAGTTGACCGTCCGGGGCAGAGCTGGCGTGCTCGCTGAAGCCGTACGAGCCAAAGGGCGTGGAGGCCAGCCGTGACGTATCCCACGACGGCGCGGGCGAGAAGGCTGCGATCGCGAGGACGTACGCGGCTAGGCCGAGGGAGAGCACGCGATCCTGACCGTGGCGAGAGGCCGTCGGGGTGGGGTCGGCGTCACTTTTCCCAGGTGACTGAGCTACGGCGAAGGGGTACCAACGGAGGCTTTCGTAGGCTGGGATTTTTTGAGGATTCCTTGGGACGCTCCGACCTAGTATCGCCTTTGAGATATCGCGCAACGCAGATCCTAAGTTGAGCGTGCGGAGGAGAGGTGAACGCATGAGCGCGGCGACAATTGGAAGCGCCCTGGTGGAGAAACGCCGCGTGCTCGGGCTCGCGAAGAGACAGGCCGCCGACAAGATTGGCATGAGCCGTACAACGTACAGTTCCTACGAGCGGGACGCCCAGCGCCCGTCCGTCGACGTCTTTCCCGCTCTCGCGGGGTTCTTGGACATTTCCATCGAGGAGCTCCTGGCCCTCTACGGCGCGACCTGCGTGGCCGCCGTACGTTCCTCGTTGGAGCGTGTCATGTCGAATCCTCAAGACGGAAAAGAAAAGACGGAGAGCTCCGAGGAATTGCCATCGGCGATCGAAGTCCCTGATCGGGGGGAGTCAAGAACGCCCAACGAGAGGCTCACGATACCTCGAGAAGGATTCGAGTCGATATCGACCGTCGTAACGCCGGAAGCGGCGGAGGTGGCGGAGTCGGAGGAATCTCAAGAGTCGGAGGAAGCCCAAGAAGAACAGACGGGTCCGTCGGGACGAGAAGCCCATGCGGAAGAGCCAGCGAATGTCGGATCGGTCGTCTTTGAGCTTTCTCCCTTCGCTCTGAAGACACCAAAATCTGAGAGCCGTGAGAAGAGCTCTGGCCACAAGAAGAAGAAAAAGAAGAAGCAGAAGAAGAACTAGACAGACGAGCGACCCGCGTCATTTTCTCCGCGAGAGGCAACGTCTGTTGAAGTGCGCGTCGAAAGCGCGAGAGCGTGCCTACGGTCCGAAAACCGGTGCATAGCCGTAGCTCGCCATAAATACTTGGGGCCCCTTGATTGGTGCGACGCGACTTGGGCGGATGGAACTCGCCGCATGATTCACGTTCGGACTCACGCTCTCGCTAAGGATTCTGCGAGGTCGTCCCGTGCCGGTGCGACGACATGATTGACAGATTGTTATTAAGTTGCGCTCAAAGTGCCTGAAGGGATATCGACGCGGAACGTCAGCCTGCTGTTCGCGTCGCTGCTTGGTGTGGAGTCGTGACGAAAGCGGTCCCTTCGACGTTGGCGGCCGCTGATCTCAATGAAATACTTAGGGCGAAGAACATCCAACTGAGTAAGCACCTGACATGGCGGTTGCGTCGTACCTCGAAGAGAGATTCACGGCCCTTGGCGTCATACCTCCATCGTGTTGTCGATCTACCCCCAGCCCAACTGCGACGCGATGAAGAAGGAACTCTCCCGAAAGGACGTGTACTTGCAACTCCTCTGGCTCGAATACCGAAGACTTCACTTCGATGGTGACGGCTACAGCCAGTTCTGTCAGCTATGAACGCGGTCGTCGTACAAATTGGTGCGCATGAACGAGTGCTTCGCACTCACGAACCGTCAACTGCAGTTCGGGCAGGGTCCGACTGCGGCGCGGCGCCAGTAAATGTCTCAATGACGTGCCGATCGAGGATGGCGACAGCGCGACCCCTGCCGAGGGTACTGAGAATGGCGTGATCCATTCCGGGGACTATCTCGACGTGACGGTGTTTCGACGAAACTAGTCGACGACGCACGACCGCGCCGAGGACCGGAACCCGTCGATAGGGCGAAAGATCCTCCGGGCTTAGCAATAAAAGCATCTCCGAATGGCTTTTGACCAGCGCCGAACTTGCTTTTGGCGGGTAAGCCGACGAGCGCACCAACCACGAAATCTTTCGAATCATCTTGTGAACCCACCGATGACGTTTGAGCAGGTTCTCGACACGTCGCACAACCGATTGAATAGATTCTCGATCGGACTTCTTCAGGCGGTCTACGTTTCGAAAGACACCGACGCCCACTTGAGGGTTGATTGCACACACGCCGCGGGTCTTAAGTTCCGACGCCACTTCAAGGGCCAACTGCCCTCCAGAACAGTATCCGACCAACACCGAGTCGGCCGGATTCGCTGGATTGAGGGCTCGCACGGCGTCGCCAATCTCCTGAGACCGAGTCTTGTCGAACACGGGCCGATCGGGTTGACTTGGTAACCAGGGGCTCTCGCCCAGTTCACTCAAGTCGAATCGAACGCAGCGTAAGCCCGAGCCCGCCCATCGCCGCGAGAGTTCAACCCATAGTCGTGCCGGTCCGATGTGATCCTCGTTCACGCCATTGACCATCACAATTAATGGACCCTGCGCGTCATCCACGGGTTCGCTCACGACACCGAACATTTTGCGAGGTCCTATCTCCACCACACTCTCTCGCACCGGGAACGTGTTTGATCCCTTCATCACCACGGCGTCGCGCGAACGTGGCGGATTCGAAAACGACGCCAGGAGTGATGTAGGGGCCGTCAGCCACGTACGAATCTGCGAAATGGTGGATGCTGGCTGCACCGAGGAAGGTAGCTGCGTCTCCAACAGGGGTCCCTGTTCTGTGGTCGAAGCCCAATCGACGTGCTCGGAATCCCACCGCGCTCGGAACTTGCTCGAAACAGTTCGATCTTCGCGAACCACCACAAGCACTCGCTCGGCCAATGGTCGAGGCGTGGACTCAATCAGACTGAACTGATTCAATCGACTCGCGGCTTCATCACTCAAGGCGTACTCCAACATCTTGGTCGATTCGCCCAACTCAGTCGCGATGACGTCTTGCCGTAGCGCTCCGAGAGCACTCAGTTCTCGCACGTAGGTGCGCCCTGATTCGCAGGGATCCCACATCGCGAACGACGAAAGTCCCAAGTCGTACGCTGAGGCGGCCGTCCCAACGATCGTCGCGCCCATTCGCATGCCAACCGCCGAGACCGAGGTGCTTCCGAGCGAACGCAAAAGTGCAACACCTTGATCGACTCCCTCGACCCACGCACGATCGAGCTCGTCATCATCCACTGACCCACTCGAGTCGCCTGTACCAAAGTGGTCAAAACGGAGCGATACGTATCCGTCGATGGCCAAAAAGATGGCGAGACTTCGAAGCGCGCGTCGAGCGAGTCGCGACTCTTGACCTATAGGTGCCGACAACAGAACGCCACCCATGGACGTTTCGCCGACGGGGGTCGTCAACCGACCGAAGAGTGGTCGATCAGTGGAGCCAAACCAGAGACTCTCCTCGTGAACCTGCTCCGCACCTGCCAACATCGTCATCAGGATTCTAAAGGGGTGATTTTGTTGGGCGAGGACAGCCGGTTTTTCATTTGGTCAGGCCACGACTCTTCGAACGGGTTCAAAGACAAGTGGGCCACAGCGTCGCACGCTTTGGTGAGTTGACTCATGGTCATCGTGCCGCAACGGCGTCACGCGACGCCGCGCCCTCGCGAAGCAGAGGAACCAGACGCTCGCCGAATTCGATCGCGTCGGCCAGTGGGTCGAAACCCTTGAGCAGCAGCGTGGTGATGCCGATGTCGTAGTAACGCAGCATGGCTTCTGCGACCTGCTCGTGCGTACCCACGAGCGCGGTTGAGTTCCCTGCAGCGCCGGTGAGATTGGCCACCTTCATCCAAAGTCGCTCGTCATAAATATCTTGGTCGGCGGACATTTGAATAAGCCGCTTGCGGCCAACGGACGTCGTACCATTCGTCTTACGATCGACGGAGAAGGTGGCGTTACGCTTGCCGCCGAGCCCCTGGTACGTGTCTTGGTGGCCCTTCATGCGTTCCTTCGCCATTTCGATCCGTGCCGCAGTCTCCGCAGCGATCCACTCCGCTTTTCCCCACGCCTCCTCTTCAGTATCGGCGATGATTGGTCGAAGCGAGAGGCTGTAGCGCAGGGTACGGCCGACTTTCGCCGCGGCGTTGCTGATGGTCTCCATTCGAGCCGCCACCTGGTCTCGTGGCTCGCCCCAAAATGCGTAGACATCAGCTTCGGCGGCGCCGACGTCGATGGCGGGCGCCGATGCTCCAGCGAAGTAGAAGGGAATGCCCCCTGGAGAGACCGGCTTCACCGAGCTAAACGCACTCTCGTAGCGGTAGAACTCTCCCTCGAAGTCAAAGGGCGTCTCCTCGCGCCAGAGTCGGCGCGCGATCGCCATCATTTCGCGGGTGCGCCGATAGCGGGTGTCGTGGGGGACGAAGTCGCCCTCTCGTCGCTGATCCGCCTCATCACCGCCGGTGATGAAGTGGATGGCGATCCTCCCACCCCCCGTGAGGTGATCGAGAGTGGCCGCCATTCGAGCGAGTACGACGGGCTGGATGAAACCAGGTCGTTGGGCCACCAGCACTTTCAGTTTCTTCGTGCGGTTCAACACGGTGCTGGCGACGGCCCAAGCCTCTGGTGCGACGGCGCCATATCCCACCAAAACGCGATCGAAGTCCCCTTCGTCGTGAGCCTGCGAGATAGCGACCAGATAGTCGGGGTCTATGACGGGGCCGTCCATCCAGTCGACGACGGGGCCGTCGACCAGAGGACCCTTGATTTCCGAGGCGTCCCGAGTGCCCACCATCCCGATGATTTCTACGGGCATTCTCTTGCGTCCTCCCTCTTTATCGCTAAAGAGCGAACTCTTCGTGCCCCGCAACTGGTGTCAGTCCTCAAAAGAACGCCCGGTTCAACGATAACATCCGGTTGATGGCCAGGGACACGGTCGACGAATTGACCAGCGAGAAGCGGCCCTTGGTGGCCGTGGGCTACGGTTCTCGATGCGTACCGGTAATGCAACTTACCGAGGCGGCCGCTGGCGTCTGCGAGTTGCTGTGGATGATCGACGGATCAGTCCCTGAGATGCAAGAGATGACGGAGCTTCTGAATCGCTTCGGGCCAGTGGTGAACATCGATGGACTCCGGGTCGATCAGATCCTCGAGGAACTCTCGCCGCCGTACAGACCCGATGGGATTGTCACGTACCTGGATGCAAATATGGCGACGTTCGCACAAGTAGCCGAGGCACTCGGTCTTCCTTTTCACTCTCTGGCCACCTCGGTTGCACTGACCGATAAGGCTGATCAGCGGCGGGTGTTGAAAGATGCTGGCCTCGCCATTCCGTCTTGCTTCGTTATTACTCCGGACCAGTCCGAGGGAGAACTTGCCGCTATCGAGTCAGAGGTCGGCTGGCCCGCAGTCTTGAAGCCACGTTCGGCCCAGGGTAGCCGCTACACCTTCTTCGTGGAGGACGAAGTTCGCCTGATCCAGTCTCTCCGAAGCCTGGGACCCGGGCGACCCGTCATGGTCCTCGAGGCGTATCTCGCCGACGATCCCTCGCGCGCGGGCGGACCCTACGCTGACTACGTTTCCGTCGAAAGCGTTGTCGCGCGAGGAGCCATCTGCCACCTGGCCGTGACCGGCCGTTTTCCACTCGCGGACAACTTCCGAGAGACTGGCTTCTTCATACCAGCCGCCCTGAGCGAGACCGACCAGGTGGCCGTGCTGGGTCTTGCGTCATCGGCCATCGAGGCGCTCGCCGTGACGTCGGGCTGCCTCCACACGGAGATCAAGTTCACGCCCGACGGACCCCGGGTCATCGAGGTCAACGGACGCGTCGGCGGTGGCGTTCCCGAGATGCTCGATCGTGCGGCCGGAGTCGCACTGGTAGAGATAACCCTGCGTCTGGCGCTGGGAGAAGCGGTTCACGTCCAAGGTCCCGTCGCCACCGAGCGCATCGGCTACAGGTTCTTCTTGCAACCGCCCCCCGTGTCGGCCACGGTGGCGACGATCAGCGGTATTGATGCCGTGAGTGACCATCCAGGAGTGGACACCATTACCGTGCACCAGGGCCCAGGGGCCGTCCTTGATTGGAAGGACGGATCGCGCAATCACATCATGGCCGTGGTCGGATCTGCCCGCGACTATGACGAGTTGCAAGCCGTAAATCGACTGCTTCGCCATCAGGTAACGGTCACGTACGCCAACGTGATCCGCGACGGGTGACGGTGCGCCTGGCTAAGGCCGCGGCGCGTAGCGACTCCTCAGCCGATAGCAGTGGCAGTTCGCCACACTTGACTTGTGCATTGGTGAACAACATGCCCGATGGCGCGTTCGACGCGACCGAACGCCAGTACCTTGGACTGCTCGAGGAAGGTTCAGGGTCCGACGCAATTGAAGTGCGTCGATACACCATGCTTGGCGTGCCGCGGGGAGAACAAACGTCGACGCGGATCGGCGAGCAGTACCTCTCCTTAACCGACATTTATCTCGACCCGCCTGACCTCTTGATTGTCACGGGATCGAACCCGATCGAAGCGCGTATCCAAGACGAGCTCTACTGGGCCGATCTTGTCGAACTGCTCTCGTGGGCCCGAGAACATGTCAGGTCGATGCTCTTGTCGTGCCTATCGGCTCACGCGGCGCTCACCGTCTTTGACGACATCGCCCGGATCCGCCTGCCGACGAAGTGCACCGGTGTCTTTTCACAACACGTTGACGTTAGCCAACCACTCACCGTGGGACTCGAACCGGAGATCCTCCTTCCTCACTCGCGCTGGAACTCGGTGCCTCGAGAGGCTCTTGAGCACGCCGGTTACGACGTCGTCATCCACGCCGAGACCACGGGCTGGGGCGTGGCGTCACGAGAAGAGGACGGGCGCCAACTGGTTCTCGTCCAGGGCCATCCCGAATACGATCCCTCGAGTCTGCTTCGCGAGTATCGTCGCGACGCTGAAAGATTTGTGCACCACGAACGTGACGACTCGCCCTACCTTCCCTATCACTGCGTGTCGCCGGAGGACTGGGGACTACTTGAACGTACGCATCACGAGATCATTGAGGGTGAGCGAGATCCACCCCTCATTGACCGCTATCCCTTTGACGAGGTTGGTGCCCGGGCCCCGTGGCCGTGGCGCTCGATGGCCAAGTGCTTCTACGCCAACTGGTTGACTAGCGTCGATCAAGGAAGGGGCTGACCATGCACGACGAGACCATCGCCATCCACGCTGGCTACCAGGCCGACGACACGCGCGCAGTCGCGGTGCCCATCTATTTGACCGTCGCCCACGACTTCATTGACGCGGAACACGCCAACTCGATTATGGACTTGGCGATACCAGGCTTCCACTACAACCGGATCAACAACCCCACGAACGACGTGTTAGAAAAGCGCATCGCCGCCTTAGAGGACGGAAAGGGCGCCCTCGTCGTGGCGTCGGGCATGGCGGCGGTCAGTTACGCGATCCTCACGGTGGCCACCGCCGGGTCGAACTTCGTTGTAGCTCCCCAGCTGTACGGCGCGACGTACACCTACTTCGCCCACGTGCTCTCGACCCTGGGTATCGAGGCGCGCTTCGCTGCCGACGACCAGGCCGAATCGATCGGAGCGTTGATCGATGAGCGAACCTGTTGCGTTTTCGTCGAATCGATCGGCAATCCCGCGGGCAACGTCGTGGATCTTGAGGCCGTCGCCGACGTCGCGCACCGTGCCGGTGTACCCCTCATCGTGGACAACACCGTCGCCACGCCCCTAATGCTGAAACCCTTTCATCACGGCGCCGACGTCGTCGTTCACTCACTGACAAAATTCATCGGCGGACATGGCACGACCCTTGGTGGCGCGATCGTCGACGGCGGAAGCTTCCCGTGGGCAGAACACGCGGAGCGATTCCCGACGTTCAACCAACCCGAGATTGCGTTCCACGACGTCGTCTTCGCTCGGGATTTCCCGGAGAGGCCCTTTGTTGTTCGGGCTCGATCCATTCAACTTCGCAACACTGGTGCGACGCTCTCGCCGTTCAATGCCTTCCAACTCCTGCAAGGGCTTGAAACGTTGGCCATCCGTCTCGAACGTCATGAGGCCAACGCACGTGCCGTGGCTGCCTATCTAGCTGACGATCCCCGCGCCGAGTGGGTGAGCTTTGCGGGATTCCCGGATAACCCGTATCACCATCTGGTCCAGAAATACTTGAAGGGACGCGTACCTTCGATCATCACCTTTGGCGTATCGGGCGGCTTCGAAGCAGGATTAGCCTTCTTCGATTCGGTGCAGCTATTCAAGCGGCTGCTGAACTTGGGTGACGCCAAGTCACTTGTCATTCATCCAGCGTCGACAACGCACCGTCAACTCAGCGAAAGTGAGTTGCTCGCGGCGGGAATACGGCCAGAGACCATCCGACTTTCGATTGGACTCGAGCACGTGGACGATCTCATTGATGACATTGACCAGGCGCTGGCCGCGGCGACCGGCTAAGCATTGCTACTCCTGCGTCAATCGATGATTGCTTCCACCGTGGCCTGCGCGTCGTAGACGGCTCTTAGGCGGCTCCGCGGCGAGGGCAAATAGTGCGTGAAGTAGCGAACCCCTTCCGTCAGGACGCCGAGTAGCGAGAGACTCGTCTGGATTCGACCCTCGGCGTCGTAGGGGTGGAAGTCCTCACCGATTGCGACGCTACCGACCGATGTGTCTCCGTAACTGAACTGCGTGAGACGACCTCTCGTGTAGAGGCGACTCAAAAGCGGCGAACTGGATCGCGCCAACGACGGGAGATCCAGATGCCCGCGTACGACGTGATTGACCGTGGCTTCCATTGACTGTGCGAGCCTCGTCGACCGTATGGTGACAGCGCCATCGTCCGTCGCCAACACGTCCGGATCCGGTCCAAAGGGCACACTGACCACGCCGGCGTCGAGCAGGCCCAGGAGCTGTTGCGAACGGATCGGCGGTGGACCGGCTTCGAGGCGGTTGATTCGACCTCGGACATTGGACTGGAAGTCGATGAACGACTGCATCGAGAGTCCCCCGTACTCGATCACTGCGCGCATCTGGTCTCGAAGGATTCTCGTCACCTCTTGGGCGGCCTTCACCGGACTGCCGCCTATAGCTAACGCTTGATTAAGGTCCGTCTCAATCATTTGGTACACGTGGGATTGGTAGGCGTCGCTCGAAGCAAAACGCGCCCCGGCGTCGGCGAAGACAACACTGACTGGGTCAAAGGGACCGTACATTGGTTCCAAACGATCCACCGCTCGAGCGAAGGTTCCGGCTACCCAACTCGACTTAAGCTGATCTCGAACGAGCGACGCTGCCGACGGGCCGCCACGTAGAAACGCGGCGTGAAAGTAGTAACGAACCTGCATCTCTGCGAACAGCAGTGGCAGTAGATCGTTTCGAAAGTCCACTCGTCGTCGCAACGGCGAACCCGATGGATTGGTCATCTCCTTGAAAGCTTCGGGCGTACAGACGATCGGCTGATAGTCACCGGTCGGATCGACTCCGTGTGCCGATTTTGCGCAGTAGGGAAGGCCGGACCTTGAGTAGAAATAGATTTCGGGCTCGCGACCGCTAGGCCCGTATCGCATGCGATCGCCGACGTCTTCATACGTGCCGCCGCGTCCGATGGTAAGCGCTGTGACGAGGTCGTAGCCCACCAAACCCATTCCGGCGATGGCGATCGGCTCGTCCGGCGCCACCGCCGAGTCGAAGTAATCAACGGGATACGGTCGCAGGTAGTGCACCTCACCCGAGTTGCCGACGCGCTCTTCGTTGAACGTGTGTCCCGAGGTCAACACCACGTGGTCCACTCTGATCTGGGTGCCGTTGTCGAGCCACACCGTCTCGCGGCCCCCGATCTCGGGCGTGATGTCGGTGACGGCGGCGTGGTGACGTACGATCTCGAGATTCTTCGGTGCGTCAGCGATCAGCGCCTCGTAGAACCAGGCCAGATACTCGCCCATGAGC
>OBLU010005517.1_pt1 | contig 11330 bp, 18 predicted proteins | sample 1518681 | NCBI WGS metagenome assembly OBLU01 (sample SAMEA3539304, study PRJEB22396) | soil metagenome | biome: tundra; feature: field; material: soil | place: USA | collected 2010-05 | depth 0.15 m
GACCGCTCGCCCCGACACGACCGCGGGGGCCTCGCGCGCCGCGCGGCCCACGCGGGCCGCGCGAACGGACCTTCGTGCTCGTCTTGCGCTTGGCGACGTGCGGCGCGTGCGACTGCACGGTAGTGGCCAGCGCCGGCCCGGCCACCACCGCGACGGTGACCAGCATCGCAAACGCATACAGCCTGTTGCGGCGCATCGCGCCCCCTTCCTCGTCATCACTGCCCCGCGAGCCAGTGATCGTAATCGAGGCCAGATCGACCGCCTGGGGGGAAATCGACCCAGTGGAGCAGGCCCATCAAGTGCCCCGCGCCGTCGAGCGCACGCCGCGGAGGGCACGGCTCGCCGACCGCGGAGCACAGTTCGCGCGCAGCCGGCCGCGGCAGTCGGCGACACCGGTGTCTGCACGTTCTCACAGCCCGCGAGCGGCGGCGAAAGCCGCAGGCTCGCCCTAAACCAGCTCGAGCAGGACCATCTCCGTCGAGTCGCTGGCCCGCGGGCCGAGCTTGAGGATCCGCGTGTACCCGCCGGGGCGCGACTCGTAGCGCGGCGCGACCACCTCGAACAGCTGGTGCACGATGAAGGTGTCCTGGCCGAGCGCCGAGAGCGCCTGGCGACGGGCGTGCAGGTCGCCGCGCTTGGCGAGCGTGATCAGCTTCTCGAGCTCTGGCTTGACCGCCTTGGCCTTGGCCTCGGTGGTCTTGATCCGCTCGTGCTCGATGACCTCCTTGGAGAGGTTGGCGAGCAGTGCCTTGCGGTGCGCCGGGTCGCGACTGAGCTTGTGGCGTTTCTTCTGGTGGCGCATCGCGTCTCGCTCAGTCGTCGCGCAGGCTCAACCCGCGGGCCTCGAGCGTCTCGATGACCTCATCGATCGACTTCTTGCCGAAGTTCGGGATCGCGTTCAGCTCTGCCTCGGACTTCGAGATCAGGTCGCCGACCGTCTGGATGCCGGCGCGCTTGAGGCAGTTGTACGACCGAACGCCGAGCTCGAGCTCCTCGATCAGGATCCCCCACTCCTCGCCCTGAAGAGCGAGCGGCGTGACGCCCGCGGCACCGGCGAGCCCACCGTCGAGCTGACCGGCTGGGCCGGCGCGCAGCTCCTCGATGCGGTCCTCGTCGGTGAAGATCGCCAGCTGGGAGATCAGCAGCTCGGCGGCCTCGCGCAGCGCCGCCTGCGGATCGACCGAACCGTCGGTCTCGATGTCAAGGGTCAGCTTGTCGAAGTCCGTGCGCTGACCGACGCGCGCCTGCTCGACCGCATAGGCGACGCGTCGCACCGGCGAGAAGATCGAGTCGATCGGGATCACACCGATCGGCTGGTCGGGCGACTTGTTGTCCTCGGCCGGGCGGTAGCCGCGGCCGCGGCCGATCGTCAGATACAGCTCGAGCCGCGACTTCTTGTCGAGCGTCGCGATGTGAACCTCGGGGTTGAGGATCTCGACGCCGGAGGGCAGGTCGATGTCGGCGGCCGTGATGTCGCCGGGGCCGGTGGCGACCAGCGCCGCCTCGATCTCGCTGGCGTCGGAGTGCATCCGACAGACGATGCCCTTGAGGTTGAGCACGATGTCGGTGACGTCCTCCTTGACGCCGCTGATCGTCGAGAATTCGTGCGCCACCCCCTCGATGCGCACGCTCGTCACCGCCGCGCCGGCGAGTGAGGAGAGCAACACGCGGCGAAGCGAGTTGCCGAACGTGTAGCCGAACCCGCGGTCGAGCGGCTCGATAACGAACGAGCCACGGTTCTCCTCGACGGATTCGCTAGTGATCCGGGGGATTTGGAAATCAAGCATCGGGGTCCTAACGTCGTCGTGTTCTAAGAGCTCGCAGGCCCGCCCGGGCGCCGGCCAGAGTGTGAAAGGTTGAAGCTACTTGGAGTACAGCTCGACGATGAGCTGCTCCTGCACCGGCGCCGCGACCTCACGGCGTTCGGGCTTGCGCAGGACCTTGGCCGTCAGACCATCGTGATCGGCCTGCAGCCAGGCCGGCACCTGTCCGGTCAACTCGGTTGCGTCGCGGATCACCTGCTGGGCGGGCGTTCCCGCCTTCACGGCGATCACGTCGCCCGGCCGGACCTGGTAGGAGGGGATGTCGACGCGACGGCCGTTGACCGTCCAGTGGCCGTGGCGCACGAGCTGTCGCGCCTGGCGACGCGAGGCTGCGAAGCCGAGCCGCACGAGCACGTTGTCGAGGCGGCACTCGAGCAGCGTCAGGAGGTTCTCGCCGGTGATCCCCGGCTGGCGCGAAGCCTTCTCGTAGTAGCCGCGGAACTGCTTCTCGAGCAGCCCGTAGTAGCGGCGCGCCTTCTGCTTCTCGCGCAGCTGCAGTCGGTACTCGCTCTGCTTCTGGCGGCCGCGGCCGTGCTCGCCCGGCGGATAGGCGCGGCGTTCGACGCCGCACTTGTCGGTCAGGCAGCGCTCGCCCTTGAGGAAGAGCTTCTGGCCTTCGCGGCGACACTGTTTGCACTGGGGGGAGGTATCTCTGGCCACTGACTTCCTCGAAGGTTCAGACGCGGCGCCGCTTGCGCGGGCGGCAGCCGTTGTGGGCTTGTGGGGTGACGTCCTTGACACCGGTCACATCGAGGCCGGCGGCCTGCAGTGAACGGATCGCCGTCTCGCGCCCGGAGCCGGGCCCCTTGACGAAGACCTCGACCTTCTGCAGGCCCTGCTCGATGCCCTTGCGCGCCGCGGCGTCGGCCGTGACCTGGGCGGCGAACGGGGTCGACTTGCGCGAGCCCTTGAAACCGGCGCCGCCGGCGGACTCCCAGGCGATCACGTTGCCCTGCTGGTCGGTCAGCGACACGATCGTGTTGTTGAACGACGTCTTGATGTGCGCCTGGCCGACCGGAATGTTCTTCTTGACCTTGCGGCGACCGCGGGCTGGGCGTTTGGGCGCCGGCATTACTTCTTACCAGCCTTCTTCTTGCCGGCTACCTGCATCCGCCGGGGACCCTTGCGCGTACGCGCGTTGGTCTTGGTGTTCTGGCCGCGAACGGGCAGGCCGCGGCGGTGGCGGATGCCGCGGTAGCAGCCGATCTCCGTCAGGCGCTTGATGTCCTGCGAGCGCTCGCGCCGCAGATCGCCCTCGACCGTGATCTCCTGGTCGATCGCGTCGCGCAGCTTGCCGACCTCCTCCTCGGTGAGGTCGCGGACATAGGTGTCCGCGGAGATGTCGGTTCCGTTCAGCAGCCGGTTGGAGGTCGGACGACCGATCCCGTAGATGTAGGTGAGGCCGATCTCGACGCGCTTGTTCAGCGGCAGGTTGATGCCGGCGATACGGGCCATCGCGCTAGCCCTGCCGCTGCTTGTGGCGCGGGTTCTTGCAGATCACATGCACGATGCCGTGACGGCGAACGATCTTGCACTTCTCGCACATCGGCTTGACCGACGGTCGTACCTTCATGGTCCCTTTCGGATGGGTCCGTACAGGTCGGCTCTGGCAGCCGGGCCGGCTGCCGCTACCGCCCGCGGATTACGCACGAACGAACTCGGGTCAGCTGACCCGAGCGCGACCGCGCATGTTACCAAGTGCGGGCTCCTCGCCGTCGGGACGGTGCCAGGGCGTCATCACACGCGGTCCCTCCGCGGTGATCGCGACCGTGAATTCGAAATGCGCGGTGAGCGATCCGTCCTGCGAAAAGATCGACCAGCCGTCGCTGCCGACGCGCACCGCGGGGCCACCGGCGGTCGTCATCGGCTCGATCGCGAGAACCATTCCCGCCTCCAGGCGCGGGCCGGTATCGGGCTCGCCGTAGTTGGGAATCTGAGGATCCTCGTGCATCTCGCGCCCGACGCCGTGCCCGACGAGCGTGCGCACGATCGACAGGCCGTCCTCCTCGGCGCTCGCCTGGATCGCGTGCGACACGTCTCCGAGACGGTTGCCGACGACGCACTGCTCGAGCGCGACCATCAACGATCGCTCGGTGCCGTCGAGCAGGTTCTGTGCAAGCACCCCGGCCGAGCCGACGGCGAAGGTGCGCGCCGCGTCGGCGACCCAGCCATCGAGCGTCACGCCGACGTCGAGCGAGATCAAATCGCCGCGCTCGAGCGCGTACGGACCTGGAATCCCGTGCACGATCATCGAGTTGGGCGAGGCGCAGATCGAGGCGGGGAAGCCGCGGTAGCCCTTGAACGTCGGCACCGCGCCCTGCGAGCGGATGTAGCGCTCCGCCGCGGCATCCAGATCGGCCGTCGTCACGCCCGGGCGGATCTGACGCTCCAGCAGGCGCAGCGTGCGCACGAGGATCGCGCCCGAGGCGGCGATCTTCTCGATCTCCTCCGGCGACTTGCGAAGGATCACAGATCCTCCTCGAGGCGCAGCGTCGCGAGCGTCGCGCGAATGTGAGCGTGCACCTGGGTGGGCGAGCGCGTGCCGTCGAAGCGCCGCAGCGTGCCGCGCTCCTCGTAGTAGGCGATCAACGGCTCGGTCTGGGCGTGGTAGACGACGAGCCGGTTGCGGACCGTCTCCTCGCTGTCGTCGGCGCGTTGCTCGAGCTCGGAGCCGTCGATGTCGCAGCGGCCCTCGTGCTTGGGCGGGTCGAGGTCGACATGGTAGACGTGGCCCTCCTTGCGGCAGACCCTGCGCCCGGAGATCCGTTTGACGAGCAGGTCGTCGGCGGCGTCGAGCAGCAGTACCGCGGTCAGCCGGCGCTCGTGGGACTCCAGCTCTGTTCCCAGTGCGCCGGCCTGCTCGATCGTCCGCGGGAAGCCGTCGAGCAGGAAGCCGTCGCGCGCGTCGTCCTCTCCCAACCGCTCGAGAATCACCGCGATCACGACCGTGTCGGGCACCAGCTCGCCCTTGTCCATGTACTGCTTCGCGAGCAGGCCAAGCTCGGTCTGCTCCTCGCGCGCTGCCCGCAGGATGTCGCCGGTGGCGATGTGGGCCAGGCCGAAGTCCTCCGTCAGCAGCGCGGCCTGAGTGCCCTTGCCGGCGCCGGGAGGACCCAACAGGATCAGATTGAGTTCAGACATGAGAAATGGGGACCCGGCGCGCTGCGCTCGGGCGATTTGCGGCAGTCACCAAGACTAGCCGCTCGACGCGCGCTCAGGACTTGAGGAAGCCCTCGTAGTTGCGCATCATCAGCTGCGCTTCGAGCTGCTTCATCGTGTCCAGCGCGACGCCGATCACGATGATGATCGAGGTGCCGCCAAAGTTGAAGTTCTCACCGGTGCGCGCGTAGACGATCGCCGGGAGTGCCGCGACCGCAGCGAGATAGAGCGCTCCGGGGAACGTCAGTCGCGCGAGGATCCGATCGAGGAACTCGGCCGTCGGCCGACCGGGTCTGACCCCCGGTATGAAACCGCCGAACTTCTTGAGGTTGTCCGCCTGCTCGACCGGGTTGAAGGTCACCGCGGTGTAGAAGTAGGTGAAGATCACGATCAGGATCGCCTCACCGAGGATGTAGTGCCAGCCGCTCGGCGAGAAGAAGTTCTCCAGCGAGATCGACCACCGGGTGTTGAGGATCTGGCCGATCGTCGGCGGGAACGCCATCAGCGAGGCCGCGAAGATCACCGGGATGACGCCGGCCATGTTGACGCGCAGCGGCAGATAGGTCTGGCCGCCGGCGGTCATGCGCCGCCCGATCACGCGTTTGGCGTATTGGACCGGGATCCGCCGCTGCCCCTCCTGCACGAAGACGACGGCCGCGACGACGGCGAGCACCAGGAAGGGCAGCACGACCTTGAATACCTGGTTGTTGGTGTTGTACCAAGTCTGCGCGGCGCCGGGCAGGCGCGAGACGATGTTCGCGAAGATCATCAGCGAGATCCCGTTGCCGATGCCGTGTTGCGTGATCAGCTCGCCCATCCACATCACCAGCACGGTGCCGGCGGTCAGCGAGATCACGATCAGCAGGATGTGCTGCAGGTCAAACGACGGGATGATCGAGCCGGCCGTGCCGCTCGGCAGCGAGTGGAAGAGGAAGACGTAACCGATCGACTGGGCGAACGCGAGGCCGACGGTGAGGTAGCGCGTGTACTGCGTCAGCCGCGCCTGGCCGACCTCCCCCTCCTGGCGGAGCTTCTCGAGCGACGGCACGACCACCTGCAGCAGCTGCAGGATGATCGACGCCGTGATGTAGGGCATGATCCCCAGCGCGAAGATCGCCATCTGCGACAGCGCGCCACCGGAGAACAGGTTCAGGAAGCTGAAGATCCCCGAGCCGCTCAGCGCCGAGCTGCTCTTGACCGCGGCGACGTTCACGCCGGGGACGTAGAGGTGCGCGCCCAGCCGGTAGAGGCCCAGCATCAGCGCCGTGAAGCCGACCTTCCTACGAATGTCTCGGACAGTCAGCGCGGAGAGGATCGTGTTGATCATCGAGACCCGGTGGTCAGTCTAGTTGGTCGGCTCGGAACGTTGTGCCTGCGACGGCGAGGGATGGTTGACTACTTCTCGACCACGATGCAGCTGCCGCCGGCGGCTTCGATGCGCTCGCGCGCCGTCGCGCTGAAAGCGTGCGCATGCACCGTGAGGCCCTTGGCCAGCTCGCCGCGGGCGAGGATCTTGACGGGGATCCCCTTGCGCGTGCCGAGGCCGGCACCGCGCAGCGCCTCGAGCGTCACCTCCGCGCCCGCCTCGAAACGAGCCTCCAGATCGGCCAGGTTGACCGGCTGCGTGTGGGTGCGGAACGGCTCGAACGGCATTGACTGCTTCTTGTGCGGGCCGCGGAGCTTGCGCATCCGCATGTGAATCGGCATCTGGCCGCCCTCGAAGCGCGCCCGGTCCTTCGCGCCGGAGCGCGAGCCGTATCCCTTCTGGCCGCGCCCGGAGGTCTTCCCGGTGCCGGAGCCCTCACCGCGTCCGACGCGCTTGCGCGGCCGGCGACTGCCGGGTGCGGGCCGCAGCGAGTGCAGCCCGATCCACTCCTCGCGGGGCTCCTCCGGCTCGGCCGGCGGCCGCTTCGCCGCGGGACTCATTTGCTCTCCCCTGCCACCGCGACAAGGTGGCGGACGGCGTGCAGCATGCCGCGCGCCTGGGGCGTGTCGGTGACCTCGACGGTGTGCCCGATCCGGCGAAGGCCGAGCGAGCGCAGCGTGGCGAGCTGGCGCTTGTTGGCGCCGTTGCGAGACTTCTGCTGGGTGACGAGCAGGACGCTCACGCTCCCGCGGCCTCCGGCTCGGCCGCCGCCAGCGTCTCGGCGACCGGCTCGCGCTTGTCGACGAGGCCGAGCACCTGGGCGATGCTCAGCCCGCGCAGCGTGGCCACCTCGGCGGGCGTGCGCAGCCCCTGCAAGCCCTCGACCGTGGCCTTGACGAGGTTGATCGGGTTCTGCGACCCGAGGCTCTTGGAAAGGATGTCGTGGATGCCGGCCAGCTCGAGCACCGCGCGCACGCCGCCGCCGGCGATCACGCCGGTACCGGGCGCCGCGGGCTTCAGGAAGACGCGCCCGGCGCCGAACACGCCGGTCGTCTCGTGGGTGATCGTCGCACCGTGCTTGGGCACCCGGAAGAGCGACTTCTTCGCCGCCTCGACGCCCTTCTGGATTGCCAGTGGCACCTCGTTGGCCTTGCCGTAGCCGACGCCGACGACGTCCTTCTCGTCGCCGACGACGACCAGCGCCGTGAACGAGAAGCGCCGGCCGCCCTTGACGACCTTGGCGACGCGGTTGATCTCGACGACACGCTCCTGGAGGTCCAGGCCGGCGGCGCTCACTGTTCGATCGATTCGCATGAGGATCGGCAAGGGTAGCTCAGAACGAGAGCCCGGCTTCCCGCGCTCCCTCCGCGAGCGCCTTGACCTGGCCGTGGTAGCGGTAGCCGCCGCGGTCGAACACCGCCACCGAGACGCCGGCCGATTTGGCCCGCTCGGCGAGCAGTTCGCCGGCCCGCGACGCGCGCGGGGTGGGCGGGAGCGCGCGCAGCTCGGGCTCGGTCCAATTGACCGCGGCGAGCGTGCGACCGGCGATGTCGTCGATCAGCTGCGCAGAGATACCGCGGTTGGAACGGAACACGGAAACCCGCGGACGCGCGGCCGTGCCGGAGATCTTCGCGCGCACGCGGCGGCGCCGGCGCAGGCGGCGCGCCTCCTTGGTGAGCACGCTCATGCTCGCTTGCCGACCTTCCGGGCGACGACCTCGCCCTCGTAGCGGATGCCCTTGCCCTTGTAGGGCTCGGGCGGGCGCTGCTTGCGGACGTAGGCGGCCATCTCCCCCACCTGCTGCTTGGAGATGCCGCGCACGACCACGCGCGTCGGAGCGGGGACCTCGAACTCGATGCCCTCCGGAGCGATCACGTTGACGGGGTGGGAGTAGCCGATCGCCAGCTCGAGATCGCGACCCTTCAGCTGAGCGCGATAGCCGACGCCCTGGATCTCCAGGCGCTTCTCGTAGCCGTCGGTGACGCCGATCACCATGTTCGCCACGAGCGTGCGAACGAGACCGTGCAGCGCGCGGTGCTCGCCGCGGTCAGTCGGACGGGTGACCACGAGCTGGTCCGCGTCGCGAGCGACGGTGATGTCGCGCGGGATCCGCTCCGACAGCGCGCCCTTGGGCCCGTTGACGCTCACGCGCTCTGGCTCGATCGTGATCTCGACGCCGGTCGGGACCGGGATCGGTGCTCTACCGATGCGCGACATTCACCACACCTCCGCGACGACCTCGCCGCCGACGCCCGCTGCGCGGGCCTCGTGGCCGGTCATCACGCCGCTGGAGGTCGAGACGATCGCCGTCCCCATCCCACCCTGCACCCGCGGGATGTGCTTCGCATCGACGTAGGCGCGCCGGCCCGGGCGCGAGATGCGTCGCAGGCCCGAGATCGCCGAGCGGCGCGAGTCGTCGTAGCGCAGCCGGATCTCGAGCACCTCGCCGGGCGCGTCGGTGGCTGCGGCGACGCTGTAGGCGTCGATGTAGCCCTGCTCGGCAAGGATCCGTGCGAGCTCCGCCTTCTGGCGCGAGGCGGGCATCAGCACCGTCTCGTGCGAGGCGTGGATCGCGTTGCGGATCCGCGTCAGGAAGTCCGCGATGGGATCGGTCATCGACATGGGCTGGCTCCGGCTACCACGAGGACTTCGTCATTCCGGGAATCTGCCCCTGATGCGCCATTTCGCGCAGGCAGATCCGGCACAGGCCGAACTTGCGGTAGACCGAGCGCGCGCGGCCGCAGCGGTGGCAGCGGCTGTACGCGCGGGTCTTGAACTTTGCCGGGCGCGCCTGGCGGACGCGTTGTGAGGTCTTTGCCACGTGCTACTCCTGATCGTTGGGGGCGTCCGGGGCAGGCTCCGGCGCTTGCGCGTCGGGCTCCGGCTCCTCCGCCGAGCGCTCGGCGGCGTTTTCGCTTGACGACGACTGCGCGGTCGGGTCCGCATCGGAGCCCGGCTCGGTGACCGACTCTACCGACACCTCCGCGGCGGGCTGCTCGGCGGCAGCTGCCGGCTCCCCCGGGGCAGGCTCCTCGGCCGCCGGTTCCTCGGCCAGCTCCGCAACCAGCTCCTCGGCCACGAGCTCCTCAACCAGCTCCTCGGCGAGCTCCTCGACGACGAGCTCCTCGGCCAGCTCCTCAACCAGCTCCTCAGCCACGAGCTCCTCGGCAGCTTCCTCGACGACGAGCTCCTCGGCAGCTTCCTCGACAGCGAGCTCCTCGGCCGCCTCAGCCTCAGCCTCAACCTCGACGGCGTCCTCGGCTGCCGCCGGCTCCTCCGACCCAGCCTCGACGTCGGCGGGAGCCGCGCGTCCGGCCGCGGCCGGAGCCGGGCCGGGCGTCTCCGGTCGCGCGAACGGGAAGCCGAACGCCTCGAGCAGTGCGAACGCCTCGAGGTCGGTCTTGGCGCTGGTCGTGATCGTGATGTCGAGCCCGCGCGTCTGGTCGATCGCGTCGTAGTCGATCTCCGGGAAGATGATCTGCTCGCGCACTCCCAGCGAGTAGTTCCCGCGGCCATCGAACGACCGCGGGTTCATCCCGCGGAAGTCGCGGATACGCGGGATCGCAACCGACATCAGCCGGTCGAGGAACTCGTAGCTGCGCTCGCCGCGCAGCGTCACCGAGACGCCGACCGGCATCCCCTCGCGCAGCTTGAACGCGGCGATCGACTTGCGGGCGCGACGCACGCTCGGGCGCTGGCCGGCGATCGTCGCGAGCTGCTCGGTCGCCGCCTCGAGCACCTTGGAGTCCTGTTTGGCGTCACCGACACCCATGTTGAGCGTGATCTTGCGGATCGCGGGAGCCTGCATCGGCGTGGAGTACCCGAAGCGCTCGACGAGGCCCGGACGGATCTCCTGCTCGTAGCGGCTCTTCAGCCGCGAACGCTGACTGACGTCGGCCATCAGTCGAGCCTCGCCTTGGAACGGCGCGCGATGCGGTACGCCTTGCCGTCGACACGCTCGATGCCGACGCGCGTCGGACGCTTGTCCTTGGGGTCGATCAGCGCGACGTTGGACACGTGGATCGGGCCGGGACGCTCGATCACCCCGCCGACGGTCTCGGCGCGCTGCGCACCGGGAACCTGCCGCGGACGTTCGTGACGCTTGATCATGTTCAGGCCCTCGACGTAGACGCGATCCTTGTCCGGGTCGACGCGGGTCACCTTGCCCGTCTTGCCACGGTCCTTGCCGCTGATCACGATCACGGTGTCCTCACGACGGATCTTCATCACAACACCTCCGGGGCGAGCGAGACGATCTTCATGAAGTTGCGTTCGCGCAGTTCGCGCGCGACCGGCCCGAAGATGCGCGTCCCTCGCGGGTTGTTCGCGTCGTCGATGATCACGGCCGCGTTCTCGTCGAAGGCGATGTAGGTGCCGTCGGCACGCCCGAAGGACTTCTTCGTGCGCACGACGACCGCCGTGACGACCTCGCCCTTCTTGACGGTGCCCTGCGGCGTCGCCTGCTTGACCGTCGCGGTGATCACGTCGCCGACGCGGGCGTAGCGACGGCGCGAGCCACCCTTGACGCGGATGCAGAGGATCTCGCGTGCGCCGGTGTTGTCGGCGACCTTCAGCCGGGTCTCGTTCTGGATCACTTCGCACGCTCCAGGACCTCGATCAAGCGCCAGCGCTTGGTCGCCGACAGCGGCCGCGTCTCCACGACGCGCACGAGATCGCCCTCATGGGCCTCGTTGTGCTCGTCATGGGCGTGCAGCGTCTTGGAGCTGCGGACGATCTTCTTGTAGCGCCGGTGGCGCCGCGAGGTGTCGACGCGGACGGTGATCGTCTTCGCGGCCTTGTCGGAGACGACGATTCCCTGGCGCGCCTTGGGTCGACCCGCGGCGTGCTCGACAGCAGCGGCGGGCGCGACTTCGCGGACCGGCTTCTCGGCGCGGGCCTTGAGGCGCTCGCCGCGGCGAGCCTTGGCGTTCTTGGCCCGCACCGCCGCGCGCTCAGCCTGGCGATCCTCAGGGCTCGTCGCG
>OBLU010005519.1_pt1 | contig 11327 bp, 10 predicted proteins | sample 1518681 | NCBI WGS metagenome assembly OBLU01 (sample SAMEA3539304, study PRJEB22396) | soil metagenome | biome: tundra; feature: field; material: soil | place: USA | collected 2010-05 | depth 0.15 m
ACGAGATATTGGCGTGACTGGAGTTCAGACGTGTGCTCTTCCGATCTAAGCGAAGTTACGGACGCCGATCCCGAGTTGCTGCAGAAGGCAAATCTGGGGGCGGGCGAGATGTATGACCAGCTCCAGAAGCGGGACTTGGCGGTGAAGAAGTACGAGGCGGTCGTGGCCGTAAATTCCGGCAACGTAGAGGCCGACAAGGCGCGCAAAAGAATCAAAGACGCCTACCGGGAGTAGTGGGGGCAGGCTGCTATTGGCTTTTAGCTATTGGCCTTTAGCCAAGAGCGAAGAGCGAAAAGCCAGGAGCCAATAGCAAAAAGCTATCTTGGAACTTTTTCCCACCGATCGTCGTATCATTACCCAGGAGGCCGACCATGTACTGCAACGCTTGCGGCAAAACCATCGCTGACGACGGGCGCTTCTGCTGCTACTGCGGCAATGTAGTGGGGATTCCGCCCACGCCGAAAAAGCTGATGCGCTCCCGTGCAGACCGAAAAATCGGAGGCGTGTGTGCCGGGTTGGCGCAATATCTCGAGCTTGACATCTCGCTGGTGCGCATCCTCTGGTTCTTCATTACCCTGGCGTGCGGAGTCTTCCCGGGCATTATCGCGTACGTGCTCGGATGGATCATCATCCCCGAGGAGCCGCTGCTGCTTCCAGCAGCAACATCGCAACAGCCGGTCACCAGCTAACTGTAGAGACGGGGCTTGCCCCGTCTCCTCCCGCCAGACACGCCGAGGCCGTAGACGCGGCAAGCCGCGTCTCTACAGGGAAATAGGACCGGCCTCTGTGTTCTAATCCCTCCCATGGAAAGCATCCGCAGCGATGATGCCCAAATCTTTTATGAAGTAAGGGGCGACGGTCCGCCAGTCGTTCTTCTCCATCCTTTTCCGGTTCGCCACGAATTCTGGTATCCAGTCGCCCCCGCGCTGGAATCCCGTTATCGGCTGATTCTTCCCGATCTGCGCGGGCACGGCGATTCCGAAATCGGCGAAGGTCCGACCCCCATGCAAAAACACGCGAGCGACATGGTCCGAGTGCTGGACGCGGCCGGCATCGGCAAGGCCGCGTTTGTGGGATGTTCGATTGGCGGCTATATCCTGTTTGAATTCTGGCGCCGCTTTCGCGACCGGGTCACCGCGCTCGCGCTGTGCGACACCCGCCCCCAGGCCGATACTCCGGAGGGCCGGGCGAATCGGTTGAAAGCTGCAGCCGCCGTCCTGGAGCAGGGAACTGATCCGTTCCTCGAGACCATGATTCCGAAGCTGATGGGGCGCACAACGGTGGCCACGCGTCCAGACCTTGTCGATGGAGCGCGCGCCATGATGCGCAAAATGTCGGCCGAGGATATCAGCCAGGTACAGCGCGGTATGGCGGAGCGTCCCGACTCGGTCGCGGACCTGAAGACCATCAACGTGCCCACGCTGATTGCCATCGGTGAAGAAGATGTGCTCTCTCCAGTGGCCGACGGCGAATTGATGCGGCAGAACATCGCAGGAAGCCGGTTGAGGGTGATCCCGAAAGCGGGACACTACGCGCCATGGGAGCAACCGATAGCTGTGGGTGAAATCCTGCGCCAGTTTCTGGATGGCGTGGCCGCGAAATAGACCATGCAGGGACGGACGCCCAGCGCTCCTGGCTTTCAATCGCCAACGAGTTCAATCTCCGCAGAGTCAAGTCGGTCGAGGGGACCGCTGCTGATGCGAGCGAGCCACAGGCTCAGCAACGAAACTCCTCCCAATAGGGCGACGCAGCCCCGCCACCCTTCCCAATGCCAGAGCACCCCGGTCAGCGTTGCGCCCACGCTCCCTGCCAGATAGTAGAACGCCACATAAAGTCCGGCGGCAGAAGAGCGGGCCCGCCCGGCAATTGCGCCCGTCTGCACGGTGGCTGCCGCCTGCGCCACGAAAACCCCCGAAGAAAAAATGGCCAGGCCGACGATCACGACAGGCAGAGATTGAACCAACGTGAGGAGCAGTCCCGCGATCATCATGGCGCAGTAGAGGACGGCTGTGTAGCGAAAGCCGAAGCGATCGAGGAACCGTCCGGACTGGGGCGTGACCACGACTCCGAGCAGATAGACAAAGAAGATGCTTCCGAGTTGCGCAGAGTTCAGGTGAAAAGGTGCGGCCGCGAGATAAAAGTTCGCATAAGTAAAACATCCCACCAACGTGAACAGGGCGGTAGCGCCCATGCCGAAGTTGGCCAGCAGTCGCGGATTGCGCAGATGTTGCTTAGCCTGGTCCAGAACTTGCCGCAGGTGTTCGGCGCGCACAAAATTCTTTGCCAGAGGAAGCCAGGCGCGGACCATAAACGCGCCGATCAAATCGAGGGCGGCGAGCACGAGGAAGGTCACGCGCCAATTCCAATGTGCTGCGATGATGCCGGAGAGAAAGCGCCCCAGAAATCCGCCGATCACCGTCCCGGTGACATACGCGGACATTGCGCGGCCCACGCCGCGTCCGGCCCATTCCTCATTCACATAGGCGAGCATGACCGCGATGACCCCCGGCACAAAAATGCCCTGGGCAAAGCGCCAGAAGATGAGCGCGCGCAGGCTGGTCGAAGTCGCCGCCAGGGCAGTAGGGATAGCGAGCAAGAACAACGACGGTACGATGACTTTCTTGCGACCACGGCGCTCCGCGATCATCCCGATGATGGGCGCGGTGAGAGCGGTCGCAAAAATCGTCGCGCTCACGGTGAGGCTGACTTCCAACTCGGAGGCATGAAAAATTTGTCGTAAAAGCGGCAGCAAGGGCTGGGTGCTGTAGACGTTCAGAAACGTGCACATGCCGGCCAGCATGGTCGCGACAGTCGTCTTGTCGAGTTTTTCCAAGTGGGGCCGAAACCTGACTGCTGATGTTCGATCGGCGCTTCGATCGATACTTCGATGAATGTTTCGATGATATGCGAAGATCCGCGGATCCAGTGGCTGTGCTCGCCGTGACGTTTACATCACAGCCATGAGTTCGGTCTCTCTGCTAGAATCTCCGCGTCATGATGGAAGCCTTTCTTGTTCCCGACAACACGGTAGTCAATGCCAGGGGAGACGGGCCTGCGCTCGATGTCAGTCCCTCCGAGGGCCGGATCTTTCTGCTGACGCTCGCCATCACCAACATCGTCGAGCAGGAATCGCTCGACGTGAGCATCTTCGGATCGGCGGACGGCGCGTCCTGGGATGCCAAGCCGGTCACGGCTTTTCCGCAGAAATTCTATCGCGAGGAAATTCCTCTGCTGCTCAACCTGACGGCGCGGCCCGAGATAAAATTTATCCGCGCGCATTGGGAAGTGGCCCGATGGGGGCGCGGTTCGGAGACGCCCATGTTCGAATTCTGCGTAACGTTGCGGGAGGTCCCGCAGGAAATCCTCGCCGAAGCCGCCGGTCGCGCGCGAGCGCACTAAACCCTCTTCTTAAGTTGTCATCCTGAGCGAAGCGAAGGACCTGCTGTTCGCGGCAAGAAGCAGGTCCTTCGCTGCGCTCAGGATGACAACTTATAACAGTGTCTTCCGACCACGAACGCGGTACGTTACTTTGAACCGCGAAGCTACTCCCATCGGAAATCTCCGTTATATTTAAATTCATGCCTGATGGTTCGATGCCTGATGGTTCGAACGTCATCGTCCGTCCCGTGCGGACGGTGCGCGGCGTGGTTCGCATCCCGGGCGACAAATCCATCTCGCATCGCTACGCCATGCTGGCGGCGATTGCCGAGGGCGTGAGCCGTTTCCACAATTTTTCCGCCGCGCGCGATTGCGCGAGCACGCTCGACTGCGTGGCCAAACTCGGCTGCGAGTGGAGGCGTTTGCCAGACGGAGCGATTGAGGTGCGGGGCGTGGGGCCGCGGCTGAATGCTCCCTCCGAGGTGCTGGATTGCGGCAACTCCGGCTCAACCATGCGCATGCTCAGTGGGATTCTCGCCGGCCAGCCAATCACCAGCGAGCTCTGCGGAGATGATTCACTCTCGCGCCGCCCGATGGCGCGCATCATCAAGCCGCTCACACAAATGGGCGCACGGATCGAAGCTGCCGAAGGCGGACGCCCTCCACTGAAAATCCACGGTGATCACCTGAAGGCAATCCATTACAAACCTGAGGTGGCGAGCGCGCAGGTGAAATCGTGCGTGCTTTTTGCCGGATTGTTTGCCGAGGGAGAGACCATAGTCGAGGAGCCGATCCGCACACGCGATCATGGCGAAATCGCGCTCCGGGCATTTGGCGCGGAAGTCGAACAGAAAGGGAATGCGTCGCGTATGGTGGGCGGACAGCGCCTGCGCGCGATCGATGCGCATGTCCCAGGCGATCTTTCGAGCGCTGCGTTCTTTCTTTGTGCGGCAGCGTTGTTCCCCGGATCGCAGATCACCTTGCCCGAAATTCTGATGAATCCGACGCGGGCGCGGCTGCTCGACATTCTGATACAGATGGGTTTAACCGTTTCCGTCGCGCACCTCGAAGAACATCAGGGCGAGCTCATAGGCACGATTGAGGCGCGTGGAGCGGCATGGAAGGGAACTGTCCTCGCCGGCGCCGACACGGCTGCGTTGATCGATGAGATCCCGGTGCTGGCGGCGGTTGCGCCCTACTCCGACGGCGGTTTAGAAGTGCGTGATGCCAAGGAGCTGCGCGTCAAAGAATCGGACCGCATTGCCGCCGTCGCCACCAATCTGCGAAAGATGGGCGCGAAGGTCGAAGAGCGTCCAGACGGATTGCGGATTCCGGGCGGCCAGCATCTGCATGGCGCGGAACTGGATTCATTTGGCGATCATCGCATCGCCATGGCCTTCGCGGTCGCTGCGTTGCGAGCCGAAGGCGAGACGACAATCTGTGGAGCGGATGCGGCTGGGGTGTCCTATCCAACGTTCTTTGAGGAATTGCTCAGTGTTACCGCTGGTTAGTTTGCTTGGCAGTTGTGCATTCGTTGCTAGCAATGATAGCATTGACAGCATGGCGACCATAACCATTCGACAACTCGACGAGAAGACGAAAACCCGATTGAGGGTCCGTGCGGCCCATCACGGGCGTTCGATGGAGGAAGAGGCAAGAGAGATTTTGCGTTCCGCTCTGACCACTTCCTCCCCAGTAAAGGGGAACCTGGCCGAGACGATTCACCGGCGGTTTGCACCGTTCGGAGGGATCGAACTTGAATTGCCGCGACGCGATGCGATACGCGACCGCCCGGTATTTGGCGAATGATCATTCTCGACACGAATGTGCTCTCAGAGTTCATGAGGCCCAAGCCGTCCCCACGGGTTGTGGCATGGGTTGCGAAACAACCAACACCAGAACTCTTTACCACGTCGATAACCGAGGCAGAGATCTTCTACGGAGTCGAACTGCTCGCTAAGGGCAAGCATCGCGAGAAACTGTTGGCCGCGGCGGAGGCCATGTTTGCCGAGGATTTTGCGGGCCGTGTTCTCGGGTTCGAGAGCGAGGCCGCCCGTGTTTTTTCCAAGATTGCCGCTAGCCGTCGTGTTCAGGGCAGACCTATCAGCCACGCGGATGCGCAGATCGCGGCCACTGCCCAGGCTCGAGCGGCCAAGCTTGCCACACGCAATGGTTCCGACTTCGAGGGCTGTGGTATTGATATCGTTGACCCGTGGAAGGATTAGTGACTTCAATGATCCCCGATAAATCGCCAACTCCCGACGAACGCCTGCAACACGAATTCAATCGCTGGGCTGATGATGGCGAGGGCGCAAAGATGGAGCGCCATCACCTCGACATCACCGAAAAGACTATGCGCCGCATGAGCCTGCGTCCGGGCGAGCGCATTCTTGATCTCGGCTGCGGATCGGGGTGGGCAACGCGCTTACTCGCGCGCATCGTCGGCGAAGGCCCGCAGGGTTTTGGGCAGGTCGTCGGCGTCGATATTTCCGATGAGATGGTCCGGCAGGCCCGCGCCGCTTCTAAAGAATTTGACAACGTGATGTTCGTGGTTGGATCCGCGGCGCAGATTCCCTGGGAGGAAAACTTCTTTGACAAGGTGCTATCGGTAGAGTCGTTTTATTACTATCCCGATCAGGAACGCGCCCTGGCCGAGCTTTTTCGCGTCATGGCCCCGCATGGACGGCTGTTCATCCTGATCAATCTTTACGAAGACAATCCATATTCGCTGCAATGGGTGCCGAAACTAAAGGTCCCGGTGCATGTGCGCTCGGCAGCGGAATATGTCGAGTTGCTGAAGAGGCATGCTTTCGACAACGTCGAATACGCGCAGATTCCCGACGACACGCCCACGCCCGATCACTACCAGACAACATCGTTCCACAGTCTGGATGACCTGAAAGCATTCAAGCGCGTCGGCGCGTTGCTGTTGATGGCGACCAAGCCCGATGTGCGGAATCCAGCGCCTGGATACACGATTTATTAGTTACACGATTGATTAGTCGTGGGATCGACGCAACCGCAGATCTATGCCGCTGCTTTCAAGGTGCGCAAGCTGCGATACAGCCGCAGATAGTCGTCCACCATGCGTCGAGCGGTGAAGCGCTCGCGCGCCCGGTTGTAGGCTCGTGTCCCGTAGAGGCGGGCCAGATCGCGGTCTTCGTCCAACTGGCGGAGCACTTCTCCGAGGCTCTCTGCATTGTTGCGTTCGAAGTATAAGGCCGCGTCGCCCCAGAGTTCGCGATACACCTCAGTGTCATTGGCCACCAGCGCGCAGCGCGAAAACGCCGCTTCCACCGATGCCAGGCCAGTGGGTTCATAGCGCGAAGTTGCCGCAAAGATGGTCGACTTGCTGTAGAGCGTGCGCAGCTGCGATTCGGTCTGCGCTCCTTTCACCGAAATTTCCTGGGTGCCGGTGGAGACACGCACGTCGGCGCGGATCGGCACCGGCGGCGCGGGAATCGGGTTATCCGCGCCTACGATGCACACCGGCAGGCGGTGCGTGTGCTGGGTCAGCAAGGCCACCTGCTTTCCCGTATCCCACAACCGCCCGATCGCCAGCACCGACTCTTCCTTGGTGACAAAGGGATTGAAGTAGATGGGATTACGTCCGGGAGGAATGATGTGCCCTTCGAAATCGTCGCCGTAAGCGATGCGCAACATCTCTTGCATCCAGTGCGATGTGGAGACGACGGCCTCGGCACGCCTCAAGCCCGCGATCATGGTCTCGCGATACCACTTCAGCCACGCCGACGCGGCGGGTTCGTGTCCGTGGATGCTCAACCACCACGTGATCACGTCGCCATGCGCCACCACGAGTCGCGGCGTTGGCACCGGCAGCGCTCCAAAACTAAGCTGATTCAAATGCAGAAAATCGGGACGGGTGTCGCGAATGATCGCGCAAAGATAATCCTGCGCCGCGTGGAAGTCCTGCTCACCTTCCTCCATCCAGTCCAGGCGAAACGCGGTGGGATGATATTCGAGCCCATGCAGCGCATCCATCCAGGCCGTCTGATGTGGAAGGGGAATTTCTCCAAAGCTGACGAGCGTGACCTGAGCCCCATGAGTGACCAGGCCCGAGACTAGCTCACGCGCGTACGTCCATACTCCGCTGAACGTGTCAGCCGTGACCAATACGCGCACAGAACCCCCCGGGGGGATCGAGGCTTGGGAGTTGCCCTCGGCCTACCGCCCACCAGTTTAGGGGAGAGGACCGTGCCTAGGGAAGCGTTTTCTTGGGTATTCCGCAAGCGGGCGCCCCATCCTTGCGCAATTTCTTGCGCAAGAGCCTGCCCTGAGAGGAGTCGAAGGGCGGATTCCATTACCCGCCGCCGTAATCGGAACCTTCAGTCGGGTGCCCCATCCTTGCGCGGTTTTTGCGCAAAGGTGGGATTCCACGATCGCCTGTAATTTCTCAATGGGCTGGCCACCAAATCAGTCTCCTTACTTGCCCGCTGCGGTAATCGGCACCTTGATCGGGCTTCCGTGCAAATTGTACGTACAATCATGAGATACGGCAGCTTGGCGCTGGAGCGCCGCGATGCTCTATGTCGAATCTGCCCATTGGGTTACCGCGTGCCGATCTCCGAGATGATCCTTCATTCTGATCACTTTCGGCTGTACCAGGATCCGCATCGTCCACAGCAGATCGTCGAGGGAGGTCCCGAACCCGAAGTGAGTATCCACAAACGCCAGTTCCGACGCCGGCAGGGTCGCGCGGCCGGAGATCAGCACCACCGGGACATCCGGCACCAGGTATTTGATCTCCTGCGCCAGCTTCGTTCCGGACATCAGCGGCATTTCATAGTCGAGCAGTGCCAGATCAAAGTATGTTCTCTGGCAAAGCGCGAGCGCCTCGATGGGGTCATTTTTGGTGATGACCCGGAATCCGCATTCCTCCAGGACACTGGCGAGCAATCGGCTGGATTTGAGATTGTCATCCACGTAGAGCACTGTGGTTCGGTTGTCCATTACAAACCTCCGTTCCTTTGGTGAAGAACGCAATGTGCAGGCCGGCCTTGCGGAGGAAATGGGTGAAGATTTGTAAACTACGGTCGTTGGCCGTTGGTCGTTCGCCGTTTTCTCCCGACAACTAACGACTATCGACCGGGATTGCTGGCGGTGGCTGCCATCGACAAATGATTGGCCTCCAACTCCTTTTCCGCCGGAGCCTCGCAAGGCAGGGTGAACTTGAAAATGGAACCGTGGCCAGCCGCTGCCTCGACCCAGATCTTTCCGCCAGAGTGTTCGATGATTTTCTTGCATATGGCCAGACCAATTCCGTTGCCCGGGTATTCGGTTCGTGTGTGGAGGCGTTGAAAGACCACAAAAATATTTTGCGCGCTCGCGGGAGAAATGCCGATGCCGTTGTCGCGCACGCTGAACAACCACTGAGGTCCCAGTTTATCGGCCTGTATCGAAATCACCGGCGCTTCTGGCCCGTGGAACTTGATCGCGTTTCCAATCAGATTCTGGAAGACCTGGAGCAACTGCGAGCGGTCCGCCCACACCACCGGCAGGGAAGCATGGGTGACCACCGCGCCACTCTCCTGAATCGCCGGATCGAGACTCAGCAGGACCTCTTCGATCGCCGTTACACAATCGACGCGTGTGCATGGGGCACAACTCCGGCCCACCCGCGAAAAGGCCAGCAGATCCTGAATCGGGGCCTGCATGCGCAAGGCTCCCTCGCAGGCATAGCCGATGAATTTGTCGCCATTCTCATCAAGCTTGCCGCGATAGCGTTGCGCCAGCAACTGGGTGTACGCCGCAACCATGCGCAGCGGCTCCTGCAGGTCATGTGACGCCACATAGGCGAATTGCTCGAGGTCGGCGTTGGAGCGGGCCAGTTCTTCGGCTTGCAGGGCCAGTTTTTCGGACTGCTCGGCCAGACGCCTATCGGCTTGCTTGCGTTCGGTAATGTCGCGCGCAATCTTCGAGGCGCCCACGATCGTCCCCTGGCTGTCCCGAATGGGCGAAATCGTCGCCGAAATATCGATGCGCGCGCCATCCTTCCGCACCCGCACGGTTTCGAAATGGTGGACTCGTTCCCCGCGCGCAATGCGCGCCAGAATTTCGGATTCCTCCTGCGCCCGCTCCGGCGGCAACAGTCGATCCAGTGACTGGCCCACCGATTCCGACGCGGTGTAGCCGAAAACTTTCTCCGCGCCCGTATTCCAAGCCGTCACTATCCCGTCCAGGGTCCGGCTGAGAATCGCGTCATCGGACGACTCGACCACCGCTCCCAAGTGTTCCCGCACTTCCTCCCCCCGTTTGTGTTCGGCGATGGCCCGCAGCCCTGCGATCCCAAAGCTCAGATTGGTGGCAAGCTCCTCCAGAAGACACTGCTCGGCAGGATCAAAACTTCCTGTGTCCAATGCGTAGATCGAAATCGCTCCCAGAACTTCAGCGCCGTTTTTGAGCGGCAGGCTTAGGCACGAACGGTATCCGCTTTTTGTCGCCCGCTCGCGCCAGGGAGCAAACAGCGGATCGGAATTGATATCCCGGCATAACGCGGGCCCGCGGGTGCGGATCGCCGTGCCCGCGGGTCCTCGGCCACGGCCTTCTTCGGCCCACGTTACCTTGGCGGCATCCAGGTAGCCTGTCTTCAGCCCGCTTTGTCCCACGACCCGAATCGTCTTTCTTTCGTCGAACTCGGCGTACCCCACCCAAGCCATACGGTAGCCGCCATGGTGCACCACCAAATCGCAGATTTGCTGCAGCAGGCTCGGTTCATCCGTTGCCCGTGCCAACACCTGGTTGCAGTCGCTCAATAAACGCAGTGCCCGCTCCGCCTGCTTGCGCTCGGTAATATCGGTGCGGATGGCTACGTACTGCCTGGGTTTACCATCCGCTTCGGCGAACGGAACAATGGTGGCGGCCAGCCAGTAGATCGATCCGTCCTTGGCTCGGTTCTTAATTTCGCCGTGCCACACCTGGCCATTGGCGATGGTCTGGTACATCTGCTGGAAAAACTCTCTCGGATGGTAGCCGGAGTTCAGGATGCGGTGATTCTGGCCGATCAGTTCATCCCTGGAATATTGACTGATGTCGCAGAATTTCTGGTTGACGTAGGTGATCGTGCCCTGGACGTCGGTAGTGGCCACAATGGCGTGCTCGTCCAGAGCGAACTTCTGGTCGGCCAGTTCCTTGAGCGCGGCCTCGCTGGTGGCCAGGCTTTGCTTCAACGCCTGTTGCGTCGACGTCCGCTCGGCGATTTCGGATTGCAGAGCCGCGGCGCGCTCGGCCACCCGCCGCTCCAAGGTCGCATTGAGTGCATCGCTGCGATCGACGATGAAAGCGATCCAGGTGATGAAGCCAATCAGCAAAGCGCCGCACCCGATGGCAAGCAGACTCGCTTCCACCCAGGTAAAGCGAGCCTCCGTAAGCAGAGTCTTCGATGTCGACCAGCCGATAAGGCAGAGCACCAGCAAAGCGGCGGGAAGTGCGCTTCGCAACAACTTTGCGCCCGCGTTCCGGCTGGTAAGAAGTCCGCTCAAGGCCCAGGTGGCGCGCGAACACACGAGCCCGCTGGCCAGCACAAAAAAAGTCACAACGGCGGGCAAGGCCATGGTAATGCCGGTGGCTTTGGGCTGGAGAACCAGGGCGAAGAGCCCAAAAATAGCACCGATCGCTGCTGCAAAAGAAAGGAACTGGGCCGGCCAATGACCCCGTCGCGTCTTCCAGTCGAGCAGCAGGAGGGCGGAACCAAGAAGCAGGAAATCCACGGCCGCGAGGGTAGCCATCAAGCCCGGCCGCACGCCCGCAATCGCGTCGGCGGGCGGAACGACGACCAGCAACCGGTCAATGCGTAAATCCCAGTCAAGAATGTGTTCCGCCAAACTCAGCAGCGCCACCAGGCAGACGATGGCCGCTGCGGCATCGGCGGCCAGCTTTCGGGTCAGTTTCGTCAGCCATGCGCTGGTCCGCGCGAGAGGCTGGAGATCGGA
>OBLU010005520.1_pt1 | contig 11326 bp, 10 predicted proteins | sample 1518681 | NCBI WGS metagenome assembly OBLU01 (sample SAMEA3539304, study PRJEB22396) | soil metagenome | biome: tundra; feature: field; material: soil | place: USA | collected 2010-05 | depth 0.15 m
GGATGCCGGCCTCGACGGTCCGGCGGTCCACTTCGCGCATTTCCGCCGCGGTCAGGATTTTCATAAGCGCCGCGCCACCACCATGGTCATATCGTCCTGCAATTCGCCCGCGCCGGTCCACTGCACCACCGCCTCCATGGTGCGCGCGATCAGTTCCGCGGAATCCGAAGTGGCGTACTTGTACAGCAGATCTTTCAGGCGATCTTCGCCGAACATTTCGCCGTACACGTTCTCCGGCTCCACAATGCCATCGGTGTAAGCCAACAGGACGTCGCCGTGCTCCAGGGTCACCGTCTTCTCTTCGTAGACTGCCACCGGAAACGCGCCCACCACGGTGCCGGTGGAGTCCAGCATCCGGAGGTCGCTGCCGTGCAGCAGCATGGGCGCCAGGTGTCCGGCGTTGGTGTAGGTCAGGGTGTGAAGGGCTTCGTCGTATAGGGCGAAATAGAAGGTGGCGTACTTCTCCGGAGAGGTGGTGGCGTAGAGCTGGCGATTCAGCGTGGCCACCATTTTCGCCGCCGAGTGGCGATGCAGGGGGTCGCCGTTGGGCGAGCTCAACTGGGTCCGCATGGTGGATTGAATCGTGGCCATCAACAGCGCCGCCGAGATCCCCTTACCCGCCACATCGCCGATGGCGAACGCCAGTCCGTCGGGCAGTGCCATAAAATCGTAGTAATCGCCCGATACCATGCGAGCCGGGGCGCACACGCCCTTCAATTCCAGCGATTTGGTGAACGGCACGTCTTTGGGGAAAAGTTGGTCCTGCACGTCGCGCGCGATCGCCAGTTCCGATTCCAGCCTCTCCTTCTCCTTGGCCACCACGATCAGCCGCGAAATGTTCTCCGTCATGATGTTGAACGAACTGCTCAACTCGGCGATCTGGTCGGCTCCCTTCACCGGGATGCGATAGGAAAAATCGCCCTCGCGCACATGCTGCGTGCCTTCATACAACTCGTGCACCGCGCCGGTGATGGCGCGCGTCAGCTTGACGCCGGCCCACAACGACACCATCTCGACCAGCAGAAATACGCCGATCAGGGTCAGCAGAAAAGTCATCGCCAGTTCGCTCCAGTCGGCTTTCTGGCCGAAGACGATTCCCAGCACAGCCGAGTAGCGCGTGTCCACCACGAAATACAGTCTCTGCGGCTGCGCCTGGGGGTTCTCCCACGCAGGCACGAACTGCGGATACAGAAAACTTACGCCGATATCCAGCATGTTCACCGGCGGCGGGACGGCTGACTTCGCCGACCGCCGGGTATACGGGGGAAATGTGACGTCCCCGATCCCCGGCACCAGGCCGCTCAGCAGTTCGGCGGTGATGGGCGCCAGAATCGTCACCTCGTTGCCGTTCTGTTCGGAGTGAGCCCACGCGTACAGGTGGTCGATATCGCCATCTTTCCGGGTGATCAGGCCGCTCGCATTCTTCCACGGCTCGGGCGGCGCTGTGAGTGTGGAGTCCGGCGGGTAACGAAACTGCTGCTCGCCGGTGGCCAGCATTTCGAATGTCGGGAATCCGCGCCGCAGCATGGGTAGCGCGCGCTTCAGGGCGGTCTGCTGGTCCGGCGCCGGCGCGCGCGTCAACGTCTCGGCCGGAAATCCCAGGATGCGCATCCGGTTCCCCAGTTCCTTGTCCACCAGATACACCGCCACCTGCCCGATCAGGGCGTACGATGTGACCAGCATCAGCGCCAGGATCAGCACGATGGGCACCACCGCGATGAACAGGTAGGCGACAATCAGCCGGTTGCGCAGCCTCCAGATGAGGTTGCGCAGGGCCATCCGGCCGACCTTGACGATGGAGACCACTCCCATGAAAATGGCGCAAATGGCGGCCAGCGTCTGGAACCTCTGCGCCATGCCGGTGAAGAAAAGCAGAGCCCAGGCGGCCATCAGGAAGAGAAATAGTTTCTCGATCCACCCGAGCCGGCCCCAACTGACATCGTCGTCCCTTTTCATACCTGTAGCTCCAGACTAGCTTAACCGAATACGGGGCGGTAGAATTACAGGCATGACGCGACGAATTCTTTTCGCCACCGCCGTGCTTTGCGCTGTCTTCGCCGGACTGGCGCTGGCCGCCGATATATCGGGGAACTGGAGCGGCACCATGCAAGCCGGCGACAGCCCTGTTCCCCTCACTTTTTCGTTCAAACAGGATGGTGAGAAACTCACCGGTACCGTGACCGGCCCTGGCGGCCCGCTGGAGCTGAACGAGGGCAAAGTGGTGGGCGATAAAGTCACCTTCTATGTACAGGCCGATATGGGCGGCACGCCCACCAAGTTCATCAGCGAGGGCGTGATCAAGGGCGAGGAAATCACCTTGAACATCAGGGCCGACAGCGGCATGGATTTCGGTCCCACACTCCTCAAACGCATCAAGTAGCTTGTGGGACAGACCATCGCCTTCTGTGGTCTGTCAAGCCTCGATGTCACGGGATTCCGCAGGTGACAGACGGCAGAACGCGATCGTCTGTCCTACTTGCGTTAAGCTGTAATCACATGAGACTTCTAGTCGTCGAGGACGAAAAGCGCATCGCCGACTTTCTGTGCCGGGGCCTCGAGGGCGCCGGTTACGCGGTCGATTCCGCGCCCACCGGCGGCGCCGCCCTGGAGTGCATCCACGCCACCGATTACGATCTGGTGATTCTGGACCGCATGCTGCCCGACATGGACGGCCTGCAGGTGCTGGAAAAAATCCGCAACCGCAAAGTCGGTCCGCCGGTGCTCATCCTCAGCGCCCGCGGCGCGCTCGACGACCGGGTCAAGGGCCTGGAACAGGGCGCCGACGATTACCTGGTCAAGCCGTTCGCCTTCGTCGAACTCCTGGCGCGCGTCCGCGCCCTGCTGCGCCGCGGCCAGCCCACGCCCGAACGGCTCCAGGTGGCCGAGCTTACGCTCGACTGCATCCGCCGCAAGGTGGTGCGCGGCGCCGAAACCATCGACCTCGCCCCCAAGGAATTCGGCATCCTCGAGTACATGATGCGCAATAAAGGGCGCCCGCTCAGCCGCACCATGATCGTGGAGCACGTGTGGGATATGGACTACGACGGGCTGACCAACATCGTCGACGTCTACATCCGCCACCTGCGCAGCAAGATTGACGACCGCTACCCGCAGAAGCTCATCCAGACCGTGCGCGGTATCGGCTATATGATCGAGGCTCCCGAGAAGGCCGCCGAAAAGCCCGCCGGGCCGGCCGCCGCCCCGCAGGTGTGATGTGAGCCGCCAGCGCGATTTCCGCCGTGTGTTCCGCGGCCTTCGCTTCCGCCTGACCATCAGCTACGCGGTGCTCTTCACGGTGCTTCTGACCGGCGTCGCCCTGACCTTTCGCGCGCGCCTCGCCAGCGGCCTGGACAACCAGATCCAGGAAGAACTCAACGGCGACTGGGCCGCCATGAAGGGCTACATGCGCATCGAGCCCGTGCTGGATTTTGGCAACCGGATCTGTTCGGCCTGGTATTACGACGGGGACGATCCCGACGAGACCACGATCGTGCTCGACACGCGGAAGATCTACCTGGTGGCGGACCAGTTCGGCAACCCCATTCCGGATTCCGTCACCCACGAGCCCTCGGTCTCCACCGCCTACGACGACATCGGTGTCGACAAGCCGGCCGACATCCGCAAAAAGGTGCTGGAGGCTGTCGCTTCCCCCAAGCCCAAGATTTTCTGGGAAGACCGCAAGACCTCCACCGGCGAGCCGGTGAAAATTCGCAGCGGAATCGTCTTTTCCGAAGGGCACGGAGCGCCATACTATGTCGCCATCGGCGCCTCCTATGCGGATAACGTCAAGACGCTTCACGCCTATACCTGGATCTTCGCGGGCGTGATTCCGGGCGCGCTCCTGCTCGGTTCGCTGCTCGGATATTACATGGCGGGGCGGGCGCTTACCCCGGTGCTGGCCGTGGCGCAGGCGGCGCAGCGCATCTCCGGGTCCAACCTCAGCATGCGCATTCCCACGCGCGATGCCGGCGACGAACTGGATTACCTGATTCTCACCTTCAATCGTATGATTGAGCGTCTGGAAGCCAGCTTCCAGCAGATGCGCCAGTTCTCGGCCGACGTCTCCCACGAACTGCGCACGCCCATCACCGCCATCCGCGGCCAGCTCGAGGTGGCTCTCTTCACTGCCCAAACCACCGATCAATACCGCGAGGCCATGTTCAACGCCCTCACCGATATCGATCGCCTCAGCCAGATCGTGCGCGCCCTGCTGTTGCTCTCCCAGGCCGAGACGGGCCAGATCGTACTCCAGAAATCGCGCCTCAACCTCTGCGAAGTAGTCGATGACCTGGTCGACCAGTTCCAGATCCCCGCCGAAGCCGCCGGCGTGCGCCTCACCGCCCAACTGCCGCCCGAGTGCTCCGCCGAGGTCGATCGCGTGCAGATCGAGCGCATGATCACCAACCTGCTCTCCAACGCCCTCAAGTTCACTCCCGAAGGCGGCGCCGTGACCATGTCCCTTCAGGTCGAGCCCCAGTTCATCGAACTCGTCGTCGAAGATAACGGCCGCGGTATTCCCACCGAGCACCTGCCGCACATCTTCGACCGCTTCTACCGCGTCCCCGGCCAGGGCACCGCGCCCAGCCCCGAACAGGGCCTCGGCCTCGGCCTCAGTTTCGTCGCCTGGATCGTCAAGGCGCACAACGGCAAGATCGAGGTGGAGAGCACTCCGGGCAAGGGCACGCGCTTCATCATCCGCCTGCCCAACGAAGGCGTCGGCAGCGACACCATGGAGTTGGCGCGCCAGCCCGCCGGGTATTAGGACAGTTTGTCGCGATTGGCCGGCTTGTGAGTGGCAGCGTGGCGCCACCGATCGAGAAGATAGTCCGCAAGCACGTATGGCGCCAGCCCCGTGACCAAGCCGATGCCCGACACAATCGTCCCGAGCAGGCCAGGAAGACCGTGTGGCCCTGACACCGCCACAAGCGCCATAGTCCATAGCATCCAGACCAGGTACATCGGTATGATCAGGACGCGCATGGGCACGGCGAGTGCCTGGGCATCTTCGGTCTTACCCGCTCTGTCGAGCCCAGCGACAAGAAAGAACAGGCAGAGCGTGAGGATACCGACCAGCAAGAACAGGCGCCGGCGGAAAACGTATCGCATTTTACTGCCCTTGCGGCCCCCTTTTCAGGCCGCCTTCGGCATGGCGACCGCTTTCGACTGCAGGCCCGCCTTGGCCAGCACGTAGTAAACCACGAACCCTACGATGAAGCTGTACACGACGGCCGGCTGCACGTACGATTTCATTTCCGGCGAGAGCGGCGAAATGTCCGTCGGCAGAATGCCCACGATGAAGCCCAGCAGCCAGGCCCCATACCCGGCCAGATTCACGCCTTCGCGCGGGCCGCTCCACTTCTTGCCGGCCAGTAGATAGTCCGCCACCATGGCCCCGATGATGGGTCCGAAGCTGGCGCCCACGATGGTGAAGAACCCGATCAGGTTGGCCGCCACGCCGGTGATCGCCAGCAGGACTCCCACCGCCCCGGCGGCCATCGTGCTGGACACGCGCGGCACGCTCGGAATCATGGTGTTGAAGCTGTTGCCGGCGATAAACGCGCAGAAGCACGCCGCCGGAATGGAAGCAATCGCGAACAGGAACAACATGGCCGAAGCGATGGGTCCGCCGATAGCCTGCACCACTTCGCCGAAATCCCAACTCGTCGTCAGCCCGCTGCCGTGGGCTCCGGCCACTGCCAGGAGCGGCAGCCCGCCGGCCACAATCACCGCGAGCGTGATGCCTACCAGTCCGCCCCAGCGTACGTCCTTCTCATTGCGCGCGTTCATGCCGAAATCCGCGCCCGCCGCGCCCGCCGTGGCGAAGAACCCGATCACGATGGCGATCATCATGGTGAATGCGCCGAAGGAATTCTCCTGCGCCGGCGCCACCTGATAATTCGCGATGCCACCCGAGGTCTGAAACAGGACCGCAAGCAACATGAGCAGCGGAATGGCATTCAGGAACAGGGCGATCTTGGACACATACTGAACGCCCTTGGCACCGGCAAACGCCATGCAACCGCCCCACAGCACACACACGATTCCGAAGGACAGGGTGCCCGGCTTGGATGCCATCCCCATTCCGCGCAGAATGTAATCGGCGGAGAAAAACGTGCCGACGGCGAACCAGCCGATCTGCAACACCCCCATCAACAGGCCCGGCATGATGTAGCCGCCGGCGGTGCCGAAGGTGGAGCTACCTACCACGTACAGCGGAAATCCGGTCTTCATCCCGAGCATGGCCGGAACGCGATAGTACAGGGCATAGCTGAGGATTCCGGCCACGGCCAGCGCGACCAGGCAAAGCGCCAGCCCGCCATGTTGCAGCGTTCCTCCCGCCATCTGTTGATAGAAGGCGATCCACAGAAAAATCCCGGCATAAGTGGGCGCGGTATTGGCATACCACGGCGCGCGTTTCCCCATCGGGTTGGGCACTGCTTTGGCAAGGTAGTCTGGCAACATGGCTGCTCCTGTACGATTCCGAATGTCCTGCTGAAGCGAAAAGTATACTACACGGCAGTCCGCAACTCGCTCCCCCCCGGAACTGCTACAATCCAATTCATGCCCTGGGGCATGTTCGCTTCTACGTATAATCGCCAACCGTGATCCGCCGGGTCTTCAAAGCTTTTCAGTATCGCGACTTCCGCCTGATGTGGATGGGCGCCTGCACGTCCAGCATCGGGACCTGGATGCAGATCGCGGCGCAGAGCTGGCTGGTTCTGAAACTCTCCAACTCGCCCTTTCTGCTCGGCCTGGACGCTTTCCTGGGCGGCATCCCGATCTTCCTGTTCTCGCTGGTCGGCGGCGTGGTGGCCGATCGCATCGAACGGCGTAAGGTGCTGCTGCTCTCGCAGTGTGTGCAGATGGGCGCCGCCTTCCTGCTCACCGCTCTCATCGGATTTCATCTCGTCCGGGTGTGGCAGATCCTCTGTCTGTCGTTCATCACCGGCTTCGCCCAGGCGTTCGGCGGACCCGCGTACCAGGCCCTCATCCCCACTCTGGTCGAAAAAGAAGACATGCCGAACGCCATCGCCCTGCAATCCATTCAGTTCAACGTGGCGCGCGTCATCGGTCCGGCGCTGGGCGGCATCGCCCTCACCCAGTTGGGCGAAAAGTGGTGTTTCGGGCTCAACGGCCTCTCGTTTTTCGCGCCCATTATTTCCCTGCTCATGATCAAGACGCGCTTCTATCCGCAGAAGACCTCGGAATCGATTCTCGCCGGCATGAAGCAGGGCATCGCCTTCATCCGCAGGCAGAGCGCCATGGAAGCGTTAATGGTGCTGGCCTTTTGCATGACGGCGCTGGGCGTCCCCATGATGACCTTCCTCCCGGTATTCGCCAGGAATGTTTTCCACCAGGGGCCCGCCACCTTCACCTTGTTCCTCTCGGCTTCCGGCATCGGCTCCATCGTGGGCGCTCTCACCGTCGCCGCCCTCGGCAATGTGCGTCACAAGGGACGCATCGCCCTGATCATGCTCACCTGTCTCGGCGCCGGCATCGCCGGATTCGCCCTTTCCACCTCGGTCTGGTTAAGCTGCGTCATGCTGTTTTTCTCCGGAGCATCGCTGATTTCGGTCTTTACGCTGGTGAATTCGCTGGTGCAACTCATCACCACCAACGAAATGCGCGGCCGCGTGATGAGCGTCTACAACTTTGCCTTCCGCGGCGGCATGCCTATGGGAAACCTGTTGACCGGCTGGCTCGTCCCACTCTTTTCGGCCCCCCTCGTGCTCGCCGTCAACGGACTCGTCCTCATGGCAGTGGCAGTGTACTTCCTCGCGGTGCAACGGCGGGTCGCCGCTCTCTGATGTAATAGAGGAGTCGCACTCATGCTCGCAATAATCATCGCCGCTTTCATGGCCGCCGCCGCGCCCTCCCCCCTGGAGGTGGCGCGCGATAAGCAGGACCGCGCCGCCTTAACCGAACTCGCCGCCCAAGCCGGCGCCGCCGCCGGCAAAGCGCCCAACGATGCCGAGGCCCAATACCGCGCCGCCCTGGCCAATTGCTATCTCGCCGAGGTAGTGATCGAACTGCGCGATCGCAAAGGCGGCCGCCAGATTGCCGAGCAGGGCATCCGGTTCGCCGAAAAAACCGTCGCCCTGAAACCCGCCAGCGCCGAGTACTATCGCCTCCTCGGCACCCTCTACGGCCAGGCCGTCACCGACATCATGAGCGGACTCACCTACGGTCCCAAGGCCAAGGACGCCATCAACAAGGCCGTGGAGAAGGCGCCCAAATCTTCCATGATGTACGTGGCCCGCGGCGTCGGCAATTACTATGTCCCCGCTCAACTCGGCGGCGGCGCCAAGCTCTCCATCCCGGATTTCCAGAAGGCCATCGAACTCGATCCCCGCAATGCCGAAGCTTACCTCTGGCTTGGCCTCAGCCTGCGCAAGGAGAATCGCGACGCCGAGGCGCGCCAGGCATTCGCCAAATCCCTGGAGCTCAACCCCAACCGCCTCTGGGCCAAACAGCAATTGGAAAAGACGCCGGCGAAATGAAACCGCTGGCGACCGCTGCTGCCTCCGTAGCGCTCGCGCTGCTCACCTTTTTTCAGTTCCCCGGCCACACCTGGCTGCAGCAGGACAGCCAGATCTACGTCCCCATCCTGGAACACCTGCGCGACCCCGCGGTGCTGCGCAACGACATCCTGGTGCAGCACCCCCACGTCGCCTTCACGCTCTACGACGAAACCGCTCTGGCTCTCCGCGCCGTCACGGGCAGGGAATTCCGCGAAGTGCTCGCCGCCCAGCAGATCGCCACCCGGGCGCTCGGCATATGGGGCCTCCTCCTGATGGGGGAAGCGCTCTCGCTCGCCTTCGCTCCCGCGCTCCTGGTGGCTGCCATCTGCTCTCTCGGCGCGCTGATTCCCGGCCCCGCCGTCCTCACCTTCGAATACGAGCCCACGCCGCGCGCCTTCGCCGTGCCCCTGCTGGTGTGCGCCATCGGCCTGGCGGCGCATCGCCGTTACCTGGCCGCCGGAGCCACGGCGGCCATGGCTTTTCTGTACCATCCGCCCACCGCGCTCCCCTTCTGGGGCGTCTACTTCGTGTTTGCCCTCTGGCCCGGCGGCGAACGCCGCGCGCGATTGGCGGCATTCCTCCCGCTGGGCGCCGCAGTGGCGCTGCTGGGGGCGGCGGCGCGCGCGCAATCCGCTTCCGGCGAGGCGCAGCGCGTCTTTGCGCGGCTCGATTCCAGCCAGGAATTCCTGCAGCGCATGCGCACGGCCTACGTCTGGGTCTCTACCTGGCCCGCCGCCACCATCGTGCATCATCTGCTGATACTGGCCGTCCTGGTGGCGGCATTCGTGCGCATCCGCCACGCGGTAGGCGTCCCGCTTCGCGTCCTGCTGCTCGGGCTGGCGGCGCTAGGCGTGCTCACCATGCCGCTCTCCTGGCTGCTGCTGGAGCAGTTCCATTGGGGCCTGGTCCCGCAGGTGCAGCCCATGCGCGCGCTGCTGTTTCTCACTCTCGCCATGCAGTTTTTCTCCGCCGCGAGTGGCGTCCGCGCCATCGCCGCGCGGCGTCCCGCCGAAGCCTTTGGCTGGCTCGCCCTGGCGTACCTGCTGCCGCTGCAACCGGTCCTCACCGGACCCTTCGTCTGGAGCCGCGTCGGTCTCTCGCTCGCGCTGGCCGCCCTCACCGCGCTCGCCGGAATTCGACTGGCGCCCGGGGTAGCCGTGGCCGCCTTCTTCGCCATCCCCTTGCTGGGCGGCGTGGTCAACTACCCACAACTCCACACTCCCGACCTCGCGCAGCTTGCCGCCTGGGCGCGCGCCAACACCCGGCGGGACGCCGTATTTGTCTTCCCCGGCGTCAACCGCTCTCTCGCCCCGGGCATTTTTCGCAGTGAAGCTCTGCGCGCGGTTTATGTCGATTGGAAAGGCGGCGGGCAGGTGAACTACCTCAAGGACCTGGGCGAGCAATGGTGGTTCCGCTGGCGGCAAACGCGCACCTTCCAGCCCACCGACCTGGCGCAATACACAGCCTCCGGCATCTCCTACGTAGTGCTCGAAGCGCCCCTGCCGCGCGCACCGCAATTCCAGAATTCCACCTACATCGTCTACCAGTTGAAGTAGGACGGACCATCGCCTTTTGTGGTCTGTCAACCAGCCTGTGCTTTAGCGAGGCCGGGCTCATACTAAACTTGGAGGTGAGCTCCTTGGGAGAGCTGGCAAAATGAAATTCTCCAGGCGGGGATTCGCCGGATTTCTACTGGCCCCGATGTTTGGCCTCAACGCACAATCCACCGGCAATGGCGTCGCAGGGGCCGCACCGCGGGCCACTTCCCGCACCTATCGCGCCGACGCCATAATTCTGTTGCTCGGCATTCCCATTTTCCGGCGCGCCGGAGTCGGCGGCGGACAAGCCTCGTTGGAGGAGACCGGCGAAGGCGCGTCCCTGCGCCGCACTCTCTTCTTCGCGGCCGGTTCGGACCCCAAGCGCGCCCACGGGTTGAGCCGGCTCGGCTGGATTCGCGAAGTCGTGCTTGGGCCCGATTCCGCTCCGTCCGAAGCCGCCTACTTCGGAGTGCTCTCCTCGTCGCCCGAAGAGAGTCTGGAGCACGCCCGCCAGTCGGTGGATGCCTCGCCATCCGGCCGCAGCACCTTCGCCGCGGTGAACGGCCGCAATACCGCCGGCCACAGCACGAGCGCCGTTACCCATTTCGAGTTTTCCGCCGGCGCCATATGGAGCGACCGCGGCCTGATCGAGCAGGCGCAATCCACCTTTCACGACAATGTCACCTGGCGCGAGACTTCCTGGCCCAACTCGCCGAACCAGGTGCCGCCCACATTTCTCTTTCAACTGGCCACTCTGCTGAAGCAGCGCTCGCGCCGCGCCGCCGGCCGGTATGTCTACAACGAGCAGGAGTACCTGCTGGAACTCGAAGCGCCGGACGCCGGCCGCGATCCCAAGGCCCTCCTGCCGGTCCGCGGCAAGATCCGCAACCTCCGCACGAGAAACGAAACCCTCTTCCGCGTTTGGCTGGAGAGCTCTTCCATTGTGCCCGTCCGCTTCGAGGTGCAGCCGCGTTCGTTTTTGCGCCTTACGTTCGAAGCTGTACAGGGGTGACTATACCGGCATTCCCACGCGCCAAAGCAGGTAACCGATGGCCTGCTTCACATAGTTCCATTGCTCGTGAAACGGCTCCGGATTGCGCTCCCTGCGCGGCGACCCGTAGACCTTCAGCCCGCGGGATTGCAGCATCCTCTTCACCCGGTAGATGTGATAGCCGTCGCTCACCACAATCACCGAATGCAGCCCCATCCGGCGCATGATCTCGCCCGCCATCGCGGTGGATTGCACCGTGCTCTCGCCCTCGTTCT
>OBLU010005521.1_pt1 | contig 11324 bp, 8 predicted proteins | sample 1518681 | NCBI WGS metagenome assembly OBLU01 (sample SAMEA3539304, study PRJEB22396) | soil metagenome | biome: tundra; feature: field; material: soil | place: USA | collected 2010-05 | depth 0.15 m
CAGCCAGGTCGGACGCGTAAACGTCGGGAGCGCGCCGGCGAAGCCGACAGGGGTGAGTACCCCCGCCAGCGCGGCAAAGTCGCCCGTGCGCTCGACACCACCGAGCCCGACCTCTGGCCCCAGATCGCCACCACGCCACCGCCCATTCCGCCAGCCGCTCAACCGACCGACCTGCTCGCCGCCTACACGACCACCAGCGATCTCGCCGCGCCCGACTGGAAGGCGCTGATGCGCGACGCGACCGACCGTATCGAGCTACTCGGCGACACCCTCATCCCGATCCTCGCCACCCCCGGCGTGCCCGAACTCCTCGCCACCAAAGCCACCCACGGATGCGCCGTCCGAATCCTCGTCGCCGACCCCGGACCCGGCCTCGCGACCCTCCTGAACCAGCCCGGGATCGAGATCCGCGTTCTCGAACTGTCCGCGTACCAGACGATCCACCGCTACGACGACCAGCTGCTGCTCACCCTCCACCTACTAGGCCAAGACGACGACCAAGCACCACTACTACATCTCCATCGCGCAGCCCCAGGAGGGCTGTTCGACCGCTTCGCCGAGCACTACCGTGACCTGTGGGAGCACGCCGCCCAGCCGATCGAGCCGGACCTCGACCTTGCTCTCGACCAGGACAAAAACGAGGGCGACGACGCCGAATCTGATCCAGGACTGCCCCCTGCCGAACCGCCCGCAGCCGGCCGCAGCGAACCCCCCGCGCCGCCCCCGCGCCGCTGGCCCCGGCGGCCGACCTGAGGGCCGGACGGATTCCGGTCGAAGATCGTGATGTGACGTTGAATCGCGCATGTGTTCGTGTGCCAGGTAGTCGGCACGGGAGTCAGGTTCGGCGCGGCGGCGGTCGCGATCGCCTTCCCCGAACCGAAGCAGCAGCGTGGCGTTGCTCCGTCGACGGCACCACAGAGTTCCCCTTGCCGCGGAGCGGGCGCAGACGGCGAGACACAGCTTGCGCGTCCTGCGACGCCGGCGTGCCGAGGGGCGCAGCGACGTGATCGCTCGGCACCAAAAACAGTCACGTGAGAGACCGTAGGATCGTGGCTCCCTTTGCGAGGGAGCGGCAGCGCGACGACGGCCCGTCTACATTCCTGCAACTCCCCGCACGACCAGAACAGATTTCGGCGACGATGTCGACAGAGCGCCCGGACCAAAAGAGAGTCGAGTCGGTGAGGGAAGGCGTCGCGGAGCGGCTCGGGCGCTGCAGGCGTTGCTTGGGGTCCATCCACTTGGTAGTTAGGTTTGGCAGAAACCGGCTGGTTGGCCACGCGACGTGCATCAGCTCATCCGCCGCCCAGCTGAACCGCCTTGACGATCAGCAGCACGACCGACACGACGAGGTAACCGCGCAGCGTCAGCATCGCGACCTTGCGGCCGGTGGACCACACCGGGCGGGCCAGCAGCGCCAGCGGGGGCATCGTCCACTGCTCCTTCGGGAGCTTGGGCCCCGCCTCGATCTCGGTCACGGCCCCAGCGCCGCGGTGCGAGCGCAGTGAGAGCAGTCCGGCCGCGGCCAGGCCGACCCCGAGCGCCGCGGCGCCGCCGAGCGAGACCGCGGTCACGTCGATGTTGGGAAACACCGTCGTGGCCATCAGGATCAGGGACAGCAGCACGAGCACGGCGACGATCACGATCGCGAGGATGTTCAGCCACGGCGCGTTGCGCCACGGTCCGAGGACCTCACGGTCGTTGCAGAGCAGCAGCAGAAACACGCTCGCGCTCGGCAGCAGCACGCCCGCCAGCGCCTGAACCGCGAGCGTTATCACGCCCAACGGTGCACCCGGGATCAGGACGATCGCCGCCGCGCCGACGATCAGCGCGGAGAAGATCCCATAGAACACCTTTGCGTCAGCGAAGCTGCGGTGCAGCGAGCTCTTGGTCCCGAACACGTCCCCGAACGCGTAGCTCGTCGACAGCGTTAGCGCGCCGGCACCAATCAGCGACGCGTTCAGCAGCACCACCGCGAAGATCGCCGCCGGGATCGAGCCGAGCACGTGGTCAAGCCCGGTCGCGGTCGCTCCCGCGTCACTGAACCGCCCGAAGTAATGCGTGTGTTGGAACGCGAACGCGGAGACCGCGATCAGCGCCGCGGCGCCGACCACGACGACGACGGCGCCGATCCAGGTGTCGAGCCGCTCGTAGTTGATCCAGCGCGGCGTGATCCGCTTGTCGATGATGTTCGACTGCTGAAAGAACAGCTGCCAGGGCGCGACGGTCGTGCCGACCATTCCGATGATCAGCAGGATCGAGGTCGAGTTCGCGCCGCCCTCGATGCCCGGCACGACGAAGTGCTGCGCGATATCGCCGGCGTTTGGATGGGCCATGAAGAGCAGCGGGATCACGAGCAGGTTCGCGAACACGAACACGAACATCGACCGCTCCCAGAAGCGAAAGCTGCCGCTGGCCGTCATCGCCACCAGTGCCACGGCGGCGATCGGCACGGCGATGTACTTCGAGAGCCCGAAATAGCCAAGCGACAGGCTGACCCCGATGAACTCGGTGACGATCGTCAGGAAGTTCAGCACGAACAGGTCCCCGACCGAGAACCAGCCCCAGAAGCGCCCGAAACGCTCGTTGATCAGCTTCGCGTGCCCGACGCCGGTCACCGCGCCGAGCCTGACCACCATCTCTTGGTTGACGATCAGCACGGGGACCAGCAGGATCAGGACCCACAGCAGGCTGGTGCCGTAGTTCTGACCCGCCTGGGAATACGTCGCGACGCCGCCGGCGTCGTTGTCGCCGACCATCACGATCAGCCCGGGTCCGACGATCGCGAGCAGCGCGAGCGAGCGGGCGCGGACGCCGTGGTGCGCCTCCTCGTGCTGCCCGATCGTCCCGAACGCGCCGCTAATGTCGCCGATGTGCGCGGAATCGAGAGTCACGCGTTCGCGCGGCGGCGCCGGCGAAGGCGGGCCGGACGCGGGCCCCGGGTTTGGCTCGGGCAGAGCCGGCGAAGGCGTGCCGGGGGCAGGCTCCGGGTTTGGCTCGGGCAGAGCCGGCGAAGGCGTGTCGGGGCCAGCGCCCCGGTTTGGATCCGTCGTCATCTGCTCGAACCTCCTTTCCGGCCTGCTCGCAGCTTCCGCGGCGGCCGTCGAGGAGGTCCTCAGCCCGAAGTCATTCTTCGGGCCGCGAGTGGACGCTCACCACGGCAGCCGCGGTACTGCTACTTCGCGGCAGCTCGCTGTCTTGATATAAGCCGTGGTCGTCCATCATGTGAAAACCGTGTGAACCGCCGTCTTCTGACGGGCCGCCGAGATTACCAGCGCGTTCGATGAGCGTCCAGCAGGCCGCCGGGGTTATCGCCGCGCGAGCCCGGCTCGCCGCCGCCATCCCTCCGGGAGTAGCAGCTCGATCACGTCGTCGACCGCGACCACGCCGATCGGCTTCTCGTCACCGTCGATCACCGGGATCGCCAACAGGTTGAAGTCGGCCATCAACCGCGCGACCTCGGGAAGCTCGGTCTCCGGCGAGACCGTCGGAACCGCATTCTCGATCAGGTCAAAGACGGTCGCCTGCTCCGCAGCGCGCACCAGTTCAGATGCCAACACACCGCCAGCAAGATGACCTTGCGCGTCGATCACCCACAGCGTCAAGAGCTGACCCGGCTCAAGCTCGCTGCGGCGCACCGCTGCGAGGGCCTGACCGACGGTCGCGTCGGCCGGCAGCGACGCGAAGTCCGGATTCATCAGACCACCCGCGGTCGACGGGTTATAACCCAGCAGCCGCTTCATCTTCAGCTGCTTGGCCGCGGTCAGAAGGTTCAGCACCGGGATCCGGCGGTCCTGCTCGAGCTCCAGCAGCAGGTCGGCAGCATCGTCGCTCGCCATCCGCCCAAGCACTGCCGCGACCTCCTCGTCGGAGCGTTCCCGCAGGAACTCCACCTGGTGCTCGTCGTTGAGCTCCTCAAACACGTCGGCCTCGAGCTCCTTATCAGCCGCGACCGCCTTGAGGATCTCCTCTCCCTCCGCGTGCGAAGCGGCCTCGACCAGATCAGCGATCTGCGCCGGATGAAGCCGCGCCAGCCGACGTGAAGCCAGCCGCAGCCGCGATGTCGGCACATGCCCGACGAACGGCTCAGTCTCAGACCAGGGAACGAGCTGGGGGTGCTCAGCCTCGTGACCGCGGAACCGCTGCGGTAGAAAACGCCACATCGACGCGCGAAACGTCGGGTCGATCCCGGCCACCCGCCAAGCCTCCCCCTCGTACACCAGCTCCACCTCGCGCGCGGTGACCAGGCGCGCAGTAGAGACGTTGATCAGGCTGCGACCCAGCACGTCGTGGCGCAACAGCACCTCGCCGGGTCGCCGTTCGAACTGGGCAAGGTTGAGCTTCGTCGTTGAGGTGCGCGCCGCCGTCTGCTCCAGGCCGGCGATTCGGTCCGCGGGCACGAACATCTCACGACCGCCGATCCGCGCCTTCACGCCGGTAACCGGCGGCAGCTGATCACCTACGTCGAGCCGGACGATCAGATCCTCGACACGCCCCAGCCGCTCGCCTGAGGAGTCAAGGAGCGGACTGCCGACCAACGAGGATAGGTGCAGAACCGCTTCGGTCATCACAGCTTGCGCACAGCCTAACCCAACATCGTCCGGAACGGTAGAACGCTGGCTTCGCCTCATCAACCGTCAGGACCCAGCCGCTCGCGCTCCAGCGCGCCAAGCCCATAAGCGTATCTCCCTGCACGCGAAAAACGATCCGACTCCTCGGCCATCAGACCGCCGAAAGCGCAGGCGTGACGATCGCGAACCGCCCGGCAAGCAATTGTCGTCGGCCGCGTCAGCTCAGCGGTCTCTCCCGCGCTCACGGGGCGAACGCCGATATATCCAGATCGCGGCCACAAGCAGCAGCACGCCGGCCAACACGACCGACGCCGTGAGCCCGACTCCCAGTTGATGCGCGTTGCTGATCCCGAACACAACGAGATTGCCCGCCAGCAGCACCTGCACCGTGAACCAGTCCGCAGGTACGGCCTGGCGTCCTCGGGTCAGCACGGCCCCAAACGCGCAGGCCGCGGCGATTGTGACGACTACCTGCGCCGGATGCTTGGCATCGCCCACCGCAGCGAGCACTGTCGCGACGGCTGCGCCAGCGGCTGCGCTCACATTGACGCGCACAGGACGCTCGCCTCACGGAGACCAGCCGCGGCTCCGAGAGCCAGCGAAGCACGCACTCGGATCCGGAGGCGAGCCTGAGGGCGACACCGAGAGCCGAGCGCGAGCCAATCGGAAAGCACACCAGCATCTTCGCTCGGCAGGGATCATCCCACGTAAATATGAACGATTTCTCATGCGACGTGCGCCTCGCGTTGGTTTAGGGCTCTCTCATAAATTAGTGCTGGCACACTAATTCGGTGTGTGCTGGAGGGTTGTGGTGGTTGCCGGCGAATCGGTAACCATGACTGGAGTGTTGGTCGACGAGTCTGGGATTCGTGAGCGGTGGCTGGTGGTCGAGCAGGAGCTTGACGAGCGCGGCAGACGGATGTGGGCGGCGGCGGAGGCGCGCTCGCATGGGTGGGGTGGGATCGCGGCGGTCGTCCGCGCGACGGGGATCTCGGAGGCGACGGTCCGCCGTGGGATCGCGGAGGTGGCGGCGGGGGAGCGCGCGCCGGCGGGCAGGGTGCGCCGTGCAGGCGCTGGGCGTAAGGCGATTCTGGAGGTCGATCCCGATTTGCCGGCGGCGCTTGAGAGCTTGATCGATCCGGTCACGCGTAGGGATCCGGAGTCGCCGTTGCGGTGGACGAGCAAGAGCGTTCAGAAGCTGACCGAAGGGTTGCGGGGGCTGGGTCATGCGGTTCGCCAGGGCACGGTCCGTCTGCAGGTCAAGGCGCTGGGGTACAGCCTGCAGGCCAACCGCAAGACCCGGGAGGGCGCCGATCATCCCGACCGCGACGCGCAGTTTGAGCACATCGCGACGGTGACCGGCGCCGCGCTCGCCGCCAATCAGCCCGTCCTGTCTGTCGATACCAAGAAGAAGGAGCTCGTCGGCGCTTACAAGAACGGCGGCCGTGAGCTCGCCCGCACCGGCGAGCCGGTCGAGGTCAACACCCACGACTTCCCCGACAAGCAGCTCGGCAAAGCGATCCCGTACGGCATCTACGACGTCGGTGCCAACGAGGGCTGGGTGTCGGTCGGGATCAGCGCCGACACCTGCCAGTTCGCTGTGAACTCGATCCGCGGCTGGTGGCAGCACCTCGGCTCCGAGCGCTACCCCAAGGCCGAGACGCTGACGATCACCGCCGACTCGGGCGGGTCTAACAGCCCCCGAGTCAGGCTCTGGAAGACCGAGCTGCAAAAGCTCGCCGACGAAACCGGTCTGAATATCCGGGTGCTGCACTTCCCGGCCGGAACCTCGAAATGGAACAAAGTCGAGCACCGGCTGTTCAGCTACATCTCGATCAACTGGCGCGCCAAGCCCTTGACCAGCTACCAGGTCGTGATTGACCTGATCGCCGCCACCACGACCAGCACCGGCCTGAAGGTCTACGCCCGCCTGGACACCAGCACCTATCAGACCAAGCTCAAGGTTCCCGACGCCGAGATCAACGCCGTCAACCTCACCGGCGATCAGTTCCACCCCGAATGGAACTACACCATCCACCCAAAGATTCCATCAGTAATACACGAGTGAGCCCTTACTGCCGCAGCTGGGCTCATCAACGTTGACGGACCCCATCTCGTTACTGAAGTATGTTCACCGCCCGCGCGATGATCAGGCCGATGGTCACAAGCGAGACGAGCGATTGGATTCCCATGATGCTCTTGGCCGTTGGCGAGAGCGGCATGGTGTCGGTCGGGCTCAACGCCAGTGCGTTGGTGAGCGAGACGTAGAGGTAGTCGATGAACTGGGGGCGCCAGCTGGCGGGCTCGATGCGATCGTCGTTCATCTGGGGGAAGAGAAGGTCGGGAGCTCCGTCGCGACCAGCGGCGCGCCTACCGGGTCCGCCGCGATCCGTCTGCCAGTACCACAGGCCGAAGATCAGGACGTTGGTGAGCCAGATCAGAGCTCCGGAGACGATCAGCTCTCGGCCGTTGGGTGAACCATGATGGAGCAGCTCGTGACTGAGCAGAACGAGCGACGTGATGTTCGCCGCGCTGACCAAGGCCGTGAGGCCCACGGCCATCAGCCGCCGGCCGCGGTGCTCGTGCTCGACCTGACGCGGAGAGGCGAGCACCAGCCCCACGAGCAGCGCGCCCTCCAATGCCGGGAGCAGCCACGTCGGACCGGCCGTCAATCGCTTCGGGAGCAGCAACTGCAGCGCGATGGCGACCAGGACGGTGGCGAGCGCCGGCCAGAGAGGTTCGCTACGCGCAGGAGGTGGATAAGGCCTGCCGGGCAGGGAAGTCCCACCCGGTTCATGATCGGGCTGCGCCATCGCCCGACAGCGTACGCTGCGCTTCGTGACGCCCACGCCCCAGTCCCCGCGGGCGGTCGTCTAGCCCCAAAGCTTGGGCGGCCCCTCCGGCGGGGAACGTCGCATTGTCAGGTGGACAGGACGCCGGTGAGCTCGAGTATTGGCTCGCTCGTGGTCTTTCGCCCCGGCCACATTCGGACGATCGTGGGTCTCACGCTCACGGTAGCCGGACGGGGTTTCAATAATCGCGGTCAGTGGTTTGAGCGCTGGGGCCACGGCCTTCGTCGCACTCATCCTCGTCGTGATTGGCGCCCGTGCTCACCGGCCCCCCTAAGCGCCACCGTTCGGGTCGGCAATGGAAGCCTTCGCCGGTAGCCGTGCGGCGAGCCCAAGACCGACGGCGAGCCTTACCAGGCAGGCGCTCGGGGCAAAAGTTGCTCGGAGGGCCGCGATGTGTGAGTCATCGCATGGGCGCAATCAATGCGTGGCCAGGCCCGCAAGCTTCTGCTCGAGCGAATCGATCCGCTCCAGATCGCGCGGACGCCACCAGCAGTGCGCTCATCCAAGCGGTCCATGATCACTTCCGTGTCCGCGAACTCCTTCTCGGCGCGGGGTCAGACGCCGCCGCCTGGACGGTCTGGCCGACCGTGATGATGCTCAGCAGAACGAGCTGCAGGAATGTCTGAGCGATCCACGAGATCAGCGCTGCACGCCCTGCGGTGATCGCATCGGGCAGGCTGATCAGCGCGATCAGTCCAAACACGTAGGCATATGCCATGGTGCCGACGCCGCGCGTGATCAGAACGGCAAAACTTGGCATTGAACCCCTCGACGCCTTTCACGGCGGTTTTGATCTCACTCAGCTTTGGGCGTCGCGATGCGCGACACGTAGTGGCCCACGTGCACTGGCTTCTCGGTCATCTGTTCTCCTCGGAAGAGGGTTGTCGGGGGCGTTTCGTTGGTCAGTCTTGGGTTGGCGTCCTCGTTAGCTCGCCCGGACCGGTTTTCGGATCCGCAGTCCACCGCTACCTTGGACGTCCTCGGAAGGCACGCTGGCGAGCGGGTCGGCGACGCGGCTGGGCGGGAAGGTTGACGGCTGGCTAGGCGGGTATGACGCCGATTAGTTTGAGTAGCAGTAGGCCGGCGATGGTGAGGATGTAGCCGCGGAGGATCGCGAGCGCGAGGAGCCGGGGTCGGGCCGGGTTCGCGGGTTTGACCAGCTCAAGCGTGGGCGTGCTCCAGGTCCGTCTTTGCCATGGGGTGAGGGTGCTCGCGGGTTGGCTTGAGCGGTGGTTTCGCAGGTAGCTGGTGGCGAGCGCGAGGCCACTGCCGATCAATAGGCCGGTAGTCGCCAGCAGCGCTATGTTGATGGCTAGGTGGGGAAGCACTGTGGTGATCGTGAGCATCGTCGACAGCGCGAGCACCACGGCGACCGCGGTGATGGCGGTCGCGTTGAGCCAGCGCCCGTTGGTGAGCGGGCCGAGGAGGTGCTTGTCGTTGCAGAGGATGAGTAGGAGCACCAGCGTGCTGGGGAGCAGGATCCCGGCGAAGGCCTGTACGAGCGTTGTGACCGCGCCGAGCGGTAGATGGGGTAGCAGCACGATGCCGGCGGCGAGCGCGACGATCGCGGCGAAGCTGGCGTGGAATGTTTTGGCGTTGCGCCAGCTGCGGTGCAGCGAGTGTTTGATGCCAACGACCTCAGCGATCGCGTAGGAGCCCGAGAGCGACACGACGCAGGCTCCGAGTAGCGAGGCGTTGAGCAGCGCGATCGCGAACACCGCCCCGGCGGCCGTGCCGAGGTGCGCTGCGATTCCGTGCGCGACGGCGCCGGCGTCAGTGAAGTGGTCGTGCAGGGGGCTGCCGGAGAGCGCGGTGGCGCTGAGGATCAGGACGGCGCCCGCGCAGGCGGCAAACAGGACGGCGCCGATCGCGGTGTCCGCGCGTTCGTAGCCAAGCCAACGCGGGGTGATCCGCTTATCGACGACGTTTGACTGCTGAAAGAACAGCTGTGCCGGGGCGATCGTGGTGCCGACGAGGGCGACTAGGAGCAGTAGTGTCGAGGTGGCGGTGCCCCTGCCGAGCGTCGGGATCAGCCCGGCGGTGACGCGTCCGGGGTGTGCGTGGCTGCTTAGCGCGAGGGGGATAAGCGCGAGGTCGGCGGCGATCATGAGGTACATCGTGCGTTCCCAGCGTCGGAAGCTACCGCTGGTGGTGACCGCGATCAGCAGCGCGGCCGCGACCGGCACGGACACGGATTTCGCGACCCCGAAATAGGAAAGGGCCAGTGCGACGCCGATGAACTCGGTGACCAGGGTCGCGAGGTTGAGGACGAGCAGGTCAGCGAGCGAGAACGCGCACCAGAGCTTGCCGAAGCGCTCGAGCGTCAGCCGCGCGTGACCTGCGCCAGTGACGGCGCCGAGCCGCGCGACCATCTCTTGGGTGACATACAGCGCGGGACAGAGTGCCGCGAGCACCCAGAGCAGGCGCATGCCGTGGTTCTGTCCTGCCTGGGCGAAGACCGAGATCGTGCCGGCGTCGTTGTCGGCGACCATCACGACGATCCCGGGGCCGAGTACCGCCAGCAGGGTGGCGAGCTTGCGTCGCGTCGAAAGGCGCGGGCCGGTGTCAAACGCCGGGACGGTCCCCAGCGCTCCCTCGATATCGCCGATGTGCGCCCGGTCAAGCGCGTTGCGCCTGTCGGCCGAGGGCGTAAACGCTGGCGCCGGGGAGCTCATCGCGTCCGGTCCGCGTTTGTCATGCGACGCAGCACAGCGCCGGCAGCGCGGGGCTGCGCCGGTCAGGACGCGGCAGAATCAGCACTACTGGGCGGCTGTAGGTCTGTAGCTTGGGAGTCGGGGCGGTCGAGCGCTCGGAGGTGGGCGAGAGCGTCATCGATGAGCGCGCCGACGTGCTCGTCGCGGAGGGTGTATTGGCGTGTGCGTCCGATGCGCCGGACCGTGACGACTGATTGCTGGCGCAGGACGCGTAGCTGGTGCGAGACGGCGGATTGCTCCATCCCGACCGCGTCGACGATCTCTGAGACGGTGCGCGGCGCGGCCCGCAAGTACACGAGGATCTGCAGCCGGCTGGGGGTCGAAAGCGCGAACATCGTGTCGGCCATCCGCTCAGCGATCGCGTCAGGCAGTCGAGCGCTCGTATCGGGCGTACTGGCGATGGGGGAGCGCTCAGCTTCGTTTCGCGTGGCGCGCTGTGCGCCGCGATCCGCTGCGCGCGTGGTGTGGGGCCTTGTCGGCAAGCCGCCCTATCATATGTGAAGTGCTTCACTCTTTCATACGATGCGCGGGCCACACCAGGTGCGCGGACAGCTTCCTACGCCTCAATGTCGCCCGTCTTTGAACACGGTGACCGCGCCCATGGAGGCGCTTTCCTGCGGGATCGTATCGGCGCGCTGGCCACGGCGGGCATGACGGGGGACGCAGGGCGGATGGCGTGAGCGGGACCGCTGCTCCTCCCAGAAGCAGGTCCTCGAGCCCACACCTCTCGCCCGACCGGCCTCCGCCTTCGGACTCGCTGCTTGACGTGCCGCGCCGGCCGCGGGTGTGGCGGATTGTGGTCGGCTGCCTGCTCGTCCTCGCGCTCAGCGCCGCGACGACTGTCGTTTTCATCAAGGGCGAGATCAAGACGCTGGCCACCGATCTGAGCTTTCACAAAGCCCTCAAGTTGTCATCGCGCTCGCTCGCGCCGGTCGGCTTTGGCGATCCGCAGACGATCCTGCTGATCGGCAACGATCAGCGCAACCACACCACCACCACGCCAGTGCTGCCGCACTCCAACGAGATGCTGCTGGTGCGCATCGACCCGAGCAAGCCTTGGATCTCGATGATGTCGATCCCACGCGAGCTCCAGGTCACGCTCCAGACGGCGAGCGGCGCGGTGACGACTCGCCTCAACGCCGCCCTGATCTACGGCGGCATGCCGTTGCTGCTCTCGACGATCAAGCAGC
>OBLU010005522.1_pt1 | contig 11324 bp, 17 predicted proteins | sample 1518681 | NCBI WGS metagenome assembly OBLU01 (sample SAMEA3539304, study PRJEB22396) | soil metagenome | biome: tundra; feature: field; material: soil | place: USA | collected 2010-05 | depth 0.15 m
CGTGGCGGGCCGCCTGGGCGCTTCCGCGGCTGGGGAGAGGATGATGGGCCTCGCCCCGGCCTGCGGCGGGGCCCACCGGCCGAGTCGTGCAGGGTATAGCCGCTTCGATGAACGGTACGGCGTATCACGGGAGGGATCGGCGGCAGAGGAGGCTTTGAGAGTGCTCTGATATAGGAAACACTCGAACGAAAAAGAACAATAGCTTGCCCGCTGATGATAACGTACATTGCCATGCCACACAGAGCATCCCTCTTCAGGATTGGCAGGATTGGCCGGTTATGCCGAGCTCGGCATAATGCGGCTATGTCGTTGAAGACATAGTCGCCACTCCACGGCGATGCACCTCCTCCAATCCGGTGTCGATATACTGTTATCGCGCTTTGGCTCGGACACGAAAGTCTGGAAACGACCCATGGTTACGTTCAGGCTGACCTCCGGATGAAAGAGCAGGCACTTGGGAAATTGGCCCCAGTCGGGGGTAGCTTGTCCCGCTTCAAACCCGACGATGCACTTCTGACGTTCCTGTCCGCCCTCTAATTCTGCCGAGTACCCGCCCCGCCCAATGCCCACCCCGCTGTCGATCGCCCGGAGCCACTCGGCATAATCCGGTACTCGGCATAAGGCCGGTATATTGTCGTTTACTGCCAGGTATACAGTTTTCGGACAGTGCTTCCCAGTCTTGGATTCTCCGGCACGGCGAAATTGGCGCTTGGCCGAGCCAAAGACGGCCCCAGAAAAAAGATGCACAAAAGTCGTCGGCTTGTGATATGCTCGCGAGAATCCGGTAACATTCCGGCTGAGGAAGTACGATCTCTCGCAGTAAGTCCGACCAATTCCGCCCAAGTAGGAGCGCGGAACCGATGCCGTGCGTACGTGAGTCGAATCGTGCGCGTTGCATCACAGCCCTTCGAACATTAAGCAGTACCGCACACTGGGGCCGGGTACATGTGGTCCCCAAGCGTGCTCTTCAGATCACTCTCTGAAACTGAAGGGTCTTGCGTTGTTCGACAAAGCTGAAGGAGGAAATTATGACGCTCGATCACGTTATCGCGCCTGGTGCTAGACAGGTACCCTGTCGTCCACTTAACTCTCCGGCTGCAACCGACGCCGCTTGGCCGTTTGCAGTAATCGTGCTTATGGCAGTTTTTCTGAGCATCACAATTCTAGCTCCACCTGGAAGAGGACAAGCGCAGGCAGGTTCTGGTGGGTTGAAGAACCTCAGAGGCATCTATTTCGATAACGATGGCCTTATCATCCATAAAAAAAACAGACCAGATTGTCCCACAGTTGAGAAGGTCGAGTGTCAGGATGGAGGAGACACGGCACAGCGTGAGGGCTGGTACTGGCTTGGCGTCTGGATTCGTGCAAATACGCCTGGACTAAAGCCGTGGCCGTACACTAGGAAACTCAACTTCGATCAAGTATTGAGACTGCTGGAGCCGAAAGGAGACGGTGTATTCTACCGGCACCCTAAACTCGCGCCATGGAACAAACCTTATGATAAAGAACTCGGATTTTCACGCGATCAATTGGAGCCCCTTGTCGCTGCTATGGGCGTTTGGGGGAAATACGCGGAGATTGGGAGACTATGGGATGCTCTGCCCACAGATTTGACCGGCAAGCATGCTTTCAATGGGAATTGGCGCAATGCCCTGGGGCAGGATGGCATGAACTGCAGTGAAATCGAAAAACGGGGTTGTGATGCCACTGCAGACTGCCCACTCGATGAGGACCGACGTGATTGTTCACTAAAAACAGACAATACTGACTGTAGTGCTACGCGAGCGTGCGATTTTCTTGCCCAAGTGGACACTCGTAATTGCGAAGGATTAGGCAAGATCTTTTGTGAAGCTGGGAAGGCCGCTCAGAACGCCATCTATGCTGCGGATGCGGCAGGTAAAAAGACAGATTGCGAAAGGATTAAATCTCAAGAAAAGATAGCATGCGAAGCTTCTAAAGCTTCGAAGAATGTTGGGTACCAAGCCGAGAAGGATCTGTGCGAGACTGGAAAGGCATCGCAGAATGCAGCATACGCCGCCAAGAAAGCGGGATGCGAGGCTGCGAAAGCCGGCAACAAAGGTGCTTGCGAGGCGCAGAAGGCGGCGGACCTAGGTGCGTGTCGACTAGGAAATATTTTCAACGGGGATAATATCGGCCCTATGACTGACAACCTATTTAAGAGGGCGTTGAATCAGGTTCCTTCTGTAAGTACCTATGCCTCTGGCGACACTGAATTGCTGACCAACTCTTATTTGCGTCGGAATCCCGCGATTACCACGGAGCAGCCGGACCCCAAGGGCAACGTTGGTGACGACTTAAATCATATTGTCCGACTTTTGATGGCGTTGATGCGATCCCCTTCGGCTATTAGCGCCGAAGCAGTGAACGTGTATAAGGGACGCGAGCATAACTACGGTTCGTACTTCAAGGCGTACCTGGACCATTACGGAGATGATCTTACCGACTTCGATAGCCGTTTGAAGGCTGGCGTGCAATCGGCTTGGCCGCCAGACCCGGGCATAAGCGGAATTTTTGGAGCCGTACGCTGGTATCATCGTCCAAGCGAAACAGGAAACCCTTTGCTTGCCGAGTTATACGCGCCTATCATTGAGAGATTCTTCCAGTAGCGACTGGCGAGCCGAGGTATGGCGAGGCTTGAGCGTCGGCAGTGAGTTTCGAGCCACAGAGTGTGTGGTTTATAGTTATTCGACAGGTGGCCGTCCACCAACCCAGGGCAGGGTCAGTTGGTGGACGCGAACCCGGGCGATTGCTGTCCGATTTCTTCATCATGGCGGCCCTCCCACCTCCGAACCATGTTGACTGAAGGGGGTGGCGATGGCAGAAGCCCGGAGGAGGGCTTAGAGATTACGGAGGTCGATGAGCGGTGAGAGGTTTTCAGGATGCACTCTCGAATAAGCGCAGGTATCCTGTTGAGCAGTTTGGGACGTCCTGGGACGCAGGGAAAGGCTACGCCGAGCTAACCAGAAACGGCCCTCTATTGGCCCGTCCGGGGGTTCCGTTTGCGAATCAGTCCCGTGAAGTCGCGTTACATCCGGTTGGCGGAAAACGGCAACCTCCCAGGAACAGCGCGCCGCGACTCTCTACTGCGTCTCCCGGCATGACCTCGACGGCACGCGGCGTCCTGCCGCGCGTCCTCTAACTCGTCCCTCCACCCAGGCTCCCTCTGTGCCGCTGGGGCCTTCACGTGCAGCTTGGCGGGCCACCTGGGCGCTTTCGGCGCTGGGGAGGATGTCGTGGCTACCCCGACGCAGGGCGGCGAGCTTCTGGGCCGTGGCTGCTCATCGGCGGCCGGGGCGGGAACACCCTCGCCACCCTGCATGCGATGCGCCGTACCTGGGGCGCTGCTGGAGCCGTTTAGGGAATGGGCGACCCCGCCGGCGGTCGCATCGCAGGTAGCCGGCAGATCTGGTAGAGCTGGACTGGCTCGCCTTCCTCCGCTGTCAGGATCGCAGCTTCACCTTTTGGCTATTCGCTGGTCTGCGCGTCCGGGTGACTCCGGTCCAGCGAGGTCGATGGAAGGAACGGCGTATCACGGGATCTATCGCTTGGCACTTCAGTTGATTATGCGCGTCGGTTGAGCGCCACGGTCGATTCGAACCTACAACCCTTCGGTTAACAGCCTGTCGCTTAATGTTTAAAAACAAAGGATTTAGCTTTGCTTTCAAAGGCTTGCCACTAAAGTTGATTGCGCCCAACTGCCCTTCTTTACTCTCCTTTTTGGTCCCGCCCCGCTAAAGAAATCGCTAAAGTCGATTCCACATCCAACCTGCCCATGCTAGGGGGTTGGAGCAAATGGCTGGGCGAAACCCCCGGGGAACCACACACTCTGGCGAAGCCGGGGGGAGTATTGATAACAAAGTCTTTAATCCGACCCTTGAGGGGAACCCTCCTGTTCCGGATCCGTCCTGGCTTCCCCCGGAGGGGAAACCGAAGGGAGGCGAGGTCGGTCACCTGACGGCCCTCACGCTGGCGCCTTCTGTTCCGTCTTCCAATCCCGTTGCAGCGCCAAGGCCTTCCCTTCAAAAAAGCCCGGCTGTTTCAATCCTACCCCCCCAACGCTACAGAATAGTCATACTGTAGCGCTCAGATAGAAGCTCAGTCATCATGAAGTATCATGCTTATTATCAATGATATACAAGATCTTATCGACGCGCCGGCCACTCATTCTTTCACCACCGAATGGGCCGTTATTGAGCGATAATGAGATAGAACTGCGAAAATAGTCCATTTTCTCGGTCCCAACGCGAGCTTTTCCGTTGACGTTCGCATCCCTGGAAAAGTGGTTTATGCCAGTTTTAGAGTGCAGCAAACACGAACAATTTGCACAGCTCATCGTCAAAGGCGTAAGTGCAACAAAAGCATACGTTTCCGCCGGCTATTCCCCCAAGGGGGCGAGGCAGTCCGCCTCCCGAATGCTGACTTTTGCTGACGTTTGCTCCCGGGTGCGCGAGCTGCAGGAAGCCATTTCCTCGCAGGTGATCGCCCTCGAAATCAGTTCCCGCAACGCGCGCCTCAGAGCGCTTCAAAAGCGCTGGGACCGGCTGCGCGCCGCCCTCGACCTGATCCTCGACCAGCGGGGGGCGGACATGGCCGACGTGCCCGGGGGCGCCAGCGGGTTGCTGGTGCGCGACTACAAGGGAAAGGCGGCCAACCAAGCGGTCTACCGGATCGATCTCGGCATCGTGGCGCTGGCCAGCGCATTGCTCGCCCACGAGAAGCAGGCGGCCGAGGAGCTGGGCCAGTGGAAGACGCACCACCCGGAGCACAAGGTCTTCGACGTCACGCCGGAGGCGTATGATCTGGCGCTGCTTTGCACGCCTGAGCAACTCCTCGAGATGGAGAAGCGAGCGCTCGAACTGGCGAAGCAGTCTCAGGGAGGATAAGGCCCCCTTTGACCTTCCTTCAATCAATCATCCCGCCCGAAGGCCGCCGAGGATTCTTTGCGGCAGTTCGTCGAGCAGGGGGGACGTGCTCGAGCCGGGCACTGAGTTCATTCAGGGTACCCACAAGACTTTTGCGTAAGCCTTGTGAGCGGTATTACTCCCTGGAGGAAGTGCGCCGTTTGCTGTCCAAAGCTCATGGGCGCGAGCATTTGGTGTTGCGGATCTTTATCAACTGTGGCCTGCGCCCCGGCGAGCTCTTCGCACTTCGCGAGGACGACGTCGAACCGGGTCAGCTGCGCATCGACGAGGCAGTTAAGGAACCGGAATGCGGCGGCCGCCGCCTCGGAGAGGCCAAGACCGTCGGCAGTCACGCCTACGTCGGGATCAGTCATGGGTTGCACGAAGAGCTTGAGATCTGGATCCAGGCGCGCCGACAGCAAGAACCGTACCACTTGGCGGCGTCAGCATCATCGTCCGATCTGCTCTTCCCAAACGAGAAGGGCACGAAGTTCCGCCTCGGCAGCTATCTAAAACGCTACTTGAAACCACTGGCGAAGAGCGTGGGCATTCCGGACTTGACGTATCAGGCGCTTCGCCGAACCTGTGCAACGCACTTCCAGAAGCATGGCAAGCCGCGCGACATCCAGGCGCAGCTCCGTCATTCAAGGCTGGAAATGACGGGGCGGTACGTGAAGGCAATACCCGACCAGGTGCGACGCGCGGTCGAAAACATGGACAAGGAGTTGTGCCAGGGTACCGAAGAAGAGGGCACACTGCAATGACCGCACGGCTTTGGCACCTCATAGCCCCTTGCGCAATGGGGATCACGAGAATCCTCTACCCTTGGTTGAGCGTGCGAGGCATCGGCATCATCGAAGGACTGATAATTTCTTCACTCTCTGTTTTGCAGAGCACTCTTATCTTGATCCGGCATCCTTTGCTCTTTGATCAAGAGTTACCGTCGGGATTTTTCCAGCTGTCCCGTCTATTCCTGGCCTCTCCGACGGCGATCGGGATCGTTGGGGGACTGGTCATCGGCTATCTCGTCACGGGCGTCGTTCTTCCGGGCAAGGAGTCGCCTGAACGATGGAACATCCGGCAGACGCTAATCGCGACAGGGATCGTCGTTGGCGGAGAATTGGTGAGCGTCGTCCTGATGAATCTCGGCTTTTTGTTTCCCAGCCCTTGGGGTTTTGGCTTCATCGCCGCGGGGTTCTTTCTTGGACCTTGGATGCGCGCGCAGTTGCCTCCGCGTACGGACCGATCCGCGGCTCCGCCACGTAAGGGTTTTTCATGGCGGTCTACCCGCCGCCAGGCAATGCATACCCTTCTTATTGGTGTCCCCGGCGTTGCCATAGCGGCGGCCGATGCCCTGAGCATGATTTTCGTTTTGGACAACCGACGTTTTGTGAAAGACGAAAAAGCTTCCATGGCGCAATTCGGTTATCCCGAAGATCCCTCAATCGACTCGAGCATAAAAGTAGCTCGACTATCGAGCGGCTTGGTTCGTTACCGGGTCGTAAATCCGCAAGGAAGAAGGCTGGTCCTAGGCTTCCATGGTTTTCAGGAATCACTCGAAGAATTTCCGCCGTCCCTCGAAGCCGCTTTGAAAAAGATCGACATGCAGGGTATTTTTATCGACCGACCAGGCATTGGCCCGGTCTCGACGCCTCAGCCTGGCCTAAATTTAGCGGCTTGGCCGCGCTTGGTTGAAGAATTCGATAGGGAAGTGTTGGACAAGCAACCCATATCGATCATCGGCCACTCCGCCGGCGGCGTCTATGCGTTGGCTTGTGCCAAGCTCGCTTGCGTGAGGGCTTTGGCTTTGGTCTGCTCTCCCATACCGATGACAGTGGGATCGCTTCTGAGAACCCTTTACCACCATGATGTGCAATATGATCCAGCCGAGATTGGCGTGGAATTATTACCCCACAGCCTCATTCCTCTCGCTCAACAGGCGTGTCAGCAAATCTTAAACGACTGGCCGTCCTACTTTAAAGAGATGTTAAATGTGGTAGGCCCATTTGACCGGGCCTTCCTGACCCAAAATGAAAATGAATTTCGTAAAAACACCGTGACCTCGGCCCTGCAGGGAGCCGAAGCGCTGATCGAAGATCTCCGCGGCTTCCTCTCTCCTTGGCCGCTCACGCGGGCGGACACGGCTCGCCTACCCATATTGATTTTTAACGGCGCGGGCGACGAGATCGTTCGGCCATCCGCCGCCCAGGAATTAGAATCGCATTTTGCGCCAAACGCTCTCCTGTTTCCGCCCTTCAAGGACATGGGCCATTTTCCTGCCCTAACACATTACGAGCTGATTTTCGCAGAGCTTGCAAAGGTGCTTGTTCAAAAAGAGGAGACCCTCGCCCACGCCCGCCTAGAATCCTAAAAATCCATACACTTAAAAATGAGTGGACGTGGCGGAAGCCGTGATGGCAGTTTGTTCGATCAGCTCGCAAGTGCGTGTAAGTTCTGTCGCGGCCTTGAAGGCTCTGTCAAATCTCCTGGGCACGCTGCCAGCTAAGAGGAGTCGCTTATAGGCAGATCGTGTCCTTCCGGTAAGGGGGCGTAATTTGGACGGTGCGGACGCTTTTTCTGTCGGAGGACAGGGGGACGGTGGGGTTGGGTAGCCGCGTGCGAAGGCGAAGCCCTTAATTCGGCGGCGGGCCAACTCGTCCGGGAGGCAGATGCTGGATGGGTGCGGCGGTAGTAGGTCCAGGGCAGCCACTGTTCGGGGGTGATCCCATGACTTTTGGCGTGGCGCTTGGATCGGCGCCGTTGAGATCGCAGCTGCGGATCAGAGAACATGTCGAGGTCTCCGGTGTGCGCCCGTTGTCAGTCTTGCTAGCGAGATATTTTGGGTAGGTTTTGGGTGGGCGAAGGAAAATCGTAAGAGCTCTAAATCGGTGAAAATGTGGTACGCCCGAGTGGATTCGAACCACCGACCTTTTGCTCCGGGGAGAAATGTGGCAAAAGCATTCCTCCTTCGCCAGGCTACGGACAGGGTTTTGTCGACGGAAAGGCAAAGTGCATCTTCTAAGAACACTATGGGTTACGACATCATCGGGGACATCCACGGGCAAGCCGACAAATTGGAGGCCCTATTGCACAAACTCGGCTATCGCGACCGCGGGTGTTTGGTGCCATGCCGAGCGGCAGGCCATCTTCGTGGGAGACTTCGTCGATCGCGGTCATTGGCAATCACGAACTGAATGCCATCGCCTGGCACACCCCCGATCCCTGCCTCCCCCGCGAGTACCTGCGCTCGCACCACAGCGAAAAATGGGGCGACAAGAATCGGAACCAGCACGCGGCCTTTCTGGCCGAGGTGGAGGACAAGCCGGCGCGGCATGCCGAAGCCATCGACTGGTTCCTGACGCTACCCCTCTGGCTGGATTTACCGCAATTGCGGTGGTGCATGCCTGTTGGCACCCGCGATTCATGGCTTGGCTCTCGGCCCATCTTCATCAGGGCCGATACCTCACGCGGGACTTGATGGTGCCAGCTACGGACGAACCGGAGGATGAGACCGAGAAGAACAACGCGACGCCCAGCATTTTCAAGGCCGTCGAGGCCCTGACCAAGGGCATCGAGATTCCTTTACCCGCCGGCCACTATTTTCATGACAATGATGGCAACTGGCGCGACCGGGTGCGGGTGCGCTGGTGGGACGAAGGAGCCACTACCTAACCCGGACAAGCCGGAACCAAGAAGAAGGCCGCCGGGGTGTAGCGTCAGGGCGAGCTTCTCTCGTATCGTATACCCATCATGTCGATGATGGAACTGGTGGAACGATACCGAGATGAAATTGCTGGCGTGCTGTCTTGTGTCGACCGGCTGATTCTGCAAGGACGGATCGGGGTGTTTAGCTATGCCGACGGCATGACGCGGTACCTGACCGCGCGGGGCATCAAGATTTTCGATTTCATCAAATGGGCCAGTCCTGCTACCGAAGCCCTCAAGAAACATGTGGAAGCGCTCGCCGTACAAGCGGGATTGGAGGTCGACTTCGTCCGCAAGAAGAATTTTCGGAAGGAGCAGCGGATCGAGGAAGTACTCAAGAAGCGGGGCCGGCATCCGGGATTGGTGTGGATCTTCTCGGCGCTGGAGCCCTGCACCACGTATGGACCGAAGTACAGTCCGAAGAGGAAAGCGTACCTGGTGGCGAAGGACAAGAAGTGCTTGCACTATTACTTTTACTTCATCGACGAGGAATATGGACTTTGCTACCTGCGTGTGCCGACGTGGGCGCCGTTCCGGCTTCAGTTTTACTGCAACCTGCACAATTGGCTGGCGAGACAGTGCAAGCAGGCGGGCATAGAGCATCATTTGCTGGACAATGCGTTTGTGCAGATGGGGGACTGGGAGAAGGCACAGAAAATCGCGGATGATTTTGAGGTAGCCAAGCTGCACGCGAAGCTGGAGCAATGGGTCCAGCAGTTTTGCCCTGTGCTGCACCAATTTGAAGAGAGGCAAAACTGGACCCTGGACACGGTGGAGTATGCGACGGATGTGGTATTTCACCGGCAACGGGACCTGCAAGGAATGTATGGGCAATGGGTACGGACGGCGACCCACACGGTTAAACCGAACGATATCGCCACGTTCTTGGGCAAGAAGCTGAACGGAAATTATCAAGGGGAGATGGGGAATCGGTACAACACGCGGCTCGAAGGCACGCGAATCCGGCACAGCATGGGGATGGTTTCCATCAAGATGTACGACAAGTTTGGACAGATCCTGAGGATCGAAACCACGGTCAAGGATGTCACATTTTTCAGGCACTACCGCGAGGTAGAACAACGCGATGGAAACAAGGTCTACCAGTGGGCCGCGATGAAGAAAACGATCTATAGTCTGGGAGCGTTGCGGGAGGTTACGGCCGCCTCGAACCGGCGCTATCTGGCATTCGTGATGCAGTTGGAGGATCCGCGGGCAAGCCTGGAGAAGCTCGATCGAGTGACGCAGAAGGCGGTCGAGAATCAACGTAGCTATCGAGGCTTCAATTTCTTCGACGAAGAGGACCGGAAGGTTCTGGAAAGCATCGGGCAGGGAGAGTTCTGCATCAGTGGAATGCAAAACAAGACACTACGGAAGTTGCTGCCGGGAAGGAGCACGCAGCAGGTTTCGCGAACCATCAAACGATTGCGAACGCACGGGCTCGTCAAGAAAACGGCGCGCAGCTACAAGTACTACCTGACACCACTCGGCCGAGAGGTGGTCGCGGCAGGCTTACGTCTCAAGCAGTTCGAGATCCTCCCGGAACTCGCCAAAAAGACAGCCTGAATATTCTTGCCAAAACTGAACAAAACACAACTACCAAGGTACTAACGCACGGCGGCCATGTTGTCGCCTGCCGAGCGCGCTGAATTGCCGGACGTATCGATCCCCGACCATTGCAGGGTTGAAAGAGCGGCTAAGCCAACATTCTTCGGCCATTACTGGCTCACCGGCGAGCTGTCGCTGCAATCCGACCGCGCCGTCTGCGTGGACTACAGCGCCGGTAAGGGTGGTCCTCTGGTGACCTACCGCTTTGACGGAGAGCCAGACCTGCTAGCGGAGCGCTTTCTGTGGGTCGCCTGAGCCCGTCTCGGACTGGGTCCCCGAGAGAGACAGACGGATCGTTATCCCCCAAGCGCGTTCTGGGCTATTACTCCCGTGAAGTCGCGATTGCGTCATCTGGCCGTACCCAGGTCGTAGACGTGTTCCCCGCCAACCCTCCCGACGATTGTTCCCTCGATGACAGTCGGAACTTGCCCGATGAGCTGGCGGCCAGTCGTTGAGGGCATCGCCACATAAAACGCCGGCCACCTTCCCCACCGGCCGATCAAGCCGGTTGCGCACAGTTGACGGCCGTCCAGCCAGCGGTGTGCCTGCATCGAGCACATCGTTGGCGGTCCACAGCGCGTATCACGGCGCCTCTCCACCAACGCCGACGGGCAATTCACGGCTCGGTGCCATGACGGCGGGCAAGCGCACCGTTGATTGCAGACGCCACGCCGGGTCTGGCCCCGCTCATTTCGGGCGGGCGCCGTCCTGGTTGCATGTGGCGGGCCGCGTGGGCGGTCCCGTCGCCGGGGAGGATGGTAGGGCTCACCTGGACCTGCGGCGGCCGCCTGGTGCGCGCCGCCGCGCCTCGCGCTCCAGCAGTTCCTCGAGGATCAACTACCAGATGGCTGCCTGCGACCCGCCGATCTGACGCCGATGGCCAGTCGGACCACTGGAAGCTGGCGAGCAAGGCGCCCCAGACTCTGGACGCCAAGCTGAAGGAGATAATTGCCGTCGAGGTAGATTGGATTGGCACGATGATGCCCTCGCCGAGGAATCCGGACAGGCGGCCACTTCAGCGGAACGCGCGTTTTTCGTCAACTTGACATGAGGCAGACCTAATGAGGGTCCACGATGTGATCTATGGGAGTT
>OBLU010005523.1_pt1 | contig 11324 bp, 19 predicted proteins | sample 1518681 | NCBI WGS metagenome assembly OBLU01 (sample SAMEA3539304, study PRJEB22396) | soil metagenome | biome: tundra; feature: field; material: soil | place: USA | collected 2010-05 | depth 0.15 m
CGGCCGGGCTCAATCGGGCTCGGCCTCAAGGATCGGGCCTTGCCGGGGCGGGCCCCAATACAGCTCGGTTAGCATCGAGCCTGCTCAAGACGCCAGATGTGCAGGATCCCTGGTGGCAGGGGGCCATAGGCGTCGTCGCGGGTGCCGTACCGGCGGCGCCCGCGCTTGAGCTGCCGGGGCCGTCCGGGGCGCCGTCGTTTCTTCCTGATTCTGGCGCCGAGCTTGCGGATGGCCCGGCGCAGCGCCCGGGCGAGACGTTCAGGGGGAAAAGGCCGCCTGGCCATAGGCCGGGCGGCGGGCGGCGCGTAGTGTCCTGGCGAAGGGGATGCGCCACGGATCAGCCCCCGCGGCTGTGGCGGCCTGGCAGATCAAGTGCCGCAGGCCCTGGTAGACCGCGAGGATCGCCCAGATTTCCTGGAGCACCCCGTCGGGTTTCTTCGACCGCAGCACCACCTCGGCGCCGCCGCGCTGGGTGGTCTTGATGCAGCGGAACACCGTCTCCGAAGTCCACCGGCCCGCATACAGCTCCGCCAGTTCTTCCACGCTCGCCTCCGCCGGGTCAAGGAAGCCGGTGACCAGGCAGAACACCTCCGGCGGAGTGCCGTCTTCACCGTCGACGGTGTACTCAGCCACCCGGACCCGCACCGGCTCCCCGCCATGACCGCGGGGCGGGCGCAGCTGTGCGATCCATGACCCGTCCGCCAGGGCCCCGGTGACCGCTAACCCGAAGGAGGCGCTGGCCCGCCACACCGAGTCCGCACCCGTCGCGGCCACCGCGGCATAGTCCTCATAGGACAGGAAATTCCGGTCCATGACCACGACCATGCCCGCGCCCAGCGTCCCGGCCGTCACCATGGCCCGGAACAGCGCGATCTCGCTGGTGTCATACCCGCTGGCCTGTGCGCCCAGGACCGACCCGGTCCAGCACTCCGCCGCCGCGACCACCCTGGCCTGCGGGAACGGCCCCTGCCCCGCCTCGTTCGACGGGCCGCCCAGCACCGCGCGGTTACCCGGGCTGTCCTGCGCGTCCAGCACGAACCCGTCAACCGCGACCTTCCGCCGTCCCCGCCACCACGCACCCGCCATCCCCGCACCGGCCAGCGGGCCCGCCGCATGCTCAAACAGCAGCCGCAGCGCCTCACTGCCCAGCCGCTCCTTCGCCTCCGAGATCGACGACGACGCCGGCATATAGTCCTCACCGGCGTCAGCATCATCCAGCCACGCCAGCCCCTCGGTCAGCTGCTCCCACACCTCCTCATGCGACTCCTGCTGCCACAGGGCGCACCCCAGGGTGTAATACGCGGTCAGCTCCGCTGTCAGCACCCGGGACCGCTGCCCCCGCGCCCCCGCCGCATCGACCGCCGCCGCTACCGCCGGCCGCGGGAACACCGACGTCAGAACACCCAGCGCAACACGGTCTGCCAGGTGCGCGCCGCGCGACCGGGCCTGCCCAGCTCTAGCCACACCAAGATCGTACAGGCCCGAACGCTAACCGAGTGGTATTGCGCGTGTGGCCCGCCCTGTCTTGGGGGCTAGCGCACGGCAGGCATGCTGTAAACCACTTGCATCATCAGGCTGGACCTGAGATTCTACTCGGCTCGACGTGACCCGAGGAGGTGCGTTAAATGGACACTGATGACTCCGTTTTTATACGTGAGTTCACAGATCGATGGAATAGCATTCTAATTGCTAGTAACGGTACAGTGCAACCTGACCCGGTAGAACTTGAGAATGACATTCTGCATGACCCTACTATCGTTCCCCTCCAAGTCCGTACCGAGATAGCAAACGAAGCCGCTAAGGTGAGTAAGGCTAGGCTGCGCAATGCCCAGAGGGTTCGCCGTGACATAGCGTCCGCATGGGCACCGGCCTTTAAGGCTTTTGAACAGTGCATGGCTCTGGCGGACCTGCTAAGCGTTCGGCTCACGCGGGCGATCTTCATGAACGGCGATAGACTTAGTGCAAAGAATCCTTCCCCCGTCCCTGGTATGCTTACAGGTGCATATGTGAAGTGCCTACTTCTGCTAGGGCTTTTTAGCAAGTCCTGCGGTATAGCTACAGAGATATCATTCTTGCTAGAAGCTGGATTTCCGGACGGCTCACTATCACGCTTGCGTACTTTGCATGAGCATCTAGCTATCATGATGATGCTTCACAATGATGATACATACGAAGTTTGCGAGAGATATCAGGACAGCGCAGTATTCGAAGAGTTGAAGCAGCTTCGTGCCGACCTGGCCTCGCTTTCAGATCCTATTTGGAATGTTCCGGACGGCTATCCAGAGAAGCTTGCCCAGACCATTGCCGACGCTGAACTAGTAGCAAGCGGTGCTACGTCTAGGCGCGGTGTGAAAATCAAAGATCAATATGAATGGGCACGTCCAGCCTTGCCGCCGGAGAAGAGAGACAACCTCAGGTACAAGATCAACTTTACTGATCTGGAGGAGGCTGCGGGCATGGATTTCTTCCGGGGAAACTATTTGGTGGGCAATGGCCGTATCCATGCCGGTGCTTATACTGCCATTAACCATCTTGATTTCGACAATATCGAGATTCCCCGTTCACGTCCTCGTAGGGATGACGAGATTATAGGCTTTGTCGGGTGCAGGACATTTCAGCTACTTTCCTGGATTGGTCGCGCTGCGGGGAAGCCTATTTCCTGGGAAACTGAGGAATATGATGAACTTTTGTATGTAGGTGAAATGCTGCGCGCAGCCTACGCCGCAGAGCAAGCCTTCACGGGCGTTGATGCCACTCTCCGCTCGTCCTCCTGATGGGCGCGGGATCTTACCGGGCAAGATCACAGTCAAGGGTGACGCTTGCGCCAGGCCGCTGCGGATAGTGTCCACACAGCTACGGAAGGTGCAGAATCGGCCCAGAGATGTGCTGTCCCCCTAGGAGATGTACCCCGTGAACATCATCGAGTGGGCAGCTCTGGCCGCTATCGCTGGCCTGGTGGCAGGAGTTGTGCTGACGCTGTGGGCCTACCGCCGTCAGGGTGTGACCCTGGCAAAATTCCACTGGGCAGATGAGGGCGCCGTTCAGGGCACTACGCGACCGGGACGCTGCGGAAATGCGGAGTGGGGAGCTAGAGCGAGCCCTGATGGAGACGACCCAGAAGCTATCCCTGTGGCAGATCACGCTTACAGGCATAGATCCCCGGGCAGCCCCGGACGACTATTTTCCCTAGTAATCCTAAGCAGCTAGCGCAACGGCGAGACGCCACCAACGCCGAAATTTCCGGATCATGCTCGATGCCCGCTGTAACCCTCTGGTCACGCTCGAACGTCACACCATCAGGCTGTCCAGCGACGGGCGGCATTACAGCAGAAGGGAAATCCATGCATGTGACACGACGAGCCTTGGTCATTTCCAGCGCAACAGCCGTGATCCTTAGCGGTGGAGCCACAGCGGCGTTTGCGTCCATCCCAGCCGGGAACGGGGTGATTCATGGGTGCTATCTCAAGTCCAACGGCAACCTCAAGGTCGTCGACTCGGCTACCCAGACATGCAGGAGGGACGAGACAGCGCTCAACTGGAACCAGACTGGCCCGGCAGGACCATCAACGGCAGGACCAACCGGTCTGGATGTGGTGATCGTGGATGGCCCTGCTAGTGATCGCTCAGTAGCGTACTGTCCGGCTGATCACCCTTACGTGCTCGGCGGGGGATACTCGACATACAACTACGAAGTTATTGCGTCGCTCCCCGTGGGCAGCGAAGGTAGCTCCGGAAATGGCTGGGAAGTTCAGACAGTCGATTACCCCAACGGATCGCCGACCAGCGCTTACGCAATCTGCGCGAAGTAGCTGCGAGTGTGAGCGCCAGACTCCCAAGCCGGCTAAATCGCTCTTAGCGCTTCGGCTTAGCCAACGGGGGCGGGGATCGTGTTTATGCGGCATGAGTCTGACCAGTTGCCGACCAGCGAGTCATACAGCGTCTCAAACTGCATGGTCGAGTGGGCCGGGACTGTCGTCTCAATGTTGATTACCTTGCCGGACTCTGGCCCGTCGTCCGCAGCGTCCGCAGACTGGATGGGGGAGAACCCCGACCCCCCGTAGTACCTGCCAGTCCCAAAATCGACCTGGCTAAACGTGAGCGCCTGAGCGGCAGGGGCGGGATTCCAGACGGTCAGGTCGGCCCGGGAATTCCCGGGCCACATCTCCCTTTGTTCCTATACCGTTGCCGCCATGGTGGAACCACCACACCTAGCCAGAGGGTATGACAGATTATCCAGGTTACCGCCGCCTGTGTCGCAGATAACATTCTTGTGCTCGTATCCAAACTTGTGTACGTTCAGGCTTGTGTCGCTGATATCGGAAATACCATGTATGGTATTACAAATCGGGTCTCCGGTAAGGCACTCGCTCATGAATGCCCCTTGCGAAAGGCCATTATTATTGTAATCAGCCTTGGAGTACCCGAAATCAAGCCCGGTGGCGATTCCGTATCCTCCATTTGGGGCGGCGTCGGGCGGGAAAGCTGGGTCTCCCATGAGGAATACGAACTTAATCTGGTGCAGTATGGCACGAGCCTCTGCCCCCAGGGATTGGTTCTTCGAAGTCGAGTACAGATTGTGCAGTGCTTTGTCCACCACCCACGCGCCCTGAGAATACCCGGATATCACAAACGCCTGGCTAGGGCAAGCCTTGTGCTCTGCTTGCAATTGCTTCACCAATTGCCCCGAACCGCTATTTGCGACGTTACGCGCCGTGTTAGCCTGGAAAAATTGTCTCCAGGCCGTAGCTTTAGGATCAATATTTACCTGGGGATAGTTCACGGATACATCCTCGGGAAGAGGCTTGTGTGCTGCCATCAGGCTCCACTGGAATTGCCTGAACACCAATTCTACCCGAGAACCCCAGTGTGCTGTTCCTGGTGCTGTTCCTGCTGCTCCTTCACCCAATCCATGTGCGCCAAAGAATATCGCCCTCTGGCATGGAGTTACACCAGCTTTGGCGGCTGATGCACTGGCAGGAACAGCAAATGCCGCCAGACTGAGGGCAGCCGTCGCTAGTACTGCAAGCACAGATATAAATTTTGCCTTCATAGTTAATCTCCTTCTTGTAGAATCATTGTGCGAATTTTCTCGGGCACCCTCGCTCTGTGCCTGAGCCTGATTAGACGACAGGGCCGTAGATCCCCAGGGATTCGAACCCTGATCTCACGGAGTAAGAGTCCGTTACTTTGGCCAGTTAAGCTAGAGATCCTTGGAGGAAAGTAGCGACCCCCTAGGGCTCTTCACCCCACCCAGGTTTTCAGGACCTGTTTGCACCCTGTACGGTATCTTCCATTAAATTGCGCGGAAACTACAGAATTCGAACCTGTGTGAGTGTTTAAGCTCTCGTCATTAGCAGTGACGCGCCATAGACCAGACTAGGCGAAGTTTCCCTGGAGCGCCCTACCGGATTTGAACCGATGACAACAGATTGGAAGTCTGTAGTTTTACCCCTAAACTAAGGGCGCATATTAAATTGTATCAGTTAACAACTGCTGAACACTTATCAGCCCCAGCAGCGTTACTGCCTATAGGCACATCCCGGGCGAGCACACCATCTCCCGCTATGGGATTGTATGCCTCCATCTCCGAAGATGTCACACGAACTGTCTTTGATGTCGTGTAAACTGTACTTCCAGCCGCATTCGTGAGCGTAATCGTAACAGAGTATCCAGCCGCAGGTTGTGGCGTGCTCCATGGGTACACTTGCGTAGATACAATATGCACACCTGGCTGCCATCCTGCGGGGGGAGAAGCAGTAAATCCTCCCGTCCAGTCGGTCTCACCAGCGTAACCTGGTGTTATCCAGCCTGGCTGATTCTTTATCCCATTAGAGCCGACTGGATGATTCGCTGGAACATTGTATTCCAGTTGACACGTCAGAAGAAGAGCAGGCGAGGTGTTGACAGGAGAAGGTGCTGGCGGGGCTTTGGGGCACCCTGAAGCGGGGCAGCCTGCCTCAAATGTCGCCCAGACCGCCTGTACCGAATCGTTAGTCTGCCAGCCACCCAGAATGAGGTTAGTACAAACAGCACCATACACTTGTGGACCGCCGTTGAAAACCACAAAGGTAGTTGATGCATCCGGGGAAGTCATCACACAGCTAATCGGAGCATGAAGGTTTTGTGAATTGGTATTGCTCAGCACATACCAGTCGCCTGTAGTCATCGTCGAAACATCCCAGTCACAAAAGCTGCGGCCCCGTGGTGAAGCCGTTACCATAATCACTGCACCCGAAATCCTGTCTGCCACGCCGCAGACAGTGTGTGGCATAGCCACACTGGTATCCGAAGGACTGGCAGAAGCTGCTTGTGACCCAGTATTTGCCTGAACAGCCTGTGTCTTGCTGCTAGCCGGACCAAGACCACAAGCTGTGACAGCCAGCAGAATCATAATCATTCCCGCGAAGATCTTAAGCTTCTTCATCTGCTTCCTCCTTGTTGCCGCTCGAATGCCCTCCACTGAGCTAGAACCGCCGCGTTAGATGAGTATCCACCCCAAATGAGCCTAGCGCAGATAGAACCATACAGGGCGTTCGCGTGTGGCCCGTCTCCGAGAACCACGACGGTGTCAAACCCAGTTCGAGTATGAGTAGTCAGCGCACAGCTAACCACGGTACTTTTCTGGATGGAATTAGGAGGCAGCACATACCAGTTGCCTGTAGTCTGTGCCGCAACATAATAAGCACAACCGCCGCCACTTACTGATGTATTCGTTACCAGAATTGTTACCCCAGAATTGTTATCTGCCATACCGCAGACAGTGTGTGGCATAGCCATATTCCCAGTACTCGCCTGAGAAGCCTGTGTCTTGCTACCTAGCGGGCCACAAGCTGTTACTACTATCAAAGTCATTACCATTCCCGCGAAAATCTTAAGCTTCTTCATTCCTCTTCCTCCTTATCATAGAATGGGCCACCTGGATCAATAGCTCTGGGTGCATCTCCCTGAATTCAGCAGCTTTTGCTTCTCTTGCCTGTTCCCGTCTTTCTTTCTCTTGTTCCGCTTCCTTCTCAGTTCTTCGGCTCTCCCGAATGGACCCTATCCAAGTCCCAGCCAGTTGCACTATCGAAGCGACCATGATCACACAGGCTATAGCTAAAATAACAGTTTTCCAGATCACCACAAGTGCCACCACCTTTTATGCTGTTTACGAAGTCTTTCTTGTTCGATTACTTGCGATGCTCTTCGCCTTCTTTTCGCAACCTCAAATAACGGGCATCATTCGTATGTATGGACCCCCCACAGTTAAACGGGCCAATCGCCACAAGCGGGGTGCCAGGAGATTTTTTCAGCCATATTGCACCTGGCCTGGACAGTGGCATGGGGCCTGAAATTCCGCAGAGGCTTAAGCCCTGATCATTAACAGTGCTGTCTGTGTCATCAATGGGAACCCACTACCTGCGCGGCAAAACTGGCCCGGCGTAAAGTGCCTGGTACTGGGCTTGCCAGTAACCGGAACCGTCCGGAAAGGATGTTATTCATGCGTAGACTACTTATTTCGGCCGCTATCCTTGCCCTGGCGGCGGGGGTATTCGCACTGCCAGCCGCAACCGCGTCCGCCGCTCCTATGCCCGCTCACGCCCCGTCTGGGGTGGCGCTGGTGAACGCGGTGATGTTCTGGTGCCCAGGCGGTTTTGTCAGGTCTGGCCGCGCAGACCTGAATCCGCAGCCCCTTCCTCCCGGCTGGTCGCACCTGGCCAATGCGGCAAACCTGAATCCGCCTCCTGGCCGGTGGTGGCCCCCGCCTAACCGGTGCGGGCCTTACCCGAAGGCCGCACGCTAACCCAAGGACATGACATGGGCCGGGACCATGGTCCCGGCCTTGTCTGTGCTTAGGCTCTGAGGCGGTCTCCCCGGGAGACCTGGCCACGGATACCGGCTGTCACCTGGTCGCGGCTCTCCGTGGATCTGAGCGAGGCCAAACACAGTGTTCATAGCTCCCTACAGCAGCCGGGAGTTACCGCACATGATGTGCGCCTGGCTAGCGGTCGGCCAGCTTGCGGCGGATCGAATCGCGCAGGTCTAGCGGATCTTCGCCCCGCACGACCACGGGCGGGGATGCGTGGTTGAGCTTGGCATAGACCAGGCCGCTTATCCCCTTCCAACAGTGCCAGGCCGGAAACTCGCGGCCAACCTCATCGAGGGTTGGCTCGTCATCCATGGCGCTGCCCCAGGAGTGCCCTGACCGCACACATGCTGGACACATGTGTGAGGGAGCCGTCGGGGCATGGCACTTCAAACCCCAGCGGGCACCAGTGGATCTTTACGCCTAGTTCTGCGGACAGTGCGGCAGCCACATCGCGCCACATTTGCTGGGTCAAATCAGCCATAGCCCAAACCTAAGCCAGCTAGCACAGCTTGAACAGTATGAACAGCTAAAACTGTGCGATGGCGGACAGGCTGGCAGCCCGTGATCATGAACTGTGCCCAGAGGCCCGGTACCGCCCTACATCGAGGTTGCGAACGCTCTCCGCGTGCGCCTGGACGATGGGGAGTGGCTGCCTGGTGAACCGCTGCCATCCCTGGCCGAGCTTGCCGCCGAGTATGGAGTCTCACGGGGAACAGCGCGGCGGGCGATTCAGGTACTCGTGGCCGAGGGACGGCTGACAGTTGCCCAAGGGTGGGGGACGTTCGTAGCTGAGCGCTAGGCAGCAAACAAGCCCCCGGCCTGAACCGAGGGCCTGCTGCGTTAGAGCTGGCTTACTTCTTGCCGGTCGGCGTGACCGTCGCGGCTGGCTTGCCTGTCGCTATCCGCTGGTCACGTTCGGCCTGACGGGCATCTGCCCTTGCGTCTGCTGCGGACTTCCCCATGGTGATCACCTCCCCTCGGTTGCGGGCAGGGCAGTGACGCCCTGGCGCATGATGTCGGCCACGGCCTCATCCGGGTAGCCGTGAAAGTGGAAGTGGACTGGCGCGGGCAGTGCTGCCCTCTGTGGCACTGGGATGGCCTCACGCGGTGCGTAGTCGATCAGCACCGAGCTTTGCCGGACCCCTCGCCGCGAGCGGACGACCAGGACGGCCACGGTGGACAGGATGCCCAGCGCCACCAGCCCGGTAGCCGCGATGACCACGACCTGTAGCAGATCCTCGGCGGCATGGATGACTGGCCGGGCGATGGCAGCGGCCACCACAAGCCCGATCACGACGGCCACCAGCTTGCCGGCCCCGCCCCCGCCTGAATCACAGGGACCGTAGTGGAAACCTTCACGCGGCATCCTGATCACCCCTCTGGTTGCGGACTGCGCGGGCCAGCTTGTGAACCATGCGGGAGCCCACCCGCCAGGACTGGCCCCCCGAGCACCTGCCGGTGTGCTTGTGGTCCTTGCGGCACTTGGCCAGCGGCCAGAAGTAGGCGAACACTGCCCAAGCGGTGACGGCCACCAGGACCAGGACCACGACCCCGGCAGTGCCCCACCTGGCGACGGTGAGCGTGAGCGCCAGGACGCCAGCCCCGGCCTTCGCCTTCATGACTCACGCCTCATGGGTGAGTGGACAGGCCATGAGGCCGTCCGTGAATCCCTCGTCGTATTCCTCGCGGAGTTCGGCTTGGTGGAACTGGCAGGCCGGGCGGGAACACTTCGGGTCACGGCAGAGCAGCATCTGACGATGCCCGGCCTGGTCGTTGCTGGCGATGGCTTCCCCCTCTCGTAACGCCCCTGGCCACCCCCAGACGGCCCCCTGAGCGTGTTTCCGGCCTCTGGCAGCGGCGCGGCAGCCCGCGTTACATCCCTGGCCAGCGTGGATTCTGCCTCTGAGCCCGTAACGCGGCCAGCGGGAAAGCCCAGGTCAGCGGCTGTAACGCCAGCGTTACGGCTGTGACGCCCCCGGCCCCTCATTCCGCTCCCCCGGCGGACTGCACCGCGGCCCGCTTCTCAATTGCCGCTTCGATGTCCTGACGGCGGAAACCGCGCCCGGATCTGGCTGGGCAACCAGTGGTTCTACCTGGCCGGCATCTTGAAGCCCTGCGTGCTGGCTCCTGAGATCGACAGCTCGGTGCTCGTCGGGTTCCCCGCCGCCGAAACCTATCTCGGCTTCGACGGCCACCCCTCCACCATCTACGTCAAAGCCCAGACCAGCCAGGTCGCCGCCGTCCAATCCGTGCTGGCCGCCACCGCCAACCCGGAGAATCCCAGCGGAGTCGGCGTGAGCCAGCCCTCGGCCGCCCTCGTGGCCCAGGCCGACGCCCAGAGCGCCTTCGACGCCCTGTTCCTGGGCCTTGGCGCGGTCGCCCTGCTGGTCGGCGCCGTCGGCGTGGCCAACATCATGGTCATCTCCGTCCTCGAACGACGCTCAGAGATCGGGCTTCGCCGAGCCCTCGGAGCCACCAAAGGCCACATCCGCATCCAGTTCCTCTCCGAAGCCATCCTCCTCGCCGCCCTCGGCGGCGCCGTCGGTGTCGGTCTGGGCGTCCTGTCCACCGCCGTCTACGCCACCACCAAACACTGGGCGATCGTCGTGCCCGCGCTGGCCTGGGCAGGCGGATTCGGGGCCGCCCTCATGATCGGCGCCGTCGCCGGGCTTCTCCCCGCCCTCCGGGCCGCCCGCATGTCACCCACCGAAGCACTGTGGACCGTATGAGACAGCGGACGATCCCACCCCTTCCATGATCACGGAGTATTTCTGCGGTCATAGGCCACATAGTGGCCGCACGCGGTGTGACGGGCTGTGTGGCCGTGGTGCGGGGTGTGGAGTTCGCTGGGGCGCTGGCAGACGTGCGCACCCTCAGAACGCCGACTGGCTGATCACCTCGGACGGGTTCCCGGTCGTCGGGGGTTGAGGTCGTAAATCTCATCGAGACTCACCGCTGCTGGATGTTGATCAGTGCGCGAGGCTAGCGCGATCATCAAGAACACAAGGTGCGTCTCAAGCGGCAATCGAGTCGCAGTCGCGCGGAAGCTGATGAGCCGTTACCAGCAGTTCGGGTATACCTCGGTGCGAGTAGCGACCGGCTGGCGGGCTCGGCCGGTGGGTCACAGTTGGGCTGTCCATTCGATGATCAGTCGGTCTGGTGGGCTGGTTGAGCCTGGGATTTCCCCTTTGGCGCATCGCCCTATACGCCAAAAATCTTCCGCGATCATGAGCTCGCCGTCGGGGCACCGGCGCACGAGGGTGAGTTCACCCTTGGACGAGGGCGGCGGTCCGGCCGGAGAGGACCGGGGGAGCGCCCTCAATGGCCCCGGAAGGCTTCCTCCAGCCACCAGGAGCCGTGCTCCGAGGTGATCTTCGCGTCGATCACCAAGGGGCGCTCCCGCGCTCCGTCCAGCCAGCCTTGGAGCGGCCGCAAATCGCCTGGGGCGCGGACGGTGACCGCATCGCAGCCGAAC